>JABAOH010002871.1_pt4 | contig 23390 bp, 19 predicted proteins | sample 7062181 | NCBI WGS metagenome assembly JABAOH01 (sample SAMN14538630, study PRJNA623070) | marine sediment metagenome | biome: marine biome [ENVO:00000428]; feature: marine pelagic biome [ENVO:01000023]; material: deep marine sediment [ENVO:00002113]; isolation source: pool of 5 deep marine... | reverse complement strand
CCTCTGGTAAAGACCGCATTCCCGCTGACCATAGCCGACTAGGTCCCTGAGCCATGCGACGGTCGCAGCGCAGCGCCAAGTCCTCTGGGAACATCCCCCTGACTGCCAGCCTCCTGCTGGTGCTGATCTGTTTCCTGTGGGGAGCAAACATGGTCAGCATCAGGATAAGCAACCAGGGCATCCCGCCTCTGTTCGCAGCCCTGCTCAGGTCAACGATAGCCTCCGGCCTCCTCTTCGCCTATGTGCGGGCCAAGGGTCAGCGGCTGCTCTTTCCACGCCGAGACATCTGGCACGCCGTCGCCATAGGCCTTCTCTTCGGCTTGGACTTCTTGTTTCTGTACTGGGGGCTGGCTTTCACACATGCCTCCAGGGGAATCATCTTTCTGTATACGCATCCCTTCTGGGTGGCCCTAGGCGCTCATTTCCTTCTGCCAGGCGATCGACTAACGATGGTCAAAGGCACAGGGATGATCTTGGCTTTCGCCGGGATCATTGCGGTCTATGGCGCCCGCTCGGATACCCTGCCACCCCTGTACTGGCTGGGCGATCTGATGCAGTTGATAGCGGCTGTCTGCTGGGCCGCGACCACCTTATATATCAAGAGGGTGGTGGAGAGCCGCGAGCTAAGCCACTACCAAACCCTCTACGCCCAGCTCTTCTTCTCCATCCCACTGCTTGCTGCGGGTTCGGTGATCTTCGAGCGCGGCCAGTCTCTCGCCCTCACCCCTTCGGTGGTGGGGGCGTTTGCCTTCCAGTGCCTGATCGTGGCGTTCCTCAGCTATCTGCTCTGGTTTCGAATGATTCACCGCTTCTCGGTGAGCCGTCTTGCGGCGTTCACGTTCCTGGCCCCCTTGGTCGGGGTGCTCCTTGGCGGTCTCATCCTGAGAGAAGACATACCCCTCTTGCTGTGGCTGGGGCTGCTCTTGGTTGGTGCGGGCATCTATCTCGTCAACCGACCTTAGAAGGCTTCTGAGGAAAGATGAGCGGCGGGGGCTACACAGCTTCAGTAGGGGAACCCCAGCTCGGAGGCGGTAAGATCATGCGCTTGCAGGAACTCCTCACGCCTGGGAAGGAACTGATTCGACAGAAGATCCATCGCGGTATTCGCGGCACGATTCTCACATTCGCGATAGTGCTCTCCCTGGGCATTGGCGGAGTGCACTTCTGCGAAGATGTGACAGAGGCACTTCTCCTCGAGCACTGAGACGTAGATGGTGAAGGCCAGGTGCATTTCCTCAGCACCGTCCGCTACCGCCATTTCGTGTAGCCGGTCATAAATACCCCGAAGTTGATCGGCCGTACTCTCGTCAACCTGGGTTGCTCCGCCCAGGAGCCGCATGTCATGCACCCGCGCCACCAGAGCCACGAACTCCTTCAGGTAGCCCATCACCTCCGTGGGTACTGTGGGGCGAGGAACCGTAGTGGGGGTGGGAGGCGGCGCCTCTGTCGCGGTTGGTGAGAGGGTTGGCGACGGCGTATTGGAGGGGGCTGGACTGTTCGTTGGCGTATTTGTGGCTTGTGGGGTAGGGGTATCGGCATCGGTAGGCCTTGGCGTCGGCGATACGATGGCCGTTCCGGTCACCGATGGCCTGACTGCTGGCATGGGCGTCTCAGTGGCGGTAGGCGTATGCAGAACGAAGGGGGTGCTGGTACTCGTCGCTGGAGGATTGACCGAAGCCGGTAGTAGCCGAAAGAGCGTCCAGAAAACGACAACAACCGCGCATAGAAGGATCAACAACGTCGTCCTTTGACGACAGCTCATCGTCAACCTCGATGGTGGCTAAAGCCTGGGCGAATCGGACCTACCCTTCACACCGGTCCCCACACGTTGATTATAGCACATTCGGGACGCCCGGCAAAAGCTTGTGAGTGGTTGTCACGTGGGTCATAGCGCCGCAGGGGGGTTCCGCGTGACGAACTGGAAAACCAACTTAGGCCCGTTCCGAGAACCGCTTTGCGCACCTTTCCCTTGACCGGTGGTATCGGCGAGTTTGTCTACATCGTTTCCCCATGCTATAATCCATTGCCTCAGCCGCCAAAACTCGCTCCGAGCAGGGGTTGACAGATGGGCAGACTTGGAGACACTCTACGCGAAGCACGAAAGCAGAAGAGCTGGTCTCTGGCTCAGGCAGAGGGCGCCACCAGGATCAGGCAACGGTATCTGACTGCGTTGGAGAAGGAGCACTTCGCTGAGTTCGCCAGCGAAAGCCAGACAAGGGGCTTCCTCCGCACCTATGCGCTGCATCTCGGCCTCGATCCCGAGGAGATGTTGGAGTACTACGACGCGGAGCCTAGAAAGGTAGGCCAGCGGCCCGGCATCCCCAGGATCCGCCCTCTGAGCCCTTGGTCCGTGATGAACTTGTTCATAATTGTGGTTATCGCCGTCATTACCGGAACCATGGGCTTGTACACCATATCCAGGCAGAACACCCCCGCTCCGGCCCCGCCCACACCGACCCCTACTGCGCTTCTACCAACTCGCCCCATACCTCGATATGCGCTCGAGGTCAGCCTCGACTATGAAGGACACAGCCTGGAGGCAAGTGAGCGGCTGGATTTCGTCAACCTCACTGGTGACACCCTGGAGGAGTTGGTATTCAACGTCTTCCCCAATCATAAAGAGGACATCTTTCTCCTCAAACAAGTCACTCTGGAGCAGCAGGGAGAAGAAGAGCCTCCAGAACTGGAGTATGCCCTCAATGGGACGACCTTGCGCATCGAGCTCAGCACCCCGCTGGAACCGGGCGATGAGATGAGCCTCTCTATGGAGTTCTCCATAGAGCTGCCGCGCATGAGCCCCTACCTCATATGGAGCAATGGTAGTCTTGGTTACTCGGACCGCATGCTCGCCGTTGGGAACTGGTATCCAGCCCTGGTTCCATACCGAGAAGGACTGGGCTGGAACGCCTTCGCCTACCACCTGATAGGCGACCCGTACGTGACCGAGGTAGCCGACTACGAGGTGGACATTGTGGCACCCTCCGAAGTCGTAGTTGCCGGGAGCGGCGATGAGGCGCGAGTCGGCAACCGGTGGCGCTATACCATCTCGCAGGCTCGCTCCTTTGCCTTCACCGCCAGCGATCAGTATCTGTCCTCCACTATTCAGGCTGGCCACGTCACCGTTACCTCGTATTTCTTTCCCGTCCATGAGCGTAGCGGTGCCGACGCACTCGTAGTCGGCGCTGAAGCCCTGACCGCCTTTGAGAGCCTCTTCGGAACCTATCCGTACTCCACCTATCGCATCGCCGAGGTGGACTTTCCTGGCGGTCTGGAGTTCTCAGCCCTCACCTTTCTGGGTGAGGACTTTTACGGAGAGCACCCCGGTGGGTACCGCAGCGGGATGGTGTCGCTGCTCGCTCACGAGACATCGCATCAGTGGTGGTATGGTGTGGTGGGCAATGACCAGGTGAAAGAGCCGTGGCTGGACGAAGCCCTCGCCTCTTATAGCTCGATGCTCTACTACGAGCAGACACATCCAGATCTGGTGGAATGGTGGTGGGAGTACGAGGTAGAAGACTATCGTCCCCGGGGCCAGGTTGACCGTCCCATCTACGCCTTCATGGATGGACGGACCTATATGAATGCTGTCTACCGCCGCGGCGCTCTGTTCATCAGGGATGTCAGAGAACGCATGGGCGATGAGGACTTCTTCGCTTTCCTGCGAGATTATTACCAGACTCAGGAACAACAGCTGAGTACCGCTGATGATTTCTTCGCCATCCTCTCTCCACACACCCAGGTAGATATCTCCTCTCTCCTGGAGGAGTACCTCGGTGCTTAGACAAGTACGGGGCTTCTCGCTGGCCCTGTTCCTTTTCGTGGGCTCCCTGCTGATAGGCAGACTCGGTACGGGCAATACGCTTCCTATGACCCCCGTGGAGAGACCCTCGCCAAGGAGCACTTCCACGCCGACTGCTCCGACGGCCGCTGCGACGCACACCACCGCGCCCACGGAGACTCCCACACCGCTCCCACCTACACCGACTGTACAACTGGAGGGAACTGTCATTCTCGACGAGCACAACTTTACGGCACATCGCCTTGAGCCAGGGTCACTCATCCATCCGCTGCGTATGGCCGTGCGAGGAAGCGACGCCTATGTGTTGGATACGGGCCAATTGAAAGTTATAAGCCTGAGCGATCCGCCTTCCTCTAGGGTTATCGTGCCACCCGACAACAAGGTTGGAGGGGTCCTGGTGCAGGAAGTGGCCGACATTGCTCTGTCAGGGGACGAACTCTCAGTCCTGTTGCTGGATCGCGCGGGCAACCTGTTCCGTTACGACCTGGAGGATGGAGGCTGGCAGGTGGAGAGGCTGGCCCACATGTCGGAGGCAAGCTCCCGCCAGCACCTGACCTCGCTCTGTGCAGAGGACGATCAGGTATTCCTCTTGGACTCCAACGTGGGGCAGATGTGGCGACATTGGGGTGGAGGGGCTGAGGTCATACCCGTCGAGATTGACCTGCGAGGAAGCATCGACTTCGCCGCGGGGCAGGACATCTACGTGCTGGCGCAGGAGGAGTATGGCGGCTCAGTGCGCTTGCACAGAATGAGCGGCCGGCCCTTGCGATCTCAGACGAGCTTCGTGCCTCCTCCGGACCTGGTGGACCCATCATTGCTGTTCCTCGACCAAGGCGGAGAGGGACACCTCTACGTTATCGACCAGGGGTACCAGCGGCTGAGTGTCCTGGATGGAGAGAGTGGTGGTCTTGTGCGGCAGTACCTCTTCCGTAACGGAGCGACGGAGATCCGAAGCGTATATCGAGATAGAAACAAGATGTATCTCGCCGCAAGGGATGCCATATACGTCTATCCCTCAGAACCGGGTCCAGTGCCGACTCCAGAACCCAGGCCTACACCCGCTGCTGCCCTGTCATCCCTGGCTCCGCACGACCCTCTCGTCTTGGATCTGCTCCCGCCCCTGTCCTTGCCCATCTCGGGTACTATGCTCTCAGATCTCGACTTCCGTCTTCCCGGAGCACCGCGGTCCTACCGCTATGGGGTACATCAAGGCATCGACTTCTACTCGGCCGCCGGTGAAGCGGTCACGCCCGAGACGCCCGTGTTGAGCGTGGCTGCCGGCGAAGTGATCAGAGTGGATCACGGGTACGTGGCGCCTTCCACTCAGGAAATGGAAGAGATGCTGGCCCATACCCGCGAGGTCTATCACACACCCGAAGACATCCTGGATGCCTTGCGAGGCCGCCAAGTGTGGATAGATCATGGCGATGGCCTGGTGAGCCGCTACTGCCATTTGAGTGCCGTGGCCGATGATCTGGAACTTGGCCATTGGGTGCAACGCGGCCAGTTCCTTGGGTATGTTGGCAATTCCGGGACCCCGGCCTCCTATTACGGAGAGGGCCGGGAGATGCACTTGCACCTGGACATACGCGTTGGGGACGGCTACCTGGGGCAATACCTTCGCCCCGTCGAGGTGAGGCAGTGGCTCAGCCAGGTCTTCGGGGCAGATGTTTGACAACCGTTCCAGCGGGGCACTATAATCTGCTGGATTTGCCCTATGGCAAGGGTCCTGAGCCCGCAAGATGACTGTTTGGCGAGGCTGAAGTGCGGAAGTTTCAACTGGGATTGACCGCTTTTCTGCTGTTGGTCTTGGTCTTGGTCGGCTTCTTGGCCTACAAGCTGTACCAGTACGACGGCTACCGCGAGGCCATATACCCTGGGGTGTCAGTGGCTGGCATCTCCCTCCAAGGCCAGACGCGGGAGGAGGCTCGCTCTACGTTGGACGAGATGGTCGTCACCCCGCTGAGTCAGCCCATAGCTTTGAAGTACCAAGAGGAGACCATTGTCCTTTTGCCCAGCGATGTCAACTTCGAGGTGCATGTGGAGGAGATGGTCGATCAGGCGCATCAACTGGGCAGGGGAGAGGATCCTCAGTTCTGGGAGGGGTACATCAAGTTCCTGAAGGAGGGCCTGCCTCCGGTAGACGAGGATATCCCCCTCCATTACTCCTACCAGCTGGAGTTGTTGGCGAGTTTCCTGGAGGATACAGCCCAGGAGAGAGACCAACCTTTGCGCGAGGTGCAGCCGATCACAGATACGCTGTCCTTCAAGCCCGGTCAGCGAGGAAGAAGGCTGGATATCGAGCAGTCCATCCCTATTGTGGCAAGCAGCCTGACCTCCATCGAGGACAGAGATGTGGAGCTCCTGGTGGAGACGTCAGAGCCCGCGCCTCCCGACATCCAGATGTTGAAGGCCATGCTACAGCATCGCATAGACGAGTTCGCGGGCATGGTGAGCATCTACGTCTCCGATCCGGCCACCGGAGACAGGATAGAGATCAACCCCGATATCGTCTATTCCGGGATGAGTGTGGTCAAGATAGGAGTCATGCTGGAGACGTTCCTCCGCTCTGAAGGCACTGAGCTTGACGAGGAGACCCAAGACATGATGCTGAAGGTGGTCACGGACCCCACGGGCAGCAACTACTGGGCCAATCTCCTGCTGGGGATCATCGGCGACGGCAGCCAGTTCGAGGGATGCAGACGGGTGAATGCCAGGATGGATGAACTGGGCCTCCTCGCCACTTTCATACTCGAGCCGTACCGCCTGGAGACGGAGGGCGCGCGTACGGGCCCAGGTCTGGCGACGCTCAAGCTCCTGCCGAGGTCTGTCTCCGCCAACCCGGACCCCCTCATCCAAACCTCTGCCCATGACATGGGCGTGCTCTTGGAGATGATCTACGATTGTAGCCAAGGGGAAGGAAGACTGCTGCAAGAGTATGCAGGGCATATCTCATCGGAGAACTGCCAGCTGATACTAGATGATTTGAAGGAGAACCCGGTACGTACCATGATCGGGGCGGGCATTCCAGAGGATATCCCACTGGCTCACAAACACGGCTTCGCTTATGACACTCATGCCGACGCCGGTGTGGTCTTTTCCGAAGGCGGCGACTACATCCTCGTCCACTTCCAGTACGCGCCCACCGATTGGCTCGTATGGGCCCTCAGCCAGCCGGTCTTTGAAGACATCTCCTTCGCCACGCACAGCTTCTTCAATGTCAATGCCGGCCGGGAATGATGCCATCGCGGGCTAGGGGTACAACAGGTCTTCACCGTCGCGGCCTTGCAGTCATGGCGCTTGCGCTTCTCTTACCGCTCGTTAGCGGTGCATGTGGAACCGCAGAGGTTCCGTCTCCGACGCCAATTCCCACCGCCACCTCACCTCCTCCGATGCCGACCCCCCTTGGCGGCGCCAACTACATGGTCTACCAGACCGACAGAGACGGCAACTGGGAGTTGTACCTATTGGACCTCACTTCATGGCAAGAATACAACCTCACCCAGCATCCGGCTGAAGATCGAAACCCGGCCTGGTCTCCTGATGGAGGACGGATTTCCTTTGAGTCCCGTCGGGACGGCAACTGGGAGATATACATCCTTGAGCTGCACACCAGCGAGGTAACGCGCCTTACTCACAACCTGGCCTTCGACGGTGCCCCCGCCTGGTCACCCAACGGCACTCGAATCGCGTTCGAGAGCTATCGGGATGGGAATTGGGAGATCTACGCGCTGACCCTCGATAGTGGGCAACTAGCCCGACTTACGCACGATCCGTCGGGCGATTATTCTCCTGCCTGGTCGCCCGATGGTGGACAGATCGCCTTCACCTCGTGGCGGGATGGGAACAAGGAGATCTACATTATGGACGCCGACGGCTCCAACCAGCGCAACCTCACCAACGCCCCAGCCGATGATGAGTACCCGACCTGGTCACCCGACGGACAGAAGGTAGCCTTTGTCTCCTCAAGGGATGACTGCGCCACTGAGATCTACGTGACTGAAGCCGACGGAGAGAACCAAAGGAGGCTCACCTACGATGACGTCAACGACTGGGCGCCTGCGTGGTCCCCGGATGGGCAGGAGATCATCAGCGCCTCCTACAACAAAGGTGAGCCCTTCGAGGTTTACGACGAATATCGAGGCGGCCACTATGATCTGAGGACCATCAACGTCGCGCAGGGGGAGGCTACTGGGCTGACGCTCAGCAATGGTGATGAGACCAATCCTGCGATGACCGCCCAGGTCGTTCCCGTCGCTAACCGGCAGCCAGTACCCAAGCCCACCGCCGTATCGCCCGTGCTTGTGACCTCCCCCGAGGAGAACAACGGACTCTACGAATTGGTAGAGCTGCCGGGTGTAGCCGGAGGCAATACGCATGTCAACGACCGCGTAGACGATTCCTACAACGCACTGAGGGTCGCAGTGCATCAGAGGACGGGATATGACTACCTGGCTCTGATCAGCGATGCCACGCGACGCATCGACTTCCAGCGCACGCTGTACAGCTACTTCAGCTGGCACAAGACCGGCCGGGCCGTCGATCTACGCTTCGAGCTTATCGACGAGAATGGAGGGCAGCGCCTGGAATGGGTGAGGGAGGATATCGGTGAGGAGATCTACTGGCGCCTGCTGATCAAGTGTGCCGCGCAGGATGGAACCCGGGGAGAACCCTCAAAGATGCGACCCTGGAGATACTGGTGGCATATTGTCCAGGATGCTGACCCCGAGGGGTATGCTCAAGGCGGGCGGCTTCAGCCGGTGCCTGACGGCTACTACGAGGACTTCACAACCCTGGCCAAGCGATTCGGGTGGGAACGGATAGCCACCTACGAACAGGAGGACTACAACTGGCGCACGGACTCTAACGGCGTCGAATACTGGCACTATCAGCGCACGGACGGCCTCACCTGGTACCAGGCCATGCTGGAAATCTATCCCCAGCAGGAGCTTGACGAGTACTTCACCTGGGAGATAGGCAAAGATCTGGCATTCAGCGACGAGCTACTTGAGAGGAAGGGGATTCCGCGCCCCCAGGACTAGGGCGTACTGGTAGTTGTGGTACGTAGCCGCTTGGCACGCCGTGCGGCTATGCCACCGCCGTATACTAAGCTGTGGCCTTCAGGCCACAGTGGCCCACTACGAGACACCACAGCTGCTCAAATCCAAGCGCGTCCTCTGAACCCACGGCGCTCGCGGAGCGTGGGTTGGTGGCTTGACACCGAAACCAGAGACCTCGGAGGTTTTGAAAACCTCCGAGGTCTGAAGAAGTGGCCCACTACGAAAGACCACACCTGTTCAAACCCAATCGCATGCTCTCAGCCCACGGCGCTCGCGGAGCGTGGGTTGGTATTCTGACAACGAAACCGCGGCCTTCAGGCCGCGGCGTGGAATTGCCACTACTTTCATATCCCTGAGAGATAGTGATTCTATCCCCTGCCACGTCAATCGGATAGCGATCTTCCAGTCCCCCCCCGTCGCACCTTCACCACCTCCGCCATGACGCTCAAGGCGATTTCCTCTGGAGCCTGAGCGCCGATGTCCAGTCCGATGGGCGCATTCACGCGAGCCAACAAGTCCTCGGAGTACCCTCGCTCCTTCACCAGGTCGAGCACGCCCCGCACCCGCCTGCGGCTCCCTATCATCCCTATGTATGCCACGGGCTCGTCGATGACTTGGAGCAGGCACTCCATGTCGTGGGCGTGCCCCCGCGTCATGATCGCCACGTAGGTCTGGTCGTCGAGGGGGTAGTCGGCCAGTGTCTCGCCGAAGGGGGCAGCGAGCACCTCATCTGCGGCAGGGAACCGCTCTCTGTTGGCAAATTGAGGGCGATCGTCCAAGACGACCACCCTGAAGCCCAGCATGACACCCATCTTCGCCAGGGGAACTGCGATGTGGCCTCCACCGGCGATGATGAGCGTGGGCGGAGAGACCTGTACCTCGATGAAGATGTCTGGGCCTTCCCGAGGGTCAAGGACCGTGCGAGAGACTCCTTGCGAGAGTGCCTCAAGACCTTGAGCTGTGACCCAGACATCACGGTCTTCCTCCCCCAAAGTGCCCTGCGCCTGTCCGTCGGGAAGAATCAATCGTCGAGGGCGGTCCTGGTCCGGCGAGAGGAGTGTGGCCAGGGCCATCTTCTTGCTGTCCCTGAACCCTTTGTTGATGGCGACCAGGAACTCAGCTTCCCGCTCGTCCCACACGTCAACGAAGACGCTCATCACTCCGCCACAGACCATCTCCGTGTCCAGAGTAACGTCCTCGGTGAGGTCAATCCGCACTGTGCAGCGCTGCCCGTCCTTGATGGCGTCCATCGCTGCCTGCCAGACCTCAGCTTCGCCGCACCCTCCGCCGATGGTGCCCACGATGTCTCCCGAGGGCCGCACCACCATCTTGGCTCCCACCTCTCGTGGCGTGGAGCCTTGGGTGCTGACCACCGTCGCTGTAGCGACTCTTTCGCCACTCGCTACGTACTGCTGGACTTTCTCGTAGATGGTTCGCATGGCCGCTTCGAGTGCCTCGCTGTCCCAGGCATCACGGAGGAAACAACTGACTCCTCCTGTGTCAGTGGCAGCGCAGGTGCTCCCCTGTCACAGTATACATCATGCTCGCAACATCGTCGAGCGCTGCAGACCGTGGAGCCTGTACAGGGAGACCATGTCGTCCAGGTGAACAAAAAGGATGCGGGTTAGCTTCACCGTCAGTAGATGGAGTAGACGTCAGACTGCAAGAGACCCATCATCCCCGCGCTGTCATACGACAGACGCTGAGACCACCCTGGTCATCTCTTTGTGGCCTACCTACTCTTGCCCCCCGACACGGAAGCCTTCCTTTCAGTCGAAGATCCGGTGGGGCGGTTTCCGGACGCGGTCGCGCGGGATTGGTTCACGATAGCAGCCAGGCCCTGGCTGACCAGGAAGTAAACCTTCCTCGGAGAGCCCCACGCGCCCAGCCTCAGCCCCAGCTCCCAATCATTCTTCGGCCGCGAGGCGATGGCGTTGATCTCAGCTAGCTCAGACTGGAGTTCGTCAAGGCTCGCCCTGTCAACCTTTCCAAGCACGTCGAGCTCTTCGAGCAGTTCCACTGCCCTGATAGTGCGCGCTTCCTGCCGGGCAATCTCTTCCGGGCTCATCAAACCGTGCCGAGCTTTGACGCGGTTCAACTCCAGACTGGCCTCATAGCTGCTGAGAACGATATCCTCCCGCATCATCCACTCGGTCTCATAGTTGAGCACGTTCTTCCAGCTGGGCTGCAACAGGGCCTGCCGGTGTTCCTCCAGAGTCCGGTGGAAGATGCGGTAGCCATGCTTCTCGGATTCCTCGAAGGCCATGCTTCCCGGATCCAAGAAAGGCGCCAGTGGGGAGATGAAGGGATGCACGCGGCCATCCTCGCCGTACCTGTCCAACAGTTCACCACAATAGGCCACCGTGTCTTTCACAGACTGGCGCGTCTGCTTGGGAAGACCGATCATGAAGTAGATGTCCAGGCGCTGGCAGCCGGTGGCGAAGGCGGCTTCGATAGTCCTCTCTACAGCCTCGTTGGAGTAGTGCTTGCCGAAGGCGCGCCGCACCTCCTCGTCGTGGGACTCCAACGAGATCTCCAAGGCGTAGTTGGGGAGGGCCTCGGCCACCTGCCGCAGGAACTGCTCGCCTGCCGGTGTGAACAGTTCGAACGTGATGGGGTCTCGCAGGACCGCCATCTCCTCCAGGAAACGACGGGCATAGTCCATCCCAGCCTGCCGGATATCGCCAATGACCATGAGAAACCCCCTGCCGAGACCACGGATGTTCCTCACATCCTCTGCCAAGGCCTCCGGCGGGCGGAACGCGGGCTTCTCTCGACCCAGATAGCCCTTGAAGGCATATTCCGACCCCCCACAAGTGACGCAGTTGTGGGTACAGCCACGGCAGGTTATCCCCGCCCCCATGGGGTACTCCAGCCAATCCCTGAACGGCATGTACCCTGTCAAATCTCGGTCCCTGAGCACCGTCCTGACCATGAAGGCCTGGTCTATGGGGCGTATCTGCACCGATTCGGGTACATGCCTCAGAGGGTTGATCCTCACATTCCCTCTTTTGTCGCGCCAGCTCAGGTTGGGCACATCATCAGGTTCGCCCTCCTCCCTCAGGCAGACAAGCAACTGAGCCAAGGGCGCTTCGGTGGAATCGCCACGCAGGACGTAATCGACCTCGGGGTACTCCACAAGTTCCTCATGGTAATACGAGGCAGAGAAGCCCCCCATGACCACCGGCACATCGGGGTGCTGCCGCTTTGCGATCTTGGCCGTCTCCAGCGCACCCTGAGCGTGGCACAGCCAGTGCAGTCCGATGCCAAAAGCCGTTGGTCGCTGCGAGGCGATGAACCTCTCGGCATCGAACGAAGGGTCATTCATCATACGAAGGGCCAGGTTGACTATGCGAGTCCTCAACCCTTGCTGCTCCAGGTAGCCCGCAATGGTGGCGAAGCCGAAGGGATACATCTCGAAAATCGGTGTCGAAGGCACCACCTCGCTTATGGGGCCATATAGCTTCAACTCCCGCCGGAAATCATACACACTGGGCGGGTGTAATATCACCAGGTCCGGTTTGCTCACTACTTCTTCTCTCCAAACATGAAAGGATTCTCTTTATGTTAGGCTCGCCGTCCAGCAAGCCAGTATCCACACAATCTGCCTTCTGTGGGCGAGATCTTCATCGAACGACGACCTGTACGCTGAAGGTCTTCTCCGGCTCCACGCCCTCTTCCCAGGGCCGCCTGTACTCCAGTTGCAGCGTCGTACTCCCCGCGGCCAGGGCGTCGAATCGCCAGATTTCATGCCCTCCGGAACCTACGAGGTCAGAAGACTCAGCCTCATACTCGTGGCTAGCCTCCCTGAGGATGCCCTGATCGATCTCGGCGATCTCCCACCCATAGCCGGTCGTTGGGTTTGACTCCAGGCTCAGCAGGAAAGTATCGCCTACGTTCAGGACAACCTCGCCCCCGTTGTCGGCCTCGTCGATCTCCACCCGTCCTGTGGAGCGACAACCTGGAGTAGCCAGTAGCACGGCACTCGCCAACAGCACACAACACAAGAACGTAGTTCGCATCTTTGTCCACACATAGAACTCACGCACTGGCACCCGGGCCGAATGCACTAGCACCTCGATGTCTTTCGAGGGAGTTCGCACCCGAAGACGCGGCAATGCGTGAGTCGTAAGGGGCTATGCCGGTTGCTTCATCCGATGAGTGATGGCCGTGCCCAGGCGGCGAATGCCCTCGTCGATCATGTCTGTAGAGCACGTAGCGAACGTCAGACGCAGGGCGTCGCGCCCGCGCCCATCGGGGAAGAAAGCCGTGCCTGGCACGAAGACAACTTTCTCTTCGATGGCGTCGTCCAGCACCTCCAGACAATCCACACCCTCTGGCAGCTGCACCCACAGGAACAGGCCTCCTTGAGGCTGCGTCCAACTGACCTCCCCGGGGAAGTACCTGTCCAAGGACCCGAGCATGGCGTCGCGACGCTGGCGGTACGTCTCCCTGATCTCCTGTACGTGCTTCTCCAGGAAACCATCGGTGATGACCTGGTAGGCCACCATCTGGCTGAAGGTGCTGGTGTGCAGATCTGCTCCTTGCTTGGCCTGTACTAACTTCTTGAGCACCTCAACGGGGGCCACGATCCATCCCAGGCGCAGCCCTGGGGAGAGCGTCTTGGAGAAGGTACTCATGTAGATCACGTCGCCCTTGAAGTACCCCTCGCGCTGTTCTCCGTTGCGATTGGCGCCTATGACCACCACGGGAGGTATGTGCTCGCCTTCGAAACGAAGCTCGCCGTAGGGATCGTCCTCCACGAGGGGCACTCCGTACTGCCGAGCCAAAGACACTAGCCTCTCTCGCCTCTCTTCGGACAGTGTGACGCCCCCGGGGTTCTGAAAGTTGGGGAGCACATAGATGAACTTGGGATGCGTCTCTATGATCTTCTCCTCCAACAGGTCAACTACCATGCCGTCATCGTCGAGAGGTACAGTGGCGTACGAGGCCTGGTAGGCTGTGAAGGCCTGAATGGCACCCACGTAGGTCGGCGCCTCGGTAATGATCACGTCGCCAGGATCCAGCAGCACCTTGCCCACCAGGTCCAAAGCCTGCTGAGATCCCGCTGTGATGAGCACGTTGTCCACGCTGGCGACAATACCGTACCTCGACATCTTCTCCACGATAAACTCGCGCAGTGGTGGGTACCCCTCGGTCGTGCTGTACTGGAGAGCATCGGCACCCAAGTTGCGCAGAACTCGAAGACACGCCTCCTCGACCTTCTCAAGAGGGAACAGCTCAGGCGCCGGCATTCCTCCCGCGAGCGATATCATGTCGGGCTGGCTCGTTACCTTCAAAATCTCCCGAATGATGGAGCTCTGCATGCCCTTGGTACGCTGAGCATAACGATACTCCCACGACGTCGTCATTTCGACAGCTCCTTTCGAGAATCAATCTCCCGCTCTTTGCCCAATGGCGAAAAAAAGCTCGCTACCCCCACTTAGGGCACAGCGAGCTAGGACAATCCTCCAGGCCACGCATATGCATGGCCCACCTCGATAGGTCCATGTTGATGATGCCTACCGTCTTCACATATATATTCTACTCATTTGTAACCAAAAAAGCAAGCAAGTGGTTCGCCGCTTTCCATCCGCTCCAGACTATGCTAGAATCAAGCGCCATGAAGAAGACGACACACCAACAACGACTTGACAAGCTGGCCCGCGCACTGAGAGAAGAGCGCGTGGCGGTGATGGTGATTGTGCCAGGCGCAAACCTGCGCTACTTGACTGGCCTGGAGATGTACCCCACCGAGCGCATCACCCTGGCGCTATTCCCCGTCGGAGAGAAGCCCCTCCTCATCTTGCCCGAGTTGGAGGCTCCTCGGGCCGAGGCCAGGTTGGCAACCGAGGTCTCTCTATACTCCTACTCAGATCAAGAGGGCCCCGACCCAGCCTTTCGACGGGCAGCCAGTGATCTGGATCTGAAGGGCGAGACCATCGGCGTGGAGCACTTGCGCATGCGCGTGTTGGAACTCAGACGGATGGAGCAGTATTCGTCAGGCTGTCAATTCGTCGATGGCGAACCACTGTTGTCTCAGCTGCGGATCATCAAGGACGATGAGGAGATCGAGGCCATGCGCCGCGCGGCAGAAGTGAACGAGGATACGTTCCGCCATGTAATGGAACTCATTCGGCCAGGCGTCGAGGAACGAGAGTTGGCCACGGCGTGGCAGAAGGCAGCTCTCGACGCCGCCGGTGGAGACTTGCCGGAAACGCCCATCGTCGCATCCGGGCCCAACGGTGCCTCGCCCCACACCACAGCCACTGGCCGCCCCATCGAGAAGGGAGACCTGGTGACCATCGACGGCTTCCTACGCAGCGATGGGTACTACTCCGACATCACACGCACATACGCCTTGGGGGAGGTCGACGAAGAACTGGCGAACATCTACTCCATCGTGCAGGAGGCCAACGCTGCGGGCAGAGAGATCATCAAGCCGGGTGTCAAGGCCGAGGAGGTTGACCTCGCGGCCCGCCAGGTCATCGAGAAGGCCGGCTATGGTGAGTACTTCATCCACCGCACAGGCCACGGTTTGGGGTTGGAGATCCACGAGCCACCCTACATGGTAGAGGGGAACGAGCAGATCCTTGAGCCAGGGATGGCCTTCACTGTGGAACCAGGCATCTATCTACCTGGCAGAGGGGGCGTGCGCATCGAGGATAACGTCGTAGTCACCGAGGATGGTTGCGAGAGCCTGACAACCCTGCCGCGAGACCTGATGCGGCTCTAGCCATTTCTCCAAGGGTGCTTGCTACACATGCTTGCTCATCGCCGGCTAGCGCGCTGAGGACGAACGTATCCTAAAGCGTTCTTTTCTGTCCGAGGACCTCGATCTTCTTCACCAAGCTCGTTCAGAACGCGTTTTCTCGCTGCAACCGTCCGTTCTGGAAACTCCGCTTCAGACGAGCAGCCTCGCACGACGCGGCTAGCCATCGGGCCTGGGGCCACCCGCCCCTGTTGTCGCTTCCGAAGACCCCGTGAGAGCCCTCCGCAGCCGGAGCCACCATCACCCCAAAGACACCTCCCACGTTGTTCCGCGGCGGAATGGACAGGCTCCTATAGCGTCCCAACTTCAGCCAACGGCAGGATGGGAGTCTCCTGCTTGGCGAGGACGCTGAACCTCAACCTGGTACCAGGACCACGCCGGCTCTGCTATAATTCAAGACAACACCAATGCAGACGGACTTCCTGCTACTACAGATTGCGCTGGGCCTGGTATTGAGCACCATCATCGCCATCCTCGCCCATCGCCACGAAGCTCTCACGAGAGGCGGTGCGCTGGGAGCCATCCTCGTCGGAACCATCACCTTCGGCTTCGGCGGCTGGACCTGGGGCCTCGTGTTAATCGCCTTCTTCGCGGTATCCAGCGCCCTGTCACGCTACCGGCAGGCTGACAAGAGAGAACTGGCTGACAAGTTCCACAAAGGTGTCCAGCGCGACATGGGGCAGGTCGTGGCCAACGGCGGACTGGCTGCCTTCATCACCGCGCTCTACTTCTCACACCCTGCGCCAGTCTTGCTGGCCGCTTTCCTAGGCACCATGGCCACCGTCAACGCCGACACCTGGGCCACGGAGATAGGGGTTCTCAGCCCCCTCCCGCCACGGCTGATCACCACATGGCGCAGGGTGCCAGTGGGCACTTCCGGGGGCATCACGCTCCTGGGGACGACGGCCTCAGCTCTGGGGGCCCTCTTCATAGCGCTCCTGGCCTACATGCTGCTGTCTGTCGAGGCCCTATTCAGCGTTGGAGGTGACCTGCGACTGTGGTGGATCATCCCCGTCGCCCTTATCAGTGGGCTCCTGGGATCCCTCTTCGACAGCCTGTTGGGGGCCACAGTGCAGGGCATCTTCTACTGCGCACGCTGCGAGTCCGAGACGGAGAAGGAGCTGCACAGCTGCGGGCTACAGACCGCGCACGTGCGCGGATGGCGCTGGCTCAACAACGATATGGTCAACTTCCTCAGTTCCGCGTGGGGAGCGATGGTGGCAGTAGCGCTCGTGGCACTGATCATAAGATGAAAGACGGGGCATAGAGGGAGCGTACTTCGTCAGCGAAACGGCCGCGCACCGCGCGCAACTGTAAGGCACCGGGCGCTCCGAGAGGTGACTTCAAGATAGCATGTCGTTGTCTGTCGCCCGACGCCACAGCGTTTCAAGAGCGGTACTTGACGATACGGGCGAAGCTTTCGGCTTTCAGCGATGCCCCGCCGACCAGCACCCCGTCGACGTCAGGCTGGGCCATGAGGTCGTCCACATTGTCCGGCTTGACGCTGCCCCCGTACATGATGCAGGTCTCCTGCGCGACGTCTTCGCCAAACAGACCGCTAACATTGTTGCGAATGGCCCAGTGCATCTCATTGGCCTGGTTTGGCGTGGCCGTCTGACCGGTGCCTATGGCCCACACAGGCTCGTAGGCGATGGCAACATTCTTCATCGCCTCGGCATCGATCTCCTGCAGGCCACGATAGACTTGCATGCTCACTATGGTCTTTTGCCTTCCCTCACCTCGCTGCTCCAGCGTCTCCCCCACGCAGAGGATGGGGTTCAGCCCATGCTCCAGCGCTACCCTTAGCTTGTGGTTGATGAACGGGTCGATCTCCTTGAAGTACTGACGACGCTCGCTGTGCCCCAGAACTACGTAACGGCAACGCACGTCCACAAGCATCCGGGGCGATATCTCGCCCGTGTAGGCCCCTTCCGCGGCCGGATAGAGGTTCTGTGCGCCCAGTTGGATGTTGTTCCCCTCTACAGCCCGTGCCACGGCATGCAAAGCCGTGAAAGGAGGACAAACCAGTATCTCCCTGCCCTCTACGTCGGCCAGTGCCTTCTTCAGCTGTTCCACCAACTCTGTGGCCTCGTCCACTGTCTTGTGCATCTTCCAGTTTCCGGCCATGATGATCTTGCGTGTCACCGTTCCCTCCCCGTGGTCATCGTAGCTCCCGACGGCGCAAGACGGCAAGCATCCACGCTTCCGCCGGCTCCGATTATAGCACCTCCCCAGCCCCGTGACAATAATCGGCTGTCACAACTCTTGACTTGGCACGAAGGTCTGTGTATAATCAGCGCCGCAGGAGCGGGATCCTGCCAGGACAGAATGAAGTCGCGCGTCCAGAGAGAGACAAGCGGACGGGCGTATGGCTGGTGAACGACTCGCGTCATAGGAAGTGAAGTAGTGACGCTCCCTGTTTTCTCCATGGATCAAATCAACAAGTACCTCCTCCACCACCAGCACCTATGGGAGCCTGCTTCCGATGTCAGTCTGGTGCAGATGATCGAAGCCGTCGGTGGCCTCCACGCCACTGCGGCTACAGTTCCCTATCTATCACTCTGGGCAAGGCAGAAGGAATTCGATAAGACGGAGTTGCAGGCAGCACTGTACGACGAGCACACCGTGGCCAGGGTACTGTGCATGCGCAACACCCTCTTCATCCTGCCCAACGACTTGCTTCCTGCGGCCTACCAGGCCACGAAGAAGCGACGCGACGCCACGATAGACAGATATCTGCGCCATTACGGAATCAGCAGGTCACAGTACCAACGCACCTGCTCCGCGATCAGAGATAATCTGGGCGATGGTGCCAAGACCACTGCCGAAATCAAGGAAGAATTCGTCGATGAGAGTTCGTCGATCGTCGTCGATCTGATGCCCAACGATTGGCAACTGGTCAGAGGGCGCCCTCGTGGGACCTGGCGCAGCAACCTGCACGAGTACGGCACTTTCGAAGCGTGGTTCCCCGACGTGGACCTGGACTCGCTGACACCGGAGGAGGCTCAATCCATATTGGTGGAACACTACCTCGCGAGTCTCGGTCCGGGTACGGAAGACGACATCATCTGGTGGACGGGACTGGGCAAGCTGGATATCAGACGGGCCCTAGCTGCTGTGCAAGAAGATCTGGTGGAGGTGCAGATCGAAGGCCTTGAAGTTGCGCATCTTGTGCCTGCTGAGGCACTGGGCGACATCCAGAGAGAGTGTGAAAATGGGCGCTCAGTGTTCCTGCTGCCAGGCCTCGACCCCTACGTCATGGGCTACAAGGACCGCCGCCGGTTCCTTGCTACCGAGAGGTACGACCAAGTCTTCGATCGGGCTGGCAATGCCCTACCCACGGTCTGGTGCGATGGACAGGTCATCGGCGTCTGGCTGGAAGACAAGAGGAGAACGAAGGTCGAAGTGCTTCTCTTTGCTGAAGCCGACAAGTCCTTCACTTCCCAGGTGGAAGCTGAGGCCCGGCGCCTGAGTCGCTTCCTTGAGCACGAACCGGTGAATGTGCAGATCAGGGTATATCCCGACGACCTTTATCCCAAGACCCCGTTTACCATGGCCCGCAGGTAGTGATCGTCGGCACGGGATAGAAGAGCATGGAGGAGTTGCGTCAACATCTCAAAGGTGACCCTTTCCCCTGGCTCCTCGAGGAGGACAACCCCTCGGTACGCTACTTCACGCTCCGGGGCCTCCTCGACTATCCTCGAGACCACGACGAGGTCACCGAGGCTCGGCAAACGATTTTGACCTCCAAGCCTGTCAGGGACATACTGGACGCCCAGTACCCGCAGGGATACTGGGTCAAGCCGGGCCGAGGCTACAGCCCCAAGTATAGAGGTACGGTATGGCAACTGATGTTCTTGGCCGATCTGGGTGCAACTCCCAATGAGGCCATTGACAGAGCATGTCGATCCGTCCTCCAAAACAGCTTCCTGCCGGAGGAAGGGCTGTTCTCCGCCACCAAGCTTCGCACAGGGACAATCATCTGTCTCAACGGCAACCTTGTTAGGGCCTTCACTACTCTGGGCTACGGTGACAACTCCACTGTCCGGACGGTGGCTCAAACGCTGGCCGAGAGGATAGCCAAAGAGGGCTTCGCCTGCCGGGCCAACGCCGCTTCGCGCACGAAAAAGGAAAGCTGGCTTCCATGTGCCTGGGGCGCAATCAAGGCCTTGAGAGCCTTTGCCCTGATACCACGCCACCAGCACTCAGCAGCGGTGACAGAGGCTATCGGGAGAGGTCTGGAGTTGCTCTTCAGTCGTGAACTGACGGTGGCGGACTACCCCAGCCGCAATCGCCGCATCAGTCCCCTGTGGCTCAGATTCGGGTTCCCTTTGGCCTACACTAGCGACATCCTCGAAGCGGCAGATGTCTTGACTCAGCTCGGCCACGGGGCGGACCAGCGGCTGCGAGGAGCGATTGAGTTCGTGCTGGCCAAGCAAGATGAGGATGGTCGCTGGCCTCTGGAACACACTCTTGATAGAACCTGGACCAAGTTTGGCACGAGAGGTCAGCCGAGCAAGTGGGTCACACTCCGGGCCCTGAGAATGCTCAGCAGACTGCCCTGGCAACCCCCGATATCAGAGCTGGTCCTTAGTACTCCACCTTCCTCCCGGTGAGGAGCATTACCACCCTCTCCAGAAGGAAGACCACCACAATCACCGCCCCATCTACGACGATGGTCACGAGAAATGCGAAGCTGAGATGATTCAGCGCATTCAGGAGCGGGATGGATATCTCGTAGGGGACTTGCTGCAAGAGGCCCAGCCCGTAGAGTACCAGGATAGCCAATATGCAGTACAGGCCCAGGGAGAACCAGGCCTGTCGGTCGGTCTCGCTGGGGAGCATGGCATTGCTGACGGAAAAGATGAGATAGACCCACAGCCAGAAATTCGGAACTGCTACGTAGCCCCGCAGCGTCCACAGCATATCCTCAGCCCCTAGGTTGATCGGCAATTCCTCTGGCGCCGCTAAGCCGAAGACGAGGTACGCTATGACAAGGATGAGGATGCTGCCGGTGAGAAGAGGTGCCAGCCCGATGAGGCTACCCCGAAGGGGATCGGTCTTGGCCACAGAGACGGAGCCAAAGCGGGTCGCCCCACCTCCCTTCTTGGAGGGACCGATGGATATCCTCCCTGTAGGAACCCGGAGTAGCTTGGCCGACAGCCAATGGCTCAGCTCGTGAGCAAGTACACCAGGGAAAAGGAGGAGAAAGTATACCAGGACGGCGATATCATGCTTCCCCGTCAGCAACAGGCCCAGCCCGTAGAGGTGCCTGCTCAGCCAGCGTTTCAGCACCAGCAGACACACCAGCAGGGCTAAGAACCACAGCAGCGGGGCCCATTCACTCCAGTCTATCCAACTGCCTCCGCGCCTGTTCTGTCAAGATCCCCTCAGCGGGGTCCACCACTATGTGGAACTCACGCCTGGCTCGCTCTGTGTCACCTCGTTCCGCGGAGCACAGGCCCATTCTCCGGACCCGGCCTCCGCCCAGCTGTCCCACATGCACCAAGCTACACAGCCCTAGTCCGCTGTGGTCTTGGCGCTGACACGCCAATACAGGTCCATCAGCGCCTCGGACAGCTTCTGCGGATCGTGCTGCCAGGGGTTCTCCAGATCCACGAGATCCGCAGTGACGAACTCGTAGCTGTCGCTGCGCTTCGTCGCGGGAGTGACTACATCAACCTTCAAATGGCGGGGGAATTGCACGTTCAGGTTGTCGTTTGCCAGCACGTACGTGAACAGACCTTCCCCCACATGCTCCTCCAACTCGCGTAGATGGTCGTCCAGTGTGTATCCGTCGGTTTCCCCTTTCTCTGTGGCGATGTTGGAGATGTAGACTTTCATGGCTGGTGAGGCTCGTATGGCACTGGCAATGCCTGGCACCAGAAGGTTGGGCAGCACACTGGTGAAAAGGCTGCCTGGACCAGCTGTGATCAGATCCGCCTCCAGGATCGCCTTGATGGCACCGGGATACCCTGGCACCTTGTCTGGTTCTAGGAACACCCTCTCTATCGGCCTCCCGCTCTTTGAGATCTGTGACTCGCCCGCTACGCGGTCCGGCCCCTCCTCCTGTTCGTCTTCACGCAGGTCGGCCCACAAGGTCACGTTCTCCAGGGTTGAAGGTACGATACGACCTCGGATGTTCAACACGTGACTTGATTCCAGGATAGCCCGCTCGAAGTTGCCCGTTACCGCTGCCATGGCCGCGATGAAAAGGTTCCCAAAGCTGTGACCATTGAGGCCTTTCCCCTCACCAAACCGGTACTGGAAGAGACGCGCGGTCAGCGACTCATCGTCAGCGAGCGCCGCGATGCAGCTGCGGAAATCCCCAGGGGGCAGGAGTCCGAGGTCGCGACGGAGACGCCCGGAGCTTCCTCCATCGTCGGCGACCGTCACAATAGCCGTGATTTTGTCAGTGTGCTCTTTAAGTCCTCGCAGCAGTGCCGATAGCCCCGTGCCTCCCCCGATAGCCACCACCTTGGGGCCTCGTGTGCGCTGGCGATGGTTGTAGATGATATCCGCCAGGCTGCTTTGCCCAGGGGATAGGAAGGCAGACAGCAAAGACCTATTTAGCTGGAAGATGGCGAAAACGATGGCGGCGATGCCCACCGTGCCAAAGAGGAGACCCCTCCAGGCGCGAGGGATGAACTGTAGCGTCAGGTAGTAGAAAATCGCGGGGAAGGTCCAGGTGCGATAGACTTCAACGAGGACGTATCCGGCTCCCAGGCTGACGATGGTGATGCCACCGAATAGGAGCAGCAGCCAGCGCTTCACCCCCATGCCTGGTATGAGCCATTTCAAAGTGGAGCCGAACTTGGGACGGAAGCGCATCTGCGTGTCTCTCCGCTCGCGAAGCTATTATAGGTCGTCCTCCTGGCAAAGTCAACGGAGGTCATGCGCCGCCACAGCGACCTCCCGTCAGTGTCGCATCTGCACACTCGGCATGGCTCAGTGAGGGGCTGCGGCCTGTCCCTCGGTCAGTGACCAATGGACTGTGACCCTTGAGAGCCAGATCAAGTCGCTCAAGATGATGGCCGACCGGCTCCCCATTAGCAGCTCAAGTGCAGGGCCGCGATGACCCCACCACGCTCGCTCAACCGGTTGTAGGTCTGCCACGCCTCGCCCGTCTTCTCGACGATGACCTCGAACCCCTGCGCGTTCAGGAAGTCCAGGGTCTCTTGCGGCACTCGCATTAGCCCACGGGCACCTGTACCGATGACCAGGGTCCTGGCCTCTGACTGCACCACGCCCTCCAAGTCTGGGGGCGCCAGCCGGTGCCCCCGTGCGCGCCACCAGTTGGCCTGGACGTGGTCAGGAAAGATGACGACGTCGGAGGTGTAGCTCTCCCCGTCAACGACGATCTGTCCAAAGCGATAGGATTCTATATTCATCGGCCGCACGTCGAACGAGCCAGTGCACGCCCCTACTCTAGCACAGGTGGCGGCTGATGACAATGGAAGGGGCAACGCCGCTTGCCCCAAGCTTTGTGCAAGCCCACCGAGGATGGTATAATCCGCTCGCTTGCCAGGATTCGGTGACGATGACGACACCCAGCTGGCTGAGAGGCTAACACTTGCACAGGCTGACCTACAGAGCGATCTCACTCCTCTACCTCCCCCTCGCGTTGAGCTGGGTCTTGATGCTGATGGAAAGCCCTCTGATCAACGCCTTCCTGGCCAGAGGTCCCCAGCCCGAACTGTCCCTGGCCGCCTACGGCGTGGCCTTCAGCATCATCCTGGTGGTGGAAGCGCCTATTCTG
>JABAOH010010205.1_pt1 | contig 23393 bp, 23 predicted proteins | sample 7062181 | NCBI WGS metagenome assembly JABAOH01 (sample SAMN14538630, study PRJNA623070) | marine sediment metagenome | biome: marine biome [ENVO:00000428]; feature: marine pelagic biome [ENVO:01000023]; material: deep marine sediment [ENVO:00002113]; isolation source: pool of 5 deep marine... | reverse complement strand
TCTGATTGAGCTACGGCGGAAACAATAATAAAGGCAATTTGGCTATACAAATCAGTGCAACTTTGGAATAATTTATTTTCCGAAATTATGGATTTACACCCAACCAATTTTATGTTTAATCTTGGTAATTTTCGGTTCTGCAATCGATCGTGCTCGTTCAGCACCTGAATTTAAAATTCTATCCAATTCGGAAAGATCAGCTATTAATTTAGTATATTGCTTTTGAATAGGATGTAATGTCTCGATCATAACCTCAGCAACTTCTTTTTTCAAATCGGCATAGCCTTTTTCTTCAAAATGTCTTTCAATTTCAGGGCGAGATTTATTCGTTAACAACTCATAGATTTCAAGCAGGTTATTAATCCCTGCTTTTGTTGAACTATTACTAAATCGAATCTCTCGCCCTGTATCTGTCACTGCACTCTGGATAACACGACGAATTTGATCAGGTTTATCTGTTAATCGAATAGCATGATTTTGAATATGTGCCTCAGTTTTGCTCATCTTTTTTGATGGATCGTTAAACGCTCGAATGCGTGCGCCACTATTTGGAATCACCGTTTTGGGAATCACAAATGTCTCGCCGTAAATTCGATTGAATCGCTGGGCAATGTCTCGGGTGAGTTCCACATGCTGTTTTTGATCTTCGCCCACAGGTACCTCATCCGTGTCATAAAGTAAAATATCTGCTGCCTGCAATACTGGATAATCCAGTAGACCGATGGAAACGTTTTCTTGCGTTTTTGATTTTGCTTTAAATTGCGTCATTCGTTCCAGCCAGCCAAGCGGTGTGACACAATTTAATATCCAACAACATTCCGCATGTGCCCGAACATGACTTTGCACAAAAATAGTGCTTTTTTGCGGATCGATTCCTGATGCAACATATAATGCTGAGACCTCACGTGTCATGCGTTGTAAACGCACAGGATCCTGCGGTACGGTAAGCGCATGCATGTCCACAATACAAAAATAGCTCTCTTTCTCATCCTGTTGCAAAACCCAGGGACGGATAGCACCCAGGTAATTGCCGATATGCAATGTCCCCGATGGCTGAATTCCAGAAAAGACTCGCGGTTTTTGTTTTAATAAGTTGTTAAACATAAAAAATTATCAAATAATTCCTGTTATCATCGCAATGGCAATCAATAAAAGCATAACTGAAACAAAAATTCGAATACTTTTAAAAGTTACTTTTTTTACTAATAGGTTCGCTAAAAAGGCACCACTAAATGCTGACAATGTTGCAGTCGTTAATAATTCCCAATTACGTTGTATATTGGTAGATGAAAAATGAGTACTATAGACGAGTAACCTAAATACATCGACTAAACATGAAATCACAACTCCTGTTGCGATAAAACTTTCTTTTTTCAAACCAGCACGTATTAGAAATGCACTACGTAAAGCGCCTTGATGACCTACTAAACCACCAAAAAAGCCGCTCAAAATTCCCCCAATTGAAAGATACTTTTTATCAAACGATAGATTTTTCAATTTAGGAATCGCTTCCATGGTAGCAAATATGATTAATAACGCCCCAACAATGAGTTTTATTAATGTAATTTGAAAATTTTCTACAAAAAGATGATAATTATACAGAACAGGCAACTCTGATAATTGTACCAGAAGCTGGGATCCTAATATCGCGGCAACAATTGCAGGAATCCCAAATCTTAGTACAACTTTTTTATTGGCATATTTTCCTAATAAGACGAGCTTAAACAGATTATTGAGAAAATGAACAATGGCTGTTAATGCAATCGCAATTTCAACAGAGAAAAAAATTGCTAACACAGGCATTAACATAATGCCCAGGCCGAATCCAGAAAATAGCGTAAATGCTGATATAAAAAACGATGTTAAAACTATTATAACATATTCCATAAAAAACCTAATCTGAAAGCATTTGAGTCTCTTTTCTCACCACATTGATTAAACTGCCTGCCAAAATCATTTCAACCTGGCGTGGGGACATTAAATGTTTAACCTGGAATTTCTTGTTTTTTCGTTTATTCGTTACTGGCAGAATATGTCCTTTCTGAATGGCATTTCGAATATCTTTGATTTCCAGAACTTCATACTGGCTGATTTTATCATAATCATCTGGATTGACAAACACCAATGGCAAAATCCCGAAGTTGATCAAATTTTGAAAATGAATTCTGGCAAAACTTTTGGCAATGACAACTTTTAATCCCAAATATCGTGGCGCTATCGCTGCATGTTCACGACTCGAACCCTGGCCATAATTTTTACCGCAAATAATAATAAATCCTTCATCTTTGTGGTTTATTGCTCGTTCATAAAAAGATGGATCGATCTGTTCGTACACAAATTTACTGATTTCAGGGATATTGCTCCGATAGGGCAGTACCCTGGAACCAGCGGGCATGATCTCATCAGTTGAAATATCATCGCCAACTTTTAATAACACAGGACCATTAACCGTATCTGGCAATGGATCAAATAGCGGCAATGGTTTGATGTTCGGACCTTTTTCCAGCTCAACTTTTTCTCCATGCTCAGCAGGTGGAACGAGCATTTTGGTATTAAGGGTGATTTTCTCAGGTTCGGTAAATTGGGGATAAGTAATATCCAATGTTCGCGAATCAGTAATTTTTCCAGTCAATGCAGATGCAGCAGCCGTCTCGGGACTGCATAAATAGACCTGATCTTCTTTGGTTCCTGATCGTCCAGGAAAATTTCGAGGAACTGTTCGTAAGCTAATTTTGCCTGTGGCAGGTGCCTGTCCCATACCAATGCAGCCATTGCATCCAGGTTGATGGATTATGGCTCCTGATTGGATTAATTTGTTTAAATAGCTTATGGAAACCAGGTTTTCAAGGATCTGGCGAGAAGTGGGATTAATGTCTAACGAGACGCGATCATGGATTTGCTTTCCATCAACTATCAAGGCAGCAATCGCAAAATCACGAAATCCAGGATTAGCAGACGAACCAATCATCGCCTGGTAGATCTCTCTGCCCGCGACTTTTTTAACGGGAACAACGTTGCCAGGACTGCTCGGTAATGCAATGAGTGGTTCTAAATCCGAAAGATTAATTTCGTCATATTCATCATAATCTGCATTCTCATCGGCAATCAGCTCGATCCAGTCTTTTTCACGTCCTTGAATTGTTAAAAATTTTCTCACAACATCATCAGACGGGAAAATCGATGTCGTCGCTCCCAATTCAGCGCCCATATTGGCAATCACGTGCCGATCCATTGTAGACAGATTCTTTAGTCCAGGTCCGTAATATTCAATAATTTTTCCAATACCTCCATCCACATCGTGACGGCGCAACATTTCCAAAATTATGTCTTTAGCACTCACCCAATCGGGAAGCGAACCTGTTAATTTAACGCCCCAAATTTTCGGCATGGTCAGATAAAAAGGCTTGCCTGCCATGGCTAATGCCACCTCGAGCCCGCCAGCACCAATTGCCAGCATCCCTAATGAGCCTGCTGCACAGGTATGACTGTCCGATCCCAATAGTGTTTTGCCTGGAATTCCAAATCGCTCCATGTGCACAGGATGACTGACGCCGTTACCTGGCCGACTGTACCACACGCCAAATTTTTGGCAGGCGCTACGGAGAAACAGATGATCATCAGCATTTCGATAATCTGTTTGTAATAAGTTATGATCAACGTATTGTGCTGATAACTCAGTCCTGACACGAGGGACATTCATTGCCTCGAATTCTAACATCACCATTGTGCCTGTTGCATCCTGGGTTAGTGTTTGATCGATTTTTAAACCGATCTCTTCACCTGGAATCATTTTACCTGCCACCAGGTGATTTTCTATAATTTTCTGGGTGACATTTTTTGCCATACGAACTCTCCTAAAGAATTTATAACAATGTCGTCAACAAAGTTCAAAACTCAAATTATTCAAATACGATAACAGCAGCAGGGTTAACAACCTGAAAAACAAACGATTCTGTAAAATATAATTGAACTTCCTGATTATTGTGTGATTCGTAGCCTATTGATAAATCATTACCTAATGTTAATCTAAAATCTCCCCCACGTTCGGAAACTAAAAAAGCTTCTTTTACATTCTGACTGACAATTATGGGACCTTCAATTAATTCTTCAATCTGTTTTCTCAAAGGGTACCCCTTAGCGTATGATGCCAGATTTTGCCACCTTCCAGCACTCAAGATCAGAGTGTAGGGTCCTTCTACTGAACTATTTTTTAATATATTCATCCCCTGGGCAAAAGTTGTTATCAGATCATCCTCTTTTTGCGGGTATTGAATCTGATTGTGATTGGAACTTTCTTTTAGCCCCTTTATTTTAGGTGAAGCCAATCCATAATAAATCGTATTTTCCTCAAATTTAGCAATACTTTGGGCAGCTTGCTCCATTGGTTTTAGATCAATATCTTTTGTACCACGAGTGATATTATCAAGCTCCCAGATATTTAGTTTGAAAGAAGCACGAGTTTCTATTAAAGGATAGACCTGTCTGATACCATATTTCACATTGCCCTTTTGATCCTCTGGGATTTCTAATCGTCCTGATGGAACCGCTGCATAATCCCAACCTTTTGGACCATCTACATCTACAAATTTTCTGGCAGATAAAAATGTATGAAAAACTTGTTTTGCTTGTGTTTCAATTTCTTTCCAAGCTTCATCAGAAATAGGTGCTAATGATCGTTTTAAAATATCCATAGATATCTCCTTTAAACTATTTTTTAATTTTCCCAATTCCAAGATCGCTTGAATCTGATTTATCTTTTTGTTTTTCAGATTTATCGGATTCACTTTCTTCTATCGCTGTAATTTCAGCGCTTGTAAATAGATAAGTTTTAAGATGCTCGTCCCACACTGGCATATTTCTGCGAAGCCATTCCAGCGCCATGCACGCATGTTCGATCTCTTCATCTCGGTTGTGTGCCAAAACCTTTTTTAATTGCTCGTCACCCGTCACATCAACTCTTTGATGATACCAGTTAACGGCTTCGATTTCCTCTTTTAAACTGTTTAACGCTCTTGAAAAATTTCGAGCTTCTTCGCTTAATTCCTCTACGGGTTCATGGTAATCAGGCATTTTTACTCCTTTCGGGTTTTTAAATTAGATAAAATTTACGGCTTGGTAATCATATTCCCTGATAAATTTCTCCATTAAAAAATCTTTTTTACGATGCTTCAATGTGAATAATTTCCACAGGACAGTTATCAGCGGCATCTTGAACACATTCGATGACTTCTGGAATTTCACCAACGCCTGGATCTCCATCCATTTGATATTGTTCGACCAATAGTGTTCGGCACAGCTTTTATTAATGAAAGAAACCTCCATGGGTATAGCGAGTATAAATATTTGTCAATAAAAATAAGGAGTTATACCACATGGATGTACTTATTAATGATTCTGATAATACCATATTATTTCATGAAATTAACAAGCCATTAAAAAATTTATTAAAAAATCCAGACTATTTGCCTGAACATGATTCAGCAAAAAAATTGACTTTCGAATATTTCGTAAACTTGCTATTATATTTCTATTTCTCTGGACTTGATTCACTTCGTTCTTTGATAACCGACCTGAAAACAAAGGATGTTTCCAAAATCGGGCTCTTTTTCGTTGGTTTAAGTACCATTCACGACGTCTTTTGTCGCTATCAAGCCAGCTTATTTCAAAATCTCTACTTGCCGTTGCTAAAAGTCGTTCCTTTCCGCATTATTGAAGAATTCCAGGAGCTAGGCCCAATTGTATTTGTGGACGGTTCAATTTTTTCCATCGCGATCTCGGCTATTTGGGCTGAATTTAAAAGGCATTCTAATGCTGTAAAATTGCATCTGGGTTTTTCGTTATACGACATGCTCACCAGTTGCTTTTTAGTCACTGCTGCCAGTTATGATGAACGAAAGGCGCTGGCACAACTCATTGAAAAAGAGGTTACTTACATCGCCGATCGTGGCTGCCTTTCTTTTGAACTGTTCAAAACCATCACCGATAAACCAGCTTACTTTATTATCCGAGTTAGAAAGCGACTCCACTATGAGATTGAACAACATCTCCCCGTCCAATTGATTGATGCTGTGAAAGCGATATTCTTTCAAGTCACTGATGAACTGGTTCGGTTTAACAGTGCCCCCCATAGCAGAACTTATCGTCGCATCAGTTTTCGAACCCGTCAAACTCTGTTTATTTTGGTAACCAATCGGTTTGATTTAACCACCTTTGAGATTATTCGCCTGTATGCCTTTCGCTGGCAAATTGAACTATTCTTTCGCTATTTTAAAAGAACATTAAAGGCATTTCATTTACTCAATATTTATGAAAATGGGGTGACCATTCAATTTTATATCGTATTGATAGCCCATCTTTTTGTATTACACTATAAGCAACAACAACTGCAATTATGTTTATTTAAAAAACAAGAATTATTAAAGCAATCTTTGAATTACAGTTTCGACTCGACCGAAGATTTTATTGAATAGTTAGGAAAATCGATACCCATAAATTTTAAAATAAAAAAACAAGAATGGAGTGCTATCAAAAATTCTTTATTTAAATGCGTTCAATCAACCTTTGATTTCTTTTAACTAAAATCGTGCCGAACACTATTGTTGTTCGACAATTTGACTCCATCCAGCATCTGGATTTTCTTCAAATATTTCGGAACATTCTGTCCAGCATACTTCACAACTTGTGCATCCTTCACGATCGATAATTACTTTCATTCTAAATCCTGCGTTTATTAGTTAGTAAAGTCTATTTATTTATTACTCAATGTTTCAATAATGGTTCTACAAAATTCCAATAAATTTATTGGATTTCCATTTGTTATAATATTACCATCTCGAATCACATCCTGATTAATCCATTCGCCACCAGCATTGTTAATATCTTCTTTGATAAAAGGAAATCCTGTTATTTTTTTACCTCTTACAATTCCTGCAGAAACCAATAAACATGCGTCATGACAAATTGTTGCAATCACTTTGCTTTTTTGGTGCATCAATTTCATAAAATCAATCATTTTCATTATTTGTTCCATATAGTCATTAGCATAATAGAAACGTGGGACAATTAATCTATCAAAATCATCCGCGTTGACGTCGGATATGCCATAATCTGATTTCACTGGTAAACCATGTCTGCCAGTATAAATATCTGTCTTGGAACCAATAACATCCAATTTAGCTCCTTCCTCTCTCATTCTAAGATATGGATACCAGAGCTCCAGATCTTCATAAACACTTGCTACAAATAATGCAATTCTTTTATTCATGAATTAATTTCAAAGTGAAACCTCCTGTGGTGTAAATTATAAATAATCATAATACAATGTCCGAACCAAGTTTCGGCTTTTTATCTTTAAATAATCGCGACATATCCGTTACCAAATCTTTAATAACAGGAAAGCCTTTCATCGGTTTAACAACAATGGATTCATCAATGGGGAGATCACTCAATCTGGTTTTACACATGAGGGCTGGTTTCCCATTTATTTCTGCTGTACATGAGCCACATCTGCCGCCCTTACAATTGTATCGAAATGCTAAATCAGGCGCATTTTTCGCTTGAATCTGGAGTAGTGCATCTAAAACAACCATTCCATCAGAGATCTTCACTTCATACTTTTGTATTTGTCCATCTGCGTCCCCTCGATAAACTAACAGTATTGCTTTCTTATTGGCATTCTTCATGACTTTACCCTGCGATTAACTTCAAATATTCGTATGGCATTTGCTCAACAGGAGAGGTTCTTATTTTTATCTCTCCTTGTTCATTGTTAATAACGATATTTTTATGACTCCACTCATCAACCATATCTGGATAATCCTCTCTGGTATGGGCTCCTCGACTTTCTTTTCTTTCAAGACAAGCAAGTGTCGTAATTTGGGCAATATCGATCATAAATTTCAATGATATCGCTCTATGCCAGGCAGGATTAAATCTGCGATCACCTTGAACTTTCACATTTTTATATCGTTCTTTTAATTTCGTTAATTCATCTAATACTTTCTTGAGTCCTTGCTCATTTCTCACGATGCCGACATTTTCTTGCATAACTCTCTGAAGTTCCTGATGCAACATATAAGGATTCTCATCCCCATTGCTATTGAAATAAGCTAATAATTCGTTTTCGTATTTCTTTAGCTTTTGTTCATTAATTTCCTGAAAGCCAGAGATAGTTTTTACATATTTCGCTGCTGCTATGCCTGCCTGATTGCCGAATACCAATAGATCAGATAATGAATTTCCTCCTAATCGAGTGGCACCATGCAATCCTGCTGCAACTTCTCCCGCAGCAAATAATCCACTGACTATACTTTGGCCTGTCTCTGAATCCATTTTAATACCGCCCATCATGTAATGACAGGTTGGCCCCACTTCCATAGATTGTTTTGTGATGTCAATATCTGCCAAATCTAAAAATTGTTCGTACATAGCGGGTAACTTCTTTTTTATTTCATCTGCTGGTTTATGTGAAATATCTAAATAAACGCCACCATGTTCGGAACCGTTACCCTGTTTAATTTCATTGTAAATTGCTTTGGAGACGATATCTCGGGTTGACAATTCCATTTTATCAGGATCGTATTTCTCCATAAATCGCTCTCCAAGCTTATTTTTCAGAACACCGCCTTCGCCACGAACAGCTTCGGTAACCAGCATTCCTCGAACACCCAATGGCCAAACCATACCTGTAGGGTGAAATTGCACAAATTCCATATCGATGAGCTCGGCTCCTGCTCGATAAGCCAGGGCATAACCATCAGCGGTGCAATCGTAGGAATTGGAATTTATTTCCCATATTTCACCAAGTCCTCCTGTAGCCAGCACAATTGCTTTTGCTTTAAAAACAACCAATCGACCATCCTCTTTATATAATCCAAAGGCGCCGTAAACTTCGCCATCCTCATATAATAAATGAGTTATAAGGCATTCAGAATGGAAATCAATGTTTAAAGATGTAGCTTTCTTTTGTAGCGTCAGTAGCATAATTCGTCCTGTTTTATCACCTTTATGACACAGTCGACGATAAGTATGCCCACCGAAAGGTCGTTGTTGTATTTTGCCATCAGGTGTTAGATCAAAATTAGCTCCCCATTGTTTAAGTTCTAATACTCGCTTTGGCGCATCCTGAGTATGTAGTTGGACCATTCGCCAATTATTGAGAAATTTACCACCTTTCAGTGTGTCTTTAAAATGAACCTGCCAATTATCGTCAGGATCCATATTCCCCAATGCGGCAGCTATGCCTCCCTCTGCCATAACCGTATGCGCTTTGCCTGGTAAAGATTTGCTAACCACTGCTACTGAGACTCCTTCATCTTTAGCAGCAATGGCAGCCCGTAGACCTGCTCCCCCAACTCCAATTACTAAAACATCATATTGGAATGATTCCATTTTTTTCTCTTATATTTTTCAATTATTTCTTTATTAACTACATGCTTTGGAATTTTACCACGAGAAAAGTCTATAATGTTTTGAGCAGCTATTTCTGCCATTTTATTTCTTGTTTCCATAGTTGCCGAGGCAATATGGGGCGTTAGAATAACATTATCCAGATCTTTTAACTGCACCCTACAATCATCACACGTGATGTCTGGCTCGCATTCAAAAACATCTAATGCTGCAGCGAATATTTTTTTATTTACCAACGCGTCAATTAACGCCTCCTCATCGACGATTGGTCCACGAGCATTGTTGATGAGAATTGCAGTGGCTTTCATCATTTCAAACTGCTCGGTACTAATCAAATGTCGTGTCTCTTTAGTTAAGGGAACATGTAATGAAATAAAATCGGACTCTTTAAGCAGTGTTTCCAGATCGACAAATTTTGCTTGATATTGTTGCTCAAATTTTGTGTTTTGTGATTGACTATAATGAATGACTTTCATTCCTAATCCTTTAATAGCTCTTTCGGCAACTGCCAAACCAATTCTTCCTAATCCGATAATACCCAATGTCTTACCTTTTAATCCCATTCCCAGAAATAAAGAAGGTTCCCATCCTTTATATTTTCCTTCCCTGGTAAATCTATTAGCTTCAACAATTCTTCTTGCTGCTGCAATCATCAGAGCCAATGTATGTTCGGCAACTGCGTCGTTCAAAACATCTGGTGTATTAGTGATTATTATTCCATTCTTTGTGGCGCTTTCTACATCAATATTATCAAAACCGACGGCATAATTGGAGATAATTTTAAGGTTTTGATTTGATTTTATAACGCCTTTATCTATCTTATCAGTAAATAAGCTTAACAAAGCATCTTTACCTTGTATTTTCTCAATTAGTTCTGATTTTGATAATATTCTATTTCCATCTTCATTGATTTCAACTTCGATTCCCTGTTGATTCAATAATGAAATACCTATTTCAGGAATTTTTCTGGCGACAAAAACCTTAAACTGATTCATAAGTTTTACCCATTTAATCCATTGATTACTTCCTGATCTGATACATCATGCCAATTTTCATAGACTTGAGCCACGGCGCTAAAATTCGAGGGAGTCTCTAATACAATGAATTCATCGACCAATTCCGCCATCTCCTCTTTAACCCGTTCACCGCTGACTGGCACGGCTACCACTATTTTTCCTGCCTGTTTATTTCTACACATCATGATCGATGCTCGCATGGTTGATCCCATTGCAATTCCATCATCAACCAAAAAAACAGTTCTGTTTGAAATATCAAGCAATGGCTTATTCTTTCGCAACACTTCAATTCGTTCTTTAACCACCTATCTTTGTTCTTCAACAATCTCGTTGATAGCATATTTGGGCAGCCAGCGCTCGGTATCGCTGAAGATGAAAGTACTACCATCTTCAGCAACAGCGCCAAATCCTGCTTCTGGATTATCAGGAAAGGGAAATTTCCGTGATACGATAATAGAAAAATCCGCATTCAGGTGTTCGGCAATTTCATACTCCACTTCAACGCCACCGCGGGGTATCGCTAAGACAAGTACATTTTTGTCTTTATATTTTTCCAAAGCCCCAGCCAATCTTTCACCAGCATCTTTTCGATCTACAAACATGGTTCTTCCTTATTTATACGATTTCAACACTTTCATGTAATTTGCCCGTTCAAAAGCAGCGGGCTCGGCGACTGATTTTTGGCTCATGACTCCCTGCATCGCTCTTATCGTTTCGTAATCATGTTCCTCCATCCATTCAACAAGATTAGCACATAAACTTTGAAGATGATTGATACCGTTTTTCAATAGTGCCGAGGTCATCATCGCCACTTTTGCGCCTGCCATAATCGTCTTGACCACGTCTTCTGCTTTGTGAACACCACCTGTAACTGCAAAATCAACGTCGATCCTATCATAAAGTATTGCCACCCATCGGAGCCTGAGAAGCAATTCATCAGAATGACTTAATTTTAGATCTGGTGTGACCTCGAGTGTTTCAACATCGAGATCTGGTTGATAGAATCTGTTGAAATACACCAGAGCGCTGGCACCTGCCTCATGAAGCTTTTTTGAGAGATGTGGTATCGAACTAAGATATGGGTTTAATTTAACGGCTACTGGTATTTTTAATTTTTGACTAACAACTTTTACCAATTCTATGTATGAATCCTCCACTTCCTGTGATGTTTTATCAGGATCAGTCGGCAAATAGTAAATATTAAGCTCTAAAGCGTCTGCTCCTGCACTGGCAATTTCCTGAGCATATCGAATCCATCCGCCAGTCGACACGCCATTCAAACTACCAATAATGGGAATTTCCACACTTTGCTTTGCCTTGCGAATATGATCGAGATATTCATCCGGGGCAAATTTAAAATTTTCCACCTCAGGAAAATAAGTCAGGGCTTCGGCAAAATGTTCTGTTCCTTGTAAAAGATACTGATTTAACGTTTGTTCTTCCAGCGTAATTTGTTCTTCAAATAATGAATGCAGAACAACAGCCGCTGCGCCAGCATCTTCCATTCGTTTGATATTATCAACATCCTCGCATAAGGGTGACGCAGAAGCCACCAATGGATTCTTTAATTGAAGTCCCATATAAACAGTTGAGAGATCAGCCATTATTATCTCCTTAATTCAAAATGTTTATCATTTATAGTTATTCACCCTCCACTGGCATAGACGCCCAGTGCTCGTATAGCTTCCAACGCTTTAATACTTCATCCTGCGCCGCTTTTAAAAGCTTTTTTGCCACCTCAGGCTTGGAGTGCGTAAGCATCCGATATCGTGTTTCTTTATAAATATATTCCTCAAGTGGAATGCTGGGTTTCTTTGAATCTAACTGTAATGGATTTTTGCCTTCTTTTTCAAGATCAGGATTATATCGGATGAGTGGCCAATAGCCTGACTGAACAGCAAGTTTCTGCTGATCCATACCATACGCAAGATCATACCCATGACCAATGCAATGAGAGTAGGCAATAATAAGAGAAGCCCCATTAAATGATTCTGCCTCAAGAAATGCCTTTACCGTATGGGCGTCATTGGCTCCTATTGCCACTCGAGCAACATAGACATTGCCATACGTCATTGCCATCATGGCCAAGTCTTTTTTTGGTGTTGCTTTTCCTCCGGCGGCAAATTTTGCCACGGCGCCGAGAGGCGTTGCTTTGGACATCTGTCCACCTGTATTGGAATAGACTTCTGTGTCAAGAACAAGTATATTCACATTTCGCCCCAAAGCCAGCACATGATCCAATCCGCCATACCCGATATCGTAAGCCCAGCCATCACCGCCGACGATCCAGACACTCTTTTTCACCAAAACATCTAACAAGCTCGATAATTCTTTTGCCTCAAACTTAGTGATGTGATTTAATTTATTTCTAAGAATCTGTATACGCTTCCGCTGTTCCTCTATTCCAGCCTCTGTGGATTGATCTGCATTTTTGATTTCGTTTACAAGTTCAATATTCAATTCAGCTTTTAATTGATCGAGTAATTCATTAATATATTCGATCTGTTTATCTAACGCTAGCCGCATTCCTAATCCAAATTCAGCGTTATCTTCAAATAATGAATTGGACCACGCAGGCCCTCGTCCTTCTTTATTGATCGTCCACGGTGTTGCAGGCAGATTACCGCCATAAATAGACGAACATCCTGTTGCATTGGCAATTAGCGCACGATCGCCAAAAAGCTGGCTCAATAGCTTGACGTATTGTGTTTCACCGCAGCCAGCACAAGCGCCAGAAAATTCAAACAGAGGTTCGAGTAGCTGAATATTTTTAACCCTGTTCAGATTAAGCACACTTCTGTTTACGGCTGGTATGCTAAGGAAAAATTTCCAATTTTCGCTTTCCTGTTCCCTAAGCGGCGGTTGAGGTTCCATATTGATCGCTTTTCGTTTCGGTTCAGCTTTGTTTTTAGCAGGACACACCTCCACGCAAAGACGACAGCCAGTACAATCTTCAGGAGAGACTTGAATTGTAAAGTTCATATCTTTGAATTCAGCAAATCGAGCTGTTGTAGACTTGAATGTCGGCGGTGCATCTGAAAGCAGTTTTGGATCATAAACCTTTGCCCGGATCACCGCATGGGGACAGACGATATCGCATTTTCCACACTGAATGCACACGTCAGGATCCCACACGGGAATTTCCAATGCGATATTTCGTTTCTCCCATTGAGTTGTTCCGCTGGGAAAAGTTCCGTCCGCTGCAAAAACACTGACGGGTAAATCATCCCCTTTGCCAGCAATCATTTTTGCCGTGACCTTCTGAACGTAGTCAGGCGCGTCCGGGGGAACAGGTGGGCGTAGATCAAAATCGCTGGTCGCCACATCTGGTACTTCAACTTCATGGAGATTATTAATTGCGGTATCTACTGCCTCAAAATTTTGTCTGATAACTGATTCACCTCTTCTACCATAAGTTTTCTTGATTAAATCTTTAATAGATTCAACCGCCTTTTCTTTGGGAATAATATTGGTCAGTAGAAAAAAACATGTCTGCATGATGGTATTAATCCGTGGTCCCAAGCCTAATTCGTTAGCAATCTTATAAGCGTCGATTATCCAAAAACGGAGTTTTTTATCGATTATAGTTTGTTGAACGGATCGGGGAAGTTTATCCCACACCTCTTCTTTTGAATAAGGGCTATTGAGCAGAAAAATGGCACCAGCTTCAGCCGTCTCTAATACATTAATTCGATCGATGAACGAAAATTGGTGACAGGCGACAAAATTGGCCTTATGAATTAAATAGGGAGAATGAATGAGATCAGGACCGAATCTCAAGTGCGATACCGTAAGTGATCCTGCTTTTCTGGAATCATACACAAAGTAGCCCTGGGCATAATTATTGGTTTCTTCGCCAATGATCTTGATAGAATTCTTGTTACCACTGACAGTTCCATCCGATCCCAGACCATAAAAAACTGCTCTGGTTCGAGTTTCAGGCTCGACAGAAAAATCATCTGGATAGTCAATACTGGTATGGGTAACATCATCTTTTATACCCACCGTAAAATGATTTTGGGGGTGGTTTTTTTTCATCTCATCGAAAACACCTTTGATCATTGCAGGTGTAAATTCTTTAGATGACAGACCATACCTGCCGCCAATGACACGCGGCATTATTTTAAAATGAGAAATGTCTTTCAGTGATCCTTCTGACAGAGCATTGATAACGTCTGCATACAATGGTTCAGTAATACTCCCCGGTTCTTTTGTTCTATCGAGAACAGCGATCGTTTGCACCGTTGCCGGCAGCGCTTTGATGAAGTGGTCTACTGAAAACGGTCTATAAAGTCGTACTTTCAGCAATCCGACTTTCTCACCTTTAGCATTAAGATGGTCAACTGTCTCTTGTACTGCCTCAGCGCCCGATCCCATAATAACGATCACCCATTCTGCATTTTCATTACCATAATAATCGAATAAATGATAATGTCGTCCCATAATCTTTGCAAATGATTCCATGGTTTCAGCGACAATTTCGGCGCACGAGTCGTAATAAGGATTAACCGTTTCCCTGGCTTGAAAGAATACATCAGGATTTTGCGCTGTTCCCCTGATAAAGGGATGATCTGGTGATAATGCTCTCGCACGATGTTGTCGGATGAGTTCTATGTTGATTATTGCTCGCATGTCATCTGTGGACAGCATTTCGATTTTCGATATCTCATGGGATGTTCGAAAACCATCGAAAAAATGCAAGAAAGGAATCCGAGATTTCAGCGAGGCAGCTTGTGCAATACATGCAAAGTCCATGGCTTCCTGCACAGAATTGGATGAAAGCAAGGCAAAGCCTGTGGAACGTGTTGCCATGACATCGCTATGATCACAAAATATTGATAGTGCATGCGTGGCAACTGTACGAGCAGACACATGGAATACCGTGGGTGTTAATTCCCCTGCAATTTTAAACATGTTGGGTATCATAAGAAGCAAGCCTTGCGATGCAGTAAAAGTGGTAGTAAGAGCACCTCTTTGTAGCGATCCATGAACCGCTCCACTGGCACCTCCTTCGCTTTGCATTTCAGTCACATGCGGGATTGTACCCCAGATATTCCTCTTTCCATCGGCAGCCCATTCGTCTGCCAGTTCTCCCATAGGCGAGGATGGTGTAATGGGATAGATCGTTATGACTTCATTCAAATGATAGGCGGTATACGCAACCGCCTCATTTCCATCAATCATTGATTTTACGTTCATCATATTAATAGTCCTAAGATTAATTTTACTTAAAATTAAATATCGTATAATTGATCTATCTTTGCAGCTAAAATAAAATCATTTTCATGCAGGCCACTGATGGCATGGGTGTATAGTTCCAGATTTACCCTATTATAGTGGATACAGATGTCTGGATGATGACCTTCTTGTTCTGCCACATCAGCAACCTTATTCACAAATGTCATTGCATTTTTAAAATTCTTGAATTTGAAGTCTTTGTTTATTTTATGGGTTCCTTCACGACTCATTGTCCAGTTAGAAATTTCTTTAATATATTGGTCTTCTTCCTTTTCGGACATCGGTGGGATACCACCCTCGCAAGGGACACAATGTTTTTTTATCAGTTCCATATTTGATTCAACCAGATATTGTTTTAATTGTTTAGTGTTTATCTTGTTCGTTTGTTAGTAATGGAAAATGATGCTCCCCCGTAATCAAACGTGCACCCCGTTTCCGTGTAAAATAATTCCACGCCCATTGGGTGAGCACCAGAAACTTATTTTCAAAACCAATAAGAAAATAGATATGAACAAATACCCAGAACAACCAACCAAAGAAACCATTAAAATGTAAACGCCCAATATCGACAATAGCGTTATTCAGACCAATAAATGCCATTCGTCCACGATCCCAATATCGAAATGATTTAACTTTTTTCCCTGTTAATCTTTTCTTGATAGATCGTGCCACATATCGTCCTTCCTGCATTGCCACAGCACCCAAACCTGGCAATGGTTTTCCGTTTTTATCCGCCACATAAGCCAGATCGCCAATTACGAAAATGTCCTGATGCCCATGAATACTCAAATCAGGATTCACTTTCACCTGACCTGTACGACTCATTTCAACAACACCTGTCCGATCCGCCAATATCTGCCCTAAAGATGATGCTTTTACGCCAGCGGCCCACAATATCGTTCTTGCTAAAATTGTCTGTTCAGATTCACCTGTTTTTAAAGTGACTTGATTCCCTTGAATTTGGGTTACCATCGTATCAACTCTAACAGTCACACCCCTTTCCGTCAGTGCTTTTTCCGCCTTAACAGAGAGCTTTTCAGGATAATCAGGTAATATTTTTCCTAATCCTTCAACAAGCATAATGTTCGCTGAAGCTGGATTAATATTTCTGAATTCGTTTTTCAATGTTTTATGAGCAAGCTCCCCAAGTGTACCTGATAACTCGACTCCCGTTGGACCTCCTCCTACAATAACAAAAGTTAACCAGGCTTTTTGATCAATAGGATCCCTTTCTCTCTCTGCAGCCTCAAATGCTAAAAATACACGTCTTCGAATCTCCAGTGCATTTTCAACTGTTTTTAAACTGGGAGCTTTTTGAGCCCAATCATCATGACCAAAATAGTGATAATTTGATCCCGTTGCGACAACAAGTGTATCGTACTTTACTTCTCCATCTCGAAGCATGACTTTTTTCTCGTTGGGATCAATATCAACGACTTCTGCATGAATAACCTGGGCATTTTTATTTCGCCGTAAAATTGATCTTATCGGTTGAGCAATATCTCCTGGCGATAAACCACCTGTTGCCACTTGATATAATAATGGCTGAAATAAATGGAAATTTCGTCTATCGATCAAAATCACTTCAACAGGTAAATTTTTCATTGACTTGGCAGCGTACAATCCGCCGAAGCCACCTCCAATAATTACTACTTTATATTTCTTATTCATGCCGTTGTCTACTAATTTCATCTTTTCGAGAATCGAATATTCGACACTTGATCGAGATGACATATTCTTTTTTAGTATCTTTTTCGACCAATTTTTAATATTTCCATTTTATATTACAACCAATGCTTGGTTTCTGGTCAGGACTTATATCTTTACCTGCCAAAATTTGATCAAGAGTACTTCTCAAGCTTTTTCCTATCACCGGGATATTATTTCCTGGACGGGAATCATCAAATTGACCATGATATACCAACTTCAAATTCTTTTCAAAAATATACAGGTCAGGGGTGCAAGCAGCATCATACGCTTTTGCCACTTCCTGAGATTCATCAAATAAATAAGGAAAGGGGTAACCAAATTGTGCTGCAACCTCTTTCATTCGTTCAGGCGAATCGTCTGGATAATTTTCTATATCAATTGAATTTATAGCTATAAATGAAATTCCTTTTGGAATATAATCATTCGTGACTTTCACTAATTCAGTTTGAATATGTTTTACAAATGGACAATGATTACAAATAAACATAACCACAGTAGCAATATCTGACTTTAATTCATTTAATGATTTCTTTTGTCCAGATATAGCATCTGGTAATGTAAAATTAGGTGCTTTAGTGCCTAATGGGAACATGTTTGATGGAGTTTGTGCTATTTTTTTATACCCTTTTTTATTTTAAATGTTAATACAATTCCTTTAATAAAATTTGATTGAAAAGATTATTAAGTTTTTGTTGAATATCCTTAACAGATTTTTTAATAGTACAATATTGGTTGCGTTCACATTTTTCAGAATTTCCGTTTTCCATACATTTGGCTAATCGAATTGGTCCATCAATTACTTCTATTATTTTTTTAATATTGATTTCGTCAGGAGATTGCAATAATTGATAACCACCTTTAGCGCCTTGAATTGAAATTATCAAATTACTTCTTGCTAAACTTTGTAATATTTTTCCAATCAACTCGATTGAAACGCTATAAGCAGTGGCAAGTTCTCGAGCTGTCGTCAATTCACCATTTCGCTTTTTTGCCATGTGCAGCATTGCTATTAATGCATATTCAACTTTTCTGCTTAATCGAATCATCTTTATATAAGACCTCTTTAGTCCTATTTAAAAATATTATATCAAATAAAATTATAAAAGTCAAGTTCTTTTTTTGATATAAATGAAGCACCCGTCCATCCGATCCTCTAATATCTGTCCCATAGATGATGCTTTTAGACCTGTTCGCCCATGACAGTGTAAATCATTCTCCAGAAATTGTCCAGCCTGAGCCTCCACAAATTGCTTATTTCATATTTTTGAGTGTAATACTTTGGGCATAGCTTCTTTTGTATCTTCTATCCTACTTCATGGTTTTCTATCAGCTTTGCGATGCCCTTGTCTATGAGCTTAATCAGGTGCTCGGCTTCTCCTTCCCCGTTTTCCGATCTCTTATGAAGCCCTGCGAACTCCTCAGAAAACTCATGCGATAGCTGGATTTCGGTCATTTCTTCACCTTTTTGTACGGTATGGAGCCTGCAAGAAGGTTCTTTAATTTTCTGTTGTCGGCGAATATCCAGACGATTTCGCCTTTCCTGTCTATCATTATCTTGTTGCTTTTTTCAAGGTATTCTAGGAGTATATCGAGCGTCGGCCACATGACCATCTTGGGGAGGGCCCTCCATAGCTGGCTCTTTGTCGGGTAATAGTCCAGGATCTTTATGGTATCCTCTACCATCAAGACCGTGTCCTGCCTCGGCATGTGGATAATCCTTGCTTTCATAATATCACTTAATAGAAATTTTATTCTTAAGCTTTATATAAGTTTATATATATAAACTCATATATAAAAAATTAAGGGGTTAGTTATCACCCTCCCTGCTCAAACTCAATAACATATTCAAGATAGTTCATTAATTCCCAGTAGGTCATTTCTCTTGGAATTATTCTTCTTGCTTTCGGCACTACTAACCTTTTTTTCATAACTCACACCTTTTTCTTCGCACTGGCGAATATATCGCCAGTCCTAAGAATCTCCTCAATATCTTCATCTGTCAGTTTTTCCAGTCCGAACAATCCTTTTTCATAACTATCACCCGCTTACAAGAATCCCCTCTTGCAGGCGCTCTGCCTCTCTTTCAATGTCAGCCTGCGTGATGTCGACATATTCGAGGAATCTCAAAAGGAATTCGTCGAGAAGCTCCTCTCTTAGTGTTATATCAAGATTCGCAATCTCTGATATGAGGCGCTCCCTTGCTTCTTCCGTGTAATCATAGCAGGTTGCCATGAAGTTTCCGTATGTGTAGATTTCTCCCGGGCCGTCGTTTACAAAATCGTATCCTGTGGTTTCATAAATCCTGTTCCTGGCATCCTGCAATACATGCTCATAAACTATGTATACTACATCAATTTCTTCAAGCGGTATGCCTGTGTCGTTTGAAAACTGCTCTGCTAACGCACGGATTTTATCGGCATCATAACCGAATTCATACCCAAACCTTACCGCTTCCCTTACGTCAAGGGAGCCGTAAGGACAGCAAAGCCTCATGAACCTTTCGGTTTCATAATCGAGCCTTTCTTCATCGCATATCATATTATCCACTCCTTATGCAGTAGTTCATGACGGTTTTTTGAGTCAAGCCTGCCTCAAAAATCATGGCTTTGAGCAGCCTGATTGCAATGTCATGGTCACCTGCTCTCCATTCCTTTTCGATTTTTCGAAAATTCATTTCCATCACTTCTCGGAAAAAATTTCCAATTTGTTTCCGATGGTTCTTTTTTAGAACAGTTTAGATAGGATGGTGCGAAAGCGAGAATTATGCACCGAGCCTTTTTTGTTGTTTGGTGAGGGGCTTAATCTTGGTTTCGTCTGAAAAGAAGCGGTAAGCTCTGGCTAAGTTTAGCATGTTATTGTACAACCAAAAGGGAGAATTGTGGAATTACATTCCTTAATCTATCGTTTTGGTTCATGCTCTGCGTGGAGAAGCAAAAGTAAGAATTATGAGCCGAGCTTTTCTTTTTGATTGGTGAGGGGCTTGACTTGGTTTCGGTTCGGCGCTTGCGGTGGGGCTTACAGTGGAAGTGGGAAGCTCCTGTTGTTAAAAATAAAAAGCTTATATATTGAGAATTGAAAGTAAAATCATGGCTCAAAAAAACTATGAAATAGAATATCGAGATATTGAAGAATTGATAAAAAAGTTAAACATTTTGGATAAGTGTGAAGCAACAAAAAAATTGACCGAATTTTATGTTAATGCAAGATTCAAATTAAGTCAAAACGATTTTGAGCGTTATTATGTAGATGGATCTAATGATGGTGGTATAGATTTCTATTTCAAAGAGGATATAACTTATTTCATTTTCCAGACTAAATTTTCTGGTTTACCAAAAGCTGTTAGTATAAAGGAAGTATCTCCTGAAATTGGAAAAATTATAAATACTATAACAATAAATAATCCTAACCAAAAAGCTGATGACTTTGTAAATACATTAAAAAGAGAGTTAAATAATAACGATGCTATTTTAGAGATTGTTTGGTTAACAACTAACATAATAAAACAACCTGTCATGAAATCAATCCAGGAGAAATTAGATGCTATTAGAAAAAATAATGGATGGAAAATAAGCATTGATTTTGTAGTTCGGGATAAATTTGTTCTTGAAGGGGACATTTACAATGTTCAACTCGGTTATATTCCATACACGGGTAAGAAATCAATAATGTTAGAAAAAAGACAATTCATCTAGGACAGAAATGAATATACAAGAGTTTACTCTATAACATGTATGATTAATATTAATGAAATTTTAAAATGGTTTAAGGATTCTGAAGAAGTAAATCGAGCTTTACAAAAGAATGTTAGAGAATTTTTGGGAGATAGTTTTATTAATAAGGATATAGAGAACTCCTATATGTCCGCACCTGATTGGTTCTGGTATAAACATAGTGGCATAATAATATTTGCAGATAATATTACCATTGAAAATTCAGAAAATCCCCATTTAGTATTAAGAAATCCACAAATTGTTAACGGAGGGCAAACCATTCGCACATTATTTTCAGCTTTCAGCAAAAACAATAGAAATGATAATAATGCTAAAGTATTATTAAGAGCTTATCGATTGCCTTATGAAAATTTTGAAACATATAAGAGAAGTATTGACATTATATCTGTTTTAAATACGCAAGCTAAAATCCTATCATCTGATTTGAGATCAACCGATCCTCGGCAGGTAAGACTTGAGAAATTGTTCCATAAACTTGAATATAAATACTGGAAAAAAAGATCAAAAGAAGCTAAAAGTGCTAAACTAACTATTATAATGAGGAATCTTGCTTTGCGTTATTATATATGTAAAAATAAAGCACCACATATAGGCGTAATGGGCAACGTTGAAGAATTATTAATCACCGATTTTCACAATAGGTTTAATCGTCATAAAGTCACCCTAATTATGGAGTCTATTCAATTTCCACAGATTTGTTATTCAGCCAGGGCACATGAATCGGTTCATTTAATTTTTCCACACCCTTAAGAATTGGCGTGTGCGCTCTCTTTCTAATTTTAATAACAAAATTTTCCCCATCATAAATAACCCTACCCGGCATATTGATAAACCTGTTGAAAATTGACGGAGCAAGGTGATGTTCAAATCGGGGTAAGTCCTGTGCAAAGCGATGATATAGGGTGTCAGCAATTAACGTCCACAAAATATCAAAATGGACCCGAATCATCAACGGAGATGAAAGCGCATTCAGATTAAAGAAGGAAACCAGTTCAGGCAATTTATTTTCTATATGCCAGCGTTTGGCATAGACTTCTAATACTATAGATAACGTTAAGTTATTATTATTCGTTATGATGTATGTTGGATGTTTTCTGCTATGATCTTTTACTGTTATTTGCCGAAAGCTATTGTTACAATCTCTTAAAATTACTTCGGTTTCATAAACCGATACTCGTTGATATTTTCTTTTGGGAATGGGAAGGGAGACTTGTTGCCAATTTTCTGGCGATCTGTTCAACGTATCTTTAATAAGGCTCGGTGAGCGTCTCCGAAGGGTAATAAATTTAATGCCATCATTCGTTAATTCATCTAACACACTATATTTAGTAAATTTATAGTCAAAAACAAGCGTCTCGTTAACATCACCGTTGACTTCTTTCCAATAAGAGACAAATTTCTTGATCTCCTTAGATTCTTCTCTTCTTAAAATATCGGCTCGAGTATATAATATCGTATTGCTCTGAGCATCCTGGGCAAAAATAGTATTGACGCCTTTCATCGTCTTCCCTTTGACGCCACACCACATTTTTTCCATCTCTGATTTATCGCCATAATGAGGGATGGAATGGAAATCTAGATTAATGAACCCACTGCCATACAAATTCGGATAAATCTTTTTAAACGCCGTGATAATTTGTTGTTGAAAATCCAATAACATCGCCTCAGAAGTCAAACAGGAATACGTGTTCATGTAAGTTGGCTTGCGCAGCACATTTAAGTCCGCAAAAACACCAAATCCTGGCTCATGATCATAAGCAGCCATCTGACTTAAGCGCTTATTTCCAATCAATTTCAGATCGAGCGATGGGAGCGAACCGTTTGGTCATGTTTACCTCGGCCCCGGATCTGACCCAAATAAATCCAATTCGCGGCTTGATAACAGGTGCCGCGAAAACGTTCTGTATCCACAAAGGTCTCGACAAAATAAACCGGATGATTAAAATAGTTTCCCCAATCGTTGGATACAACCTTTACAATTTTACTCAACAACTGCGACGCGAAACAATCAATCGACACCCACGATAATATCAGAAACCGGGTATTGTAGGCAATTAAATGAAGATTGGCTTCCCGTTGGGCTTTAGACCAGCCGATAAATTGATCGCGACATTTGAGGTGACGAACTGCCGACGAAAAACAAATGCAACCGATAGGTCGTTGTTTGATAAAAAATATATATTTTAAATACTCTCCAATCGGATGAACATAACCTAAATAATGATACTCACTGATTAAACTATCCTATAATTTCTCATCGGGCGTTCGCCGCACCTGTTTAATCTCGATT
>JABAOH010001493.1_pt1 | contig 23394 bp, 18 predicted proteins | sample 7062181 | NCBI WGS metagenome assembly JABAOH01 (sample SAMN14538630, study PRJNA623070) | marine sediment metagenome | biome: marine biome [ENVO:00000428]; feature: marine pelagic biome [ENVO:01000023]; material: deep marine sediment [ENVO:00002113]; isolation source: pool of 5 deep marine... | reverse complement strand
CTTTGGCGCCACCGATGCCTAAGCTACCTTACCCTGCTGATGGTGCCGAAGGTGTGCTCTTGGGTACCACTCTTAGCTGGATAGCGGGAAATACTGCCGCCACACATGATGTGTACTTTGGCACGAGCAGTCCACCGCCGTTGATAGGCAACCAGGAAGCGACCACCTATTATCAGCCCCTTGAAGTAGGCACTACTTACTACTGGCAGATCGATGAGGTCGAGGCCGACGGCACGACCAAACACGCCGGCGATATCTGGAGCTTTACCACGACGACTGACTTATCGACGGTCAGTGAAATTGCTACGCAACCGAACCCGGCTGATGGTGCCGTATTTGTGCCCCTGGATGCGACTCTTAGTTGGTGGCCGGGAGCTTCTGCCGTTTCGCACGATGTGTACTTCGGCACTACCAGTCCACCGGCGCTCGTAGGCAACACGACAGAGTTCAGTCATGATCCAGGACCCCTCGAGGCAGCCACCACTTACTACTGGCGGGTCGATGCGGTCGCTGCCGATAGTTCGGTCCAAGTTGGTGATATCTGGAGCTTTACGACCATTACGCCTCCTCCTGAAGGATGGGCCTGTCAGGATATCGGCACCACTGGCGGTGGTGCTTCGTACGAGGCAGCCACAGGCACGTGGACCATTACGGCCGACGGCTGGGACATCTGGGAAAATGCTGACGGATTACACTATTGCTATCAGCAGCCGACGCTGACCAGAGGCGATTGCACGCTCATTGCGAATGTTGTTAGCTTCCCCGTGCCTGATGGTGGAGACAATTGGCAGAAGGCCGGCCTGATGATCCGTGAGACGCTGGATGCGGGCTCAAAGAATGCGTTCGTAGCAATCACTGGTGGCAGCGGTGATGGCGCAACTTTCCAGTGGCGTACTGATACAGATGGTAGCTCCAGCTCATCGCGTACACTGGTGGGCATAGCGCCGCCTGCTTCTATTAAGCTGGTGCGTGAAGGCGACGTGTTCACCGGCTATGTCTTCTTAGACGGCCAGTGGCAGCAGGAAGGTGAGTCGACTACGGTGGTGATGCCAGATGATGTGTATGTTGGCCTGGCCGTTACGGCGCACAAAGAGGGCATACTGGCTACGGCTGTTATCGACAATGTAAGCATCGACACCCCTAATCCTAACGTTGCCTGGGGTCCGGACCCGGCTGATGGTGCCCCGGACGTACCGAAGAGCCTTACTCTTAGTTGGGGACCGGGAGCTACTGCCGCTTCGCACGATGTGTACTTCGGCGACAGCAGTCCACCGGCGTTCATAGGCAACCAGGCAGAGACCAGCTATAGTCCCGGAACCCTTGACAAAGGCAAGACCTACTACTGGCGAATTGATGAGGTTGAGGCCGACGGCACTACAAAATATGAAGGCCCCATCTGGAGCTTTACGGTTACAACCCTTGGACGATAATCTTGAAGATTACAACGACACAATGTTGCTGAGCCGGCAGGTTCCGGAGCGAAGGTGCTAAAATGGGCCCACGCCTGAGTTTCTGGGCGTGGGCCCTGTATTCATAATAAGAGTTGCAGCCTGTCGGGCCGTAAGAAGGTTGAGAGTAAAAACTATGACTATGCTCTTCTGGCCTCGTGGTTTTGCTTCGCGGAGTTTATCCTGAGCAAAGCGAAGGATTCGCAATGACCGAATAGATGCTCATAACGACGAATTTTAGAAAAACTTCCGAAAAAACCGCCTTTTGCACCAACAAGCCGCCTATTCCGGTAAATTTCCCTTGACAAAATCCCGGCAGTTAACTATTTAAGCTTTTTTTTAGTAGTCGCTTGTATTTAGTATTATCGATGTTTGCAAAATAAATGGGATTGACGAGTTTGTACTATTCTGCGAAGCACAAGACGGCGGCACACGGTGTTGCTTTAATAACGCAAAGTTCAATAAGTGGCTTTCAAAACTGTGTGGAGTAGTTAAGAATGTTACCTGCGAAGAAGACCAGTAAGAGCAGAACACGCACTCGTCGCAGCCATCATCGGCTCGAGACCGCAAATTATTCTATCTGCAAAAAATGCGGCCAGGCCAAGCTGCCGCATGCCGCGTGTGAAAATTGCGGTTATGTCAACCCGAAAATCACATTGAAGCTCGGCAAAGAGTCCTCATAGAAGCAGTAAAAAATGCGAATAGCAATTGATGCAATGGGAGGCGATAATGCGCCGGATGAGATTGTCGCCGGGGCGCTGGAATCAATTGAACTGCTTGCCGAAGATGATGAGCTGATACTTGTCGGCCCCGCCGAAGCGATAGAGCCGCAATTACCTTCTTTTAAGTCCCGCAAAGGTGCGATTAGTGTGGTTCACGCTCCCGACGTCATCGGTATGGACGAGCCGCCGATAGGGAGCCTGCGAAAAAAACCGAAGAGCTCAATCGCCACTATCGCCAAACTGGCTAAAAGAGGCCAGGCTGACGCGGTCATTTCAGCAGGTAATACCGGTGCCTGCGTTGCAGCTTTCCAGATGAGGATGAGAAATCTACCCGGTGTTAATCGCCCGGGGATAGCGGTAGTGTTTCCCACATTTGAAGGGCCCGTAACAATATGCGACGTGGGTGCCAATATCGCCTGTAAACCAATACATCTTTATCAATATGCGGTGATGGCGAGCATTTATTCAAAACATCTGCTTGGGATTGAAAACCCAAGAGCCGGCCTTATGAGTATCGGCGCCGAAGACGCAAAGGGCAACGAGGTCGTTAAAAAGGCACGCGAACTGATGAAATCCGATACGAATATGAACTTCGTTGGCAATATTGAGGGAAGAGATATTTTTAGAGGTGTTTGCGATGTTGCAATCTGCGAAGGTTTCGTCGGCAATGTGATTTTAAAACTCACCGAGGGCCTTGTTGACGGTCTGTTTAAGGCGATAAAACACGAGCTTATGGAGGAGAAGCTTCGGCTTGCTATGAAGTTTAAGCCGGTGATGAAAAGAATTTATAAGAAATATGACTATAATGAATATGGCGGAGCCCTGCTGTTAGGCATTAACGGAACAGTACTAATCTGCCACGGCTCAAGTCGGAGGACAACGATTAAAAACGCCATTTTGGCCTCCAAAACATATTACACAAAAAGAATAAACGATAAGATCACTGAGTATCTGTCACAAACCCCATTTTGCGAGCAATTGCAGGGACCCAAAACGCAAAAAAGTGCGCTCGGCAACCCTCAAAATGAAAACCCTCAGAAACTTGCGTAAGGACAACTGATGAATAATCTAATTAACGGTTGGGCTCCCACTTATCACGCAGTCATTACCGGTTGTGGTTCATTCGCGCCGGCGAAAACATTAACGAATAAAGAGCTTGCCAAGATGGTGGACACCTCAGACGAATGGATTACGACACGGACCGGTATCAAGGTTCGACATATTACCGCTGACAGCGAAACCACAGCATTTCTGGCCACGGAAGCGGCTAAAAAGGCTTTGGCAGAGGCGAATCTCGATGCCGGAGATATTGAACTTATTATTGTCGCCACTATTACACCCGAGATGGTTTTCCCATCTACGGCGAGCTTCGTCCAGCGGGCTCTGCGGGCGAAAAAGGCCTGGGTGTTCGACTTGGCCGCTGCGTGCAGCGGCTTCATATATGGACTTTCCATTGTCCAGCAGTTCATAGAAAGCGGCCGAATCAAAAATGCCCTCGTAATAGGTGCGGAAACCTTGACTAAGATCACTGACTGGACGGACAGGAGAAGCTGTATCCTTTTCGGCGACGGTGCCGGAGCGGTGGTGCTTGAACGAGTTGATGACCAGCGCAAGGGTATTATGTACAGCACTATGTCCTCTGATGGGGACCGCTGGGAGGCACTGAATTGCCAGGCGTATGGTTCTCGCTATCCGGCGCACAAAGAGCTGGCCGACCGGAAGAAAATCTATATGCAAATCAAGGGTAGAGAAGTCTATCAGCAGGCTATTCGGCGAATCGTTGAAACTGTTACCGACTGCATGAATCATTGTGGATTAGGCTTTGATGATATCAAGATGATTATTTCACATCAAATGAACGCGAGGATTATTGAATCTGCGGCCAAGCGATTAAACCTACCCGACGAAAAGGTCTTTATAAATATCTCCGAATACGGCAATACATCAGCGGCTTCGGTGCCGATTGCCTTTGATGAGTGCGTCAGGACCGGGAAAATCAAACGCGGCGATATTATTATTTTGGTGGCTTTCGGGGCAGGATTGACCTGGGGTGCAAATGTGATTGAGTTTTAACTCTTCACCCGTGACCCGCGATCCTAACCTTCGGATACGAGTCACTGGCCACGAGCGACGAGACATGAAACATGAAGACTGGTTTTTTATTTCCGGGACAGGGTGCTCAAGTTGTAGGAATGGGCGCCGAAATTGCTCAGGCATTTCCTGCGGCGGCAGAGATTTTTGAAAGGGCAAACAATATCCTCGGGTTTGATTTGAGCAGTATCTGTTTCGAAGGTCCTGCGGAAAAATTAAATAGCACGACGATTTCTCAGCCTGCGATTTTTGTAACTTCTGCGGCTATATTAGAGGCTCTCAAGACCAATTCCGCCACCAGCGATATAAGTGCGGACGTAACGGCGGGTCTTAGTTTAGGCGAGTATACCGCCCTTTATGCCGCTGGCGTGATTGGTTTCCAGGATGCTCTTGTCCTTGTACAGAAACGTGGGCAGGCGATGCAAGCCGCCGCTGACGCCACTGAAGGTGCGATGATTAGTATTATTGGTCTTGACGAAGAGAAAGTCAGCCAGCTTTGTGCCGAGGCCAGCGAAAATGAACTCTTAGCACCCGTCAATTTCAACTGCCCCGGGCAAATTGTGGTAAGCGGTGCAAGAGCAGCCTGCGAACGAGCAAAAGAATTGGCGGAAAAATACGGAGCTATAAAAGCTGTGCCCTTAGAGGTGGCCGGCGCTTTTCACACTCAAATGATGTCCAGCGCCGCGGAAGCTCTTGAGTGTGCTTTGTCGAATTGCCCGATTTCAGGACCGTCAGAAATCAAGATTGTCGCCAATATTAACGCAGATTATTACCAGAGCGCTAAAGAAATCGCGGAAGGCCTGATAAAGCAGTTGACCTGTCCTATTCTCTGGCAAAAATGTATGGAGAGACTTCTGGCTGACGGCGTGGAGAAGTTTTACGAAATCGGGCCGGGCAGAGTCCTGACAGGGCTGATGCGAAGAATCAACAGAAAAACAAAAGTCATCAATGTAAGTAATTTGCAATCAATAAAGGAATTATAAGTCTTGTATTTAACCCCCAAGGTTATTGTCGGGCTGTTTAGTTAGGAGCGAAAGATATGTCGGAAAAAAGACTGGCTGTTGTAACCGGCGCCGCCAGAGGGATAGGTCGGGCAATTGTTCTTGAATTGNNATAAACGCTGAGCAGCTCAGCGAGCTTGAAGATGTCGTAAAGCAAGCCGGCTTTTCAGTCCTAACCGGATGCTTGGATATAACCGATACAGCCAGGTTTACCGAGATGCTTGAGTCCTTGTCTTCCGAATTCGGCGGCATAGGAATCTTAGTGAACAATGCCGGTATCACTCGTGATGGGCTGATTATGCGAATGAGCGATGAGGACTTCGACAAGGTTATTGACGTTAACCTTCGAGCCGCCTTTATTGCGATGCGGACTGCCGCAAAGTCTATGGTTCGTAACAGGTTTGGACGTATCATCAGTCTTAGCTCGGTTGCGGGCGTAATGGGTAATGCAGGCCAGAGCAATTATGCCGCCAGCAAGGCTGGACTCATCGGTTTGACCAAGACCATAGCCCGTGAGCTTGCAAAAAAGAACGTAACGGCTAATTGCATAGCACCCGGCTTTATTATTACCGAGATGACAGACAAATTACCTCAGCCCGTCAAAGACGCCGCAAAACAAATCATACCTCTGCGAAGATTTGGCACTGTTGATGACGTGGCCAAGGCTGTTGCATTTCTTGCCAGCGACGAGGCCGGCTACATCACCGGCCAGGTCCTTTGTGTCGACGGCGGTATGGCAATGTAACCTGTATCACTGCGAGGCAGTTCTGTAGACCGACGCAATCGCAAATCATAAATCGCTGTCTTCTCACTTCTCCGTTGGCACGAGCCGTTTCAACTCTTCGAACCAATTGACAACAATGTTGATTTGCGTTCCTGGCGCGAGGTCTTCCTGTATCATGAGGAATCGTCCATCCTTTGCCACAGAGTACGTTCGTACGGCTAACACATTCCCATACAAATGGTGCTTGAACAGGAATTTTGGTTGGGCCGGCTCGAACTTCTCTCCGGCCTCATAGGCCACCATCCACATCTCGTCTCCATTCCTGTAGTATAGTTTGTTGGTTTGGGGGTCCCATCGAGGTTCGTATCCGCCACCATCAGAGAGCTTTATCTTGGCGCCTGGACCAGGGAAAGGCTTGACATAGACCTCCCAAGTCCCTGTCTCATGCGAACTATAAGCAAACCACCGACCATCAGGAGAAAACACGGGGCCTCGTTGCCAGCTCGCGTCATCAACAACAGTCTTTTCTGTACGGTCACCATTTTTCAAGTTTATCGCCACTATATTTTGGTCGTTTGGGGGTAAATACACTGGCCCCACTACGGACGTGGCATCCTTATCTATGGAGTAACCGAAATAGAAGTGTCCCGGCACCCGCGCGAGGAGTTCCTCATCTCGACTTCCATCCGTATAAAAGCAGAGAAGGTCGTGCATGTCTTCGGCAGGGTCGTATTTCAGATAGGTTAATTGCCTCGAATTACCCAACCACCGAGGTATAATGCTCATACCATTGAACGTGAGCTGGGTCAGGGTCGCTCGGGGAATGTCGTAAAGCCATATGTCGGCATTAACCGCAGGGTTGGGGTATTGAGAGTCGATGGATAAGGCAATCTGTGTACCATCAGGAGCAAGGCTCACACCATCGTAGGCGCGACGGGGAGCCCCCAAAGGTTCGACCAATCCACGGTCATCAACCCAAACTAGTTCTCGGTCGCTTGACGCCGCCGGGATATACGCCAATATTCCCGTATTCGAACAGACAAATTGAGTCGTGTAGACCTGCTCCGGAAGCGGCACAGGTTTACTTTGCAACGTTAGGCCCTTCAGGTCGAAACGCGCCCCAAACAATGAACCGTTGCGAACAAAGATCAAATGGCCCGAGGGCAGATACCGGCCGAACACACTCCCATCCAGCACCACGTGACGAGTACCGCTGGCTCTCGAAAAGACCTCTAATCGACCTTCCCAGATGCCTTCTTTTTGCCGATAACTCGTGAATAGAATGTCCTTGTTTGGAAGTATATCGGGCCACATGTGCTGGATTTCCCCCCCTTCGAGATCCAGGGTCGTCAACGGTTCCGAGCTGCCTCCTGTGGCTGGAACGCTCAACAGGCCGGTGTTTCGTTCTGGGGAAAAAATTATCGTGCCGTCATCCAGCCATACGCCGCCTCCCAAAAAGGGCGTCTTGCTGAGCTTTCTTGGAGTCCCGCCCCGGATGGACACGACCTTGAGAGCACCACGAGTGTGGTCCGAGTATCCCAGCGACTCGCCATCGGTCGAAAAGAATGGATCTATCGCACCTTCCGTCCCAGCGATAACTGTCACCTTGGATGTATTTAGCTCCTGGACGTACAGCATCCGCTCGGTACCCGTGCCCTGGTCCACATACACGATACGCTTTCCGTCTGGCGAGATGGCCAGAGCATGGTGAAGCAACGCTTCATCGGCGATCTTGGAAACAGGCCGTATCATAGAGCGGATTACAATCGGGGGCGCTGTCGGTTTCGGGCGGGTGAGACTCCATGTCACCAAGCCTGTTACCACCGCAACGACGATCAGGCAAGCTAAACCCACCACCATCAATCGTCGCATACCTACAGACCGCGTTTTTTCAACCGTCTCCACGCTGACCGTAAGTGAGCTCAGCGTCTCGTCGATTTCGATGCCTGCATCTCCTATGTGCTGAAGCCGGCGGCGCGGGTCTTTCTTAAGGCAGTGACGCAGTAGAGACCGGATGTTTGCCGGCGTGCTCTTTGGCAGCGCCTGCCAGTTGGGCTCTGTTTGCAGAATATTAGCCAGCGTGTCGGAAATTGTCTCGCCGCCGAAGGGCACCCTGCCGGTCAGCATCTCGTACAGCACACAGCCGAACGACCAGATGTCGCTGCGCTTATCGGTCGGCTTGCCGCGGGCCTGTTCCGGACTCATATAGGCCGGCGTGCCAATCACCCGGCCGGGCTCGGTGACAGTGCTTTGCTGGTCCACAGCTTCACCACCGACCGCCTTGGCTAAGCCGAAGTCCAGCACCTTTACCTTACCTTCCGGCGTTATCTTAATATTGCCGGGCTTGAGGTCACGATGGATAACGTCATGTTCGTGTGCTGCTGCTACCGCCTCAGCTATCTGTAGGGCGATTGATAACGCATCTTCCAGCCTCAGCGGCCTCTTTGCTATCCGCTCAGCTAACGTCTGGCCGGGAATGTATTCGAGGACCAGGTGAACGATGCCCTCAGCCTCTTCCAGCTCCTCGTGGATAGTGGCGATGTTCGGGTGATTCAACGATGCCAGAACTCGTGCCTCGCGAGTGAAACGCGATCGCGCCTTAGGGTCGCCCATTACTTCAGCCGGCAGGCTCTTGATAGCGACCGGGCGGTCAAGCTTGGTATCGTGAGCTAAGTATACCACCCCCACAGCCCCACGGCCTAATTCCCGCTCTATCCGGAACGAACCAATCTGCCCGCCCGGAGCCGAGCTGCTAAAACTGGCGGTAGGATGACCTTCTTCCCCACCCGCTCGCTTATTCTTGCTTCGTTCAGCATCACTCATCAGCATCTCACTTCCAAGCCCTACAATACCTAAAATTTCTTAATACGTCAATGTTGAAAAACCCCCTCTGGGGGGTACAATTATCAATTCACTGCTGCCCCCCAAAAAAAATTAAAAAATATTTGTTGACAAGCGCTTTTACAGGTAATATACCCGCCAAAACAATAAATGACGTCAATACAAGTTGATGCCTCATTATTAATACTTAGCCCCGCAATTTACTGCGGAGTTGTGAAGTTGAAGACTGATTGTAAGGTTACGAAGTGGAACACGCTTTGTCTGTCTCGACTTGGCCGAGACGAGCGGGAACCGAAATGGACTTCTATTCGATTAGGGAGGAAAACAAGTGAGTGTTGATGAGGTAGATATTCAGGCGATTGAAGACAAAGTAATCGAGATAATAAGTGAGCAAATGGGCGTAGACAAGTCTGAAATAACGCGTGAGACATCATTTATTAACGATCTGAATGCTGACTCACTGGACACGGTTGAGCTTGTTATGGAGTTTGAAGACGAATTTGATATGAGCATACCGGACGAGGAGGCCGAGAAAATCCAGACCGTCGGTGCCGCAATCGATTACGTCGTCAACGTTGCACAGTCCAAAAACCAAGAGTAGCGAATAAGTTTAGTATGAGTAAACGGCGAGTTGTTATTACAGGCTTAGGCTGCGTAACGGCCTTAGCCGAGTCCGCTGATGAACTTTTCGCTGAGCTGTGCGAGGGTAAAAGCGGCGTTTCTACCATAGAATCATTTGATGTCAGTGCATACCCGGTACGCTTTGGAGGCGAGATAAAAACTTTCGACGTAACTAAATACGTCCACCAGCGGGGAGGCAGGCGAATGGATCGCTTCAGCCAGTTTGCTATGGCTGCGGCGATCCAGGCTGTCGATGACAGCGGACTCGACTTCTCGAAAGAAGATATTTTTCGTGTCGGTGTCATCGTAGGCACAGGCATAGGCGGCATCAAGGAAATTGAAGACCAGCACATAAGGCTTTTGAAAAAAGGCCCAAGTAAAGTTTCTCCTTTCTGTGTTCCAAGGCTTATGGCCAATGCCGCCGGCGGCAATATTGCCATTCATTACGGCCTGCGGGGTCCCAATTTTTCTGTTGTCAGCGCCTGTGCCTCCGGCAATCATGCTATCGGCGAAGCTTTTTGTAACATTATTGGCGGACGAAGTGACATTATAATAACCGGCGGCTCCGAAGCTGCTCTTACGCCGATAGGATTGGCATCATTTTGTGGTGCCAGGTCACTGAGCACACGCAACGATGACCCGCCGGCCGCTTCAAGGCCGTTTGATAAGGATAGAGATGGATTCGTTCTTTCCGAAGGCGCCGGGGTTTGTGTTTTAGAAGAACGGGACCATGCAAAAAAACGCGGCGCAAATATATATGCCGAGCTTCTTGGTTACAGTGCGACCGATGATGGTTATCACATTACCGCCCCCCTGCCGGACGGTGATGGCGCCGCAAGAACAATGGAGCTGGCACTGACTGATGCAGGCGTAGAAAAAGACAAAATAGACTATATCAACGCACATGGGACAAGTACTGAGCTAAATGACATAGCTGAAAGTGCGGCCATAAAGTCTGTTTTCGGCCGGTACGCATACAAAATACCCGTAAGTTCAACGAAAAGCAGCCTTGGACATTTACTTGGGGCCAGCGGTGCGGTCGAGCTTATAGTATGCGTCAAGGTCATTAACGAATCAGTCATCCCACCCACTATCAACTTGGACAATCAGGATGAGCGCTGTGACCTTAAAATGGATTATGTGCCGCTGGAAGCTCGCCAGGCAAAGGTCAATATCGCAATGAGCAATTCCTTCGGTTTTGGAGGCCATAACGCCTGTCTGGTCGTGGGTAAAATCAATTGATTATTGTTTCGCAACAGTATTTATCGATAACTAATCATCAATCTTCATTGTCTCCTATAACTACCCGCTATTCTATCACACACGATGAATACGCTCTACTGCCGGGACTAAATAGCTTGAAATAGTGGACATTGCTCCTATAATTCAGCAACAAGGCATAGAATTTAGCGTAAGGATAAGCACGTATGATTTCGGACATTTTGAAATGAACCTAATCTTGGCCGTTATATTCCTGGTTGGGGGAATGGTGATACTATGGAAGTGCGCCGACTTTTTAGTGGCCGGAGCGGTAGGACTGGCAAAGCGGCTCGGTGTCAGTGCCCTCGTCGTTGGACTAACTGTGGTGGCAATGGGAACTTCGGCACCGGAGGCGGCTGTGAGCATCGCCGCTGTTTTGCGGGAATCCGGCGGAGGAGATATGGCCGTCGGCAACGTCTTCGGCTCAAACATTGCCAATTTAGCTCTTGTCGGCGGGCTGGTCGCCCTTATTCGCCCGCTCAAAGTCAAAAAGCAAACGCTGTGCCGTGAGGTGCCGGTGATGATAGCAGTAGTGCTGTTACTCTGGCCTGTTTTGCGCAATTTATATTTGTCGCGGCCCGAAGGCCTTGTGCTGTTAGCTGTATTTTCGTTGTTGATAATTCTGACGGTCTATGCGGCCAAGCGTGACGCCCAAAGCCAGCAGAGAGATACGACATCCAGAACAGGCAATACGAAAAGGAACTTGATATTAGTGGTCATCGGATTGATAGGCTTGGCCCTGGGGGCAGAAATTGCCGTGGAGGGAGCTGTATTCATCGGCGGGCGAATCGGCCTAAGTAAAGCCGTCATCGGCCTTACTATAATTGCGGTGGGGACTTCTCTACCGGAACTGGCGACCTGCGTGGTAGCCGCTATCAAGGGTCATCACGATATTTCCGTCGGCAATCTGGTCGGCTCCAACATCTTCAATACCCTGCTTGTCACCGGCGGAGCGGGGACGGTTCGGGCATTTGAAGTAGGACAGCAGTTCGCAGGAGGCGTTGATTACTGGATTATGATTATCGTCAGTGTGGCCTTTGCCGCCGCGGCCATAGCCGGCAGGCGCATTATCGGCCGAGCAGGCGGTGCGCTGCTGCTGTGTGGATATATCGGATACATGGTGTATTTGTTAGTGTATAGCGGATAGCCCTGCGATTGATTCCTTTGCTTTGCTCAAGGACAAGTAATGATTATTTTTTGAGATTGCTTTGTCGTTTCGCTCCTCGCAATGACGTTTCTAATAGATTCATCGCGAAGTTTATCCTTGAGCAAACAGGCTGTGTGCTATTGCGACACAGTCTGAAAGCAAAGGACTCGGAATGACGAACATCCAGCATCGAGTATCGCTCGTCCGTCGACTTGTCCATCATAGCTTTAGCGAAGATGGAAGCATTTAGTTAGGCAGGGAGTGCACGGCTCGGCTGAGTTCGCCGAAGTCTGCATACCGAAAAACGCTATCTCGGTGGGGCAAGCCCACCCTGATATGGAGCGACTAAACTCCAGCCCATGAGCAAACGCTCCTGGCCGGATTTACGCATCATTAAATTTCGAAATCGAATAACAACGTCGGGATTTGTGTCATTCATTGTGTTGACTCTTTGTAAATCTGTTCCAAACCCTTAAGCAGTAGAAAAACTCCCGAGGCGGACTGCGGTAGCATACCAAATGAAATTATCCAAGGTAAGAAAATCCTGTATGCCTATGCGTTGCTAAACCAAGGCCAGATTCCTGGAGCGTTGACAGTAGGTACCAATTCTAATAACATCTGTCTTCATGCAAACAGAAACCAAAAATATTTTGGGTATTGAAACAAGTTGTGATGAGACCGCCGCAGCCGTGGTTGCCGACGGCCGAATCGTCAAATCTTCCGTAATAGCATCACAGACCAAACTGCATGAAAAATATGGCGGCGTTGTCCCTGAAATCGCCTCCCGTGCACATATCGAGAAGATATACCCAGTCATAGCCGAGGCAATGGCCCAGGCCCAGACAGGCAAAGACGATATCAATGCAATCGCCATCGCCAATCAGCCCGGCCTGACAGTCGCTCTGGTTGTCGGCGTCACCGCCGCTAAGACTCTTAGCCTCGCCTGGGACAAGCCGTTGATAGCAATCAATCATTTGCACGCCCATCTGCAGTCGGCGATGCTGTCGGAAGAAAACTTGCAATTACCTGCTGTGGCTCTAATCGTATCGGGCGGACACACCTGCCTTTACGATTACCGTTCGCCGCTGGAACCTGAACTTTTGGGTTCCACCATTGACGATGCTGCCGGCGAGGCCTTCGACAAGGTTGCGACAATTCTGAGATTGCCCTATCCTGGCGGGCCCAGTATTGAAGAGGCAGCGGCAAATGGAAATCCAAACGCAATTAAATTCCCGCGCTCGATGCTGGGCTCCGACTCGCTGGATTTTTCTTTCAGCGGTATCAAGACGGCTGTGCTGTATTATTGTCACGGGCAGGATATGAAAGGCGAAGATAGGGTCGATTCGATGAGCCGGCAGCAAATCGCCGACATCGCAGCGTCATTCCAGGCGGCGGTGATTGATGTCCTCATCAAAAAAACGCAGCGGGCCGCTGAAAGAATCGGCGCAAGAACCATCCTGTTAGGCGGCGGAGTCGCAGCCAACAATCAATTGCGAACAGCCCTGCAACAGATGTGTGAATCGGCTGAACCGCCCAAAAAACTGCTGGTTGCACCAAAACAATATTGCACTGACAACGCAGTTATGGTAGCTTCTCTGGCGTATCATAAATTCAAAGCCGGCCTTTTTGCAGACTTAACTCTCGAGCCGAAAGCAAGCGGTTGAGTTGAATTATTTTTCGATCAGGGACAAGATTGTCGAATGATTAATAAAATGCATTTTATCGGTTTGTGTCTCATATGCTGGATCTGCGTTTGGGCAGGCAGTGGATGGTCAAATGAGCAATTCGTGCCTTGCGAGACCCTTAACTCATTTACGATAATCGAATTGCCTTCCAGCCACCAAAACCAAGACATTCTTGCATATCAAATGAAGTGGATTGCAGAAAATGCAAACAAGATGAATACAGTCCTTGTCATCCATACCGGTGATGTGGTCCAAAAAAACACCGAGCAAGAATGGATGAGAGTGGATGAAGCTCTACGACAGCTCGAAGGTGTTGTTCCATACTTGGTGGCGGCAGGCAACCATGAGAGCTTTGTAAAGGAGGGAAAGCATCGTGGCCACAGAGACACGACTATGTTCAACAAGTACATCGCGGTCTCGCGTTTCTCTGACAAACCTTGGTACGGAGGCCATTTCGAGAGCGGCAGTGAGAATATGTTCTTTTTGCTGAATATCCAAGGAGTTAAGTTTTTGTTCTTATCAATCGAATTCGCCCCAAGAGGTAAAGTCCTCGACTGGGCCAATAAGGTAGTATCTGAGCATAAAGATTGCAGGACTATTGTAGTCACCCACAGCTACATTTATTCAGGTGAATCAAGAATAAATTTTAAGTTGAATCCTCTAAAGTACGACCAGAACAACACGGATCGCGATGAAATGTGGGAAAGGTTTGTCAGCAAGCATAGAAACATCTTCCTTGTTTTAAGCGCCCACTACTTCGCGGTACGTCGCGAGACCAGCATAGGAGATAACGGCAACCGAGTGCACCAAGTAATGGCCAGCTACCTTGATGATGAGCACAAACTACAAGGGTGGTTAAGAGTTATCCGCTTTCTCCCGGAGCAAGGCAGTATCCACTTCAGAACATACTCACCCGTGTTGAACAAATCTCTGACCGATGAGGAAAATCAGTTCGAGCTCAAATATGAAATGAAATAGCCAAGGACGATTTGCCATAATCCGGGCATTACACCGGGTGGACATTCGCAGATATATTTTTTATGTGCAGAGACCAAGAAAGGCACTATACTATAGGGTATGCAAGCGCATCAATTAAAAGCACTATTGGAACAAGTCAAGAGTGGTGATATTGGTATCGATGAGGCGATTGAAAAACTTCGCCATCTGCCGTTTGAGGACCTGGGTTTTGCCTGCATAGACCACCATCGGCAAATCCGCCGGGGCTTTCCGGAAGTTATCTTTTGCCCCGGCAAAACTACCGAACAAATAATTAAAATCTTCGAGAGCCTTGCTGAAAGAGGTAATAATGTCTTAGCTACCAGAGCCGACAAAGAAACTTTCGATGCACTGGCCGAAACAAATAAATTCCCGCAGGCACGATACGAAGAATTAGCCAGGGCAATTGTCCTGGAGCAGAAAAAGACACAAGGCTCGAAAACCGTTCTGCCGATAGTCACCGCAGGCACGGCCGATTTGCCCGTTGCAGCCGAGGCAAAGGTTACCGCCGAGATTATGGGCCAGCAGACAGAGCTGATTTGTGATGTCGGAGTGGCCGGCCTGCATAGACTGCTCGGGCATCTGCCAAAACTGCAAAACGCCAACGTCGTCATTGTCGTAGCAGGGATGGAAGGAGCGCTGGCCAGTGTCGTAGGCGGACTGGTTAGCTGTCCGGTAATCGCTGTGCCGACCAGTGTCGGCTATGGTTCGGCCTTCGAAGGACTCTCAGCTCTTTTGACAATGGTGAATAGCTGCGCTGCCGGCGTTACCGTCGTCAACATCGACAACGGCTTCTCCGCAGCTGTTACCGCCACTTTGATAAACAAAAAAATAGAAGCAAATAGTAAATAGTTTAGGGACAGATAATAGAGGACGGAGACACAAAGGGACGAAATGATGCAGGTAATAGACACCGTTCCAAAGCTAAAGCCAAGGGCGATTGATGCTCACAAGGGCGATTTTGGCAAGGTCTGTATTATCGCCGGCAGTACCGGTATGAGTGGGGCCGCTGCATTGGCAGGCCGAGCCGCCCTGCGGGCCGGTGCCGGTCTTGTGCGAGTGGCAACTCCAAAAAGTGTCCTGCCGATAGTCGCTTCAATAGAGCCGTCCTTTACCACTATCGCCCTGCCCGAAGACAGCGTCGGCCGAATATCCGCAAAGGCAATCAATACCATCCTCGATGCCGTCGGCGAAAACGATGCTGTGGCGTTCGGCCCGGGTATCGGCGTCAGCGGAGCACTTCGGTCGGTCCTTGAGACCCTGCTTGAACAGGAAGGATTGAGGCTGATTATAGATGCCGACGGCCTGAATAACCTCGCCGCCCTGAAGGAATGGCCTGCGAAGCTAAAAGCCAAGCTGATTTTGACGCCTCATCCCGGCGAAATGAAAAGACTATGGTCAGGCCTGTTTAGAGAACCACTGCCGTCGCAGCGCCAGCAACAGGCGGGGCAATTAGCCCAGCACACCGGAAGCGTCGTGGCCTTGAAAGGAGCGGGAACCGTGGTTACCGACGGGCAAAAAGTTTATATCAATAAAACGGGCAATCCCGGTATGGCCACGGCCGGCTCAGGCGACGTTTTAACAGGCGCTATAACTGCACTTATGGGCCAGGGCTTGAGCAACTTTGATGCCGCGGTTCTGGGTGTTTACATCCACGGCTTAGCTGGTGACATCGCAGCAGAAAAAGTCAGCCAGGTCAGCTTAATGGCTACCGATATGATCGAATCACTACCCGATGCGTTTTTGAAAAACGAGTAATTGTCTTTGTTTACCTAACGCCTGCTGTAGAATCCTCGCGCGCCATCGCCTTTACAATCTCAACAAACCGCTTGACCATCATAGCAGCAGGCCAGGTCCGCTCGGCACGGGCCGGATTTTCCTCGCACCAGACCGGCGCCAATGGCAATATCACCGCCTCGACGCTCGTACCCTCAAGCTCGCTCGCCAATTGAGCAAGAGCATTCGGCAGTTGCACTGGCATCTCAACCACTTCTGCAACACCACCCTGGCCTTTGCACGCTCCGGCAGAACCCTTTACAAAATACTCCCTGCACGCCAGCGGCCTCTGCTCATAGATGGTACACACGCCGTTGTCTAAAAAAGGACAGGCCAGCTTCAAACCCACATACCAGTCTGACACCAATTCCAAGTCAGCCGGTCTCGCCGGGGATACCTGTGCTGGTTGGCCCATGAATGGTTTTGGGGGTTCCTGACTCAAGATACGACGTGCTGCAAGAAGACAGGCTCTCGACATTGATTCACGCCGATATCCCGGTTCGGCTGAAATCTCCTCCTTCAACCGAAGTGTTTCCGGAACCGACAGCGGCACAAGGTAGCGACTGCAACAGGTTGAACAGCCTTTGCAACACGGGATGCAGCCTCCATCGCTGCGTATGCTTTCAAGCACGACATCGGTAATTTCTGCGCAAAGCGTGCGCGCCAGTGGGACAATGTCCGCCAGTCCCGCTTGCCCTTTACCTACAACAATAGAAAAGTTCACCTCTTTGCCGAGGATATCAAGTTCAAGACCGATAACCTCTGTGTCGCAATTGTAAGTGTCACCCGTCCTCATGGGCTCACCCCCTACCGTTGTTGGCGGATTTTCAGCCACTAAATAGCTTCAAATCGCCCCACCACCATTTGTCTAAACCGTGTATTACGGGGCTTAAAGAAGAACCCTACCTCTACCGCATCCCTGTGGTAATGGGATACTTATTATCCTATCGTCAATATTGGACAATCCCTTAGCAACTAATTTGGCAATCTGAACAATGGGAGGAATAAAACCTTGGGTAAAATCCAGGGCTAAATATAACGACAAAATCCCCAAATAAATTTGGGGATGAATATCTTTGAATATATTGCGTCGCCGTTTATATCCCTTACCATAACGGTTTAGAAGATGGGTACGGGTGAGCCAAGGGATTTACTGGCTTCAGCAGTGCCACCATACGCCCCCATATTGACCACACCACCGTTGGGAGACGGCTCGAAACCAATGGGAGTACTCACATCCCCAGCATCGATACAGGGACTGGTAACCTGGTCCTGCACCCAGGTTTGGCTGTTCGGGTCCCAGCGGCCCGCCTGAGACTTCAAATGATAGTCACCATTATCTGGGTCGGCAAACAACGGGTCGGCGTCAATATTGCCTTCGCCGGCAAAGCCGCCTTGAATATTGCTATAGGTAACCGAGACAGAATCCCGGGTCTCTGCAATTTGTTGGGGTGAATTGGCCCAGATTATAGAGTTCATGATTGTTGGGATACCGCCTAAAATACCACCTTGCAGATTTCCGGCAATAGTGCAGTTTGTGATTGCAGGGTAGTTGTTGATAATGACCCGCCCACCCGTAAGCGCCCACATCTGGATACCGGCACCTGAGTTGGCAGCAATGCGGCAGTTGATGATTGTCGAGCTACTGCCGTTGTGCAACTCGATTCCGGCACCACCATTTCCTTCAATGCTGCAAGTGTTAATTGTCGGGGATGCACCGGAGCAATAGATACCTGTGTTTGCGCCTGTAACGGTAAAACCGGCCAGGACACAACTTACATCTTCACCGCCGGAAAAAGTTACAACTCGCTCGCCACCGATGATAATAGTGGCTGCCACAACGGCTGGGTCATCAGGGTTAACTGACCTGAGCGTCAAGTTCTTACCGCCGAGGTTAATGCTCTCACCATAAACTCCTGGGCTGACTACTATCTCGTCATTAGGGCTGGCATCAGCGATGGCATGGCGAATATAATCGTATCTTTTCCCGGCGGTCACGTTCTCAACTGCTCCATCCGGATTAGTAAGAGATGGTTTCACCAGTTCAATACCCTCACCGGTTCCCAAGTTGCGTGAGTACTGCCTGTCTACAGGATTATTCCAGTGTTCGTGAACGCCCATGCTCTCCAGGCGAACTCCGTCACCTTCCGGGTCATAAAAGATCCCCGAAGGAGGATTGTCCGCCAGGGCCATCTCATGCAAGTAGTTTTCCGGATAACCGGTCACATCGATACACCTGGGCTCAGACCGCATAAAATCCAATCCAACAGAATCGATAGCCACAGGGTCTTGTGAAACAAATAAACTCGATAACCAGTTGTCGCCGAAGGACACATACTTTATCACATAGCCCTGGGAACTATTCTGGTTTCGCGAGGGGTACAGTGCATCAATCATATACAGCAGCGTCTTTCCGCTCAGATGTTGGTGTCCATTCAGATTAACCAGGCAATTGTATGTGTCCATAGCCTTAGTTCGACCGCCGTGACTGTGCAGCGGCGACGGTGTCCAGCCATCGTTGTTCGAAACGCTCGGAAACCGGACCGATCCGAAGTGATTTTTTGCACACAGCGTGATGCCGAACATAGTGTGAGGTCTCAGCAGTGCCATATTGATTAAGTACTTGGCCTGGGTAACACATTGGGGCAGGTAAGCGGTTCCGGCCTTAGTATAGATGGGATTACCAGAGTCGTGAACTGCTGCGAGACGTCCGTTACCCGCTCTGTTGGGCTTGACTACAAACGTGATGTCCTGGAAGTTCGGGTCGGGGTTACTCTTGACCTTGTTGTAGATCGGGTCGCCGATATACCGCGAGGCGTCGTAGATGGTAATCGCAGAACCCGGTACACCGACCACGTGAATGAGCTGGTCCAGCACCGAATGAATCAAATGAGGGCTGGGAACACCTCTGCTTGGAGACCAAGACTGCCTATTGTCTTCATTCTTATTAATCTTGATTGCGACCTTTTCCCCCGCTTGGTATCCGATATCGCCAAAACCCTTGGTCTGATTGAAGTGTCTAAAGAGCGCATCCCACGCGTTCGGGTCTGTTGACTCTCCCGTCAAGGTCTGGATAGACTTGGACATTATATAATCAACCGCTCCCTGATCGGTATTATCGTCATCCCACCAATTGCCGGTAGTGCCATCCCACTTCGCTGCGCCGGGGTCCCGCACCCACGCGACACGACCGGGATGAATCCCTTTTGCTACACCCATCGGAGTGTTCGGCGGATCGACCGGTGTAAATGCTGCTGTTGCCGAGTTGTCGCTGGTTACGGCCAGTGACCACCATATCGCCGCAACGCTCACAACAACACAAATTCCCGCAACGACATACTGCGATTGGTGAAGGTGTCGCCTTGCTTTACGGTATGCTATGGTTGAACCAATCAGCCCCGTGAGCCAAATCACAAAACCGCTCGCAAGCGGCGCGGCCACCCGCTGGCAGGGATACGTCGCCCGGGAAGGTTTTGGCACAACGCGGATAAGGAACCAAATCAGCGACAACAATCCCGCAATTGGAAACAGCCATATCAACCAGGGATATTTCATCTTGTGCCCGAGACATTTGCCTGTCTTCGGACAGACTGACCGCATCTTTTTAACTTTTTTGAATAGCATTTCCGGTCCTCCAGAAGCTTCGGACTTTTGCCTATTTTAGAATTTCATAACTTACATATACCATTATCACACGACGGCATACGTAATAGTCGTACGTAAGTTCACTCTCGAAATTTTTTTATTTTCACGGTGCACAGGCGTGCTGAAAGACACAACCGCCGTAAGAACCCTAAAAATTCAAACGAGAGGACTTGCATAAGTTGTCCTCCTTTCAGTGCTTTGAAAGCAATAGGAGATAATATAATTATACGCTTTGGCACCTCGCTGTCAAGAAGTTTGGCGAGAAATTCGGTACGTCCAGCAAACTGCGAAGTCCGAGCTCAAAGCCAATTGGTTCGGCTTTTTCCTCAATTGTTACTCATTTTTTCCACCTGTTTCCAACCAACCTGCGTATTTGACTGATTCCGGCATGTCGCTTAAGCTTTGTCTGTCGGCATTTCTATTTTGTTGCGGTCAGCAGCAAAGTAGCTATAATGACAGCCGAATTCAATGATATGGCAGAAAGGTAAAGTGAAAAGAAAGGAAGGAATGCATTATGGAGCTAAGCTGGCTTGACATTAGCGTATTTCTCGCATTCTTCGGCGTAGTAATCGGCGTGAGCATGTACAAGAGCCGGAAGGAAGAAACCAGTGAAGATTTCTTCCTGGCAAGTCGCGGTTTGTTGTGGCCGTTCATAGGGCTTTCACTGATAGCAGCGAATATTTCAACCGAGCACTTTGTTGGAATGGCCGGTCAAGGGGCCGGAATAGCAGGTTTGGCTATAGCCAGTTACGAGTGGATTGCGGCGATAACTCTGGTTTTTGTCGCTATTTTCTTCTTACCGAGGTTTCTACGAAGCGGAATCTTTACAATTCCGGAGTATCTGGAATATCGCTACAATCCAACTGCACGAGCGATTATGGCCTTTTATACGATGGTGATATACATCGGGGTTACAATCGCGGCGGTCATTTATTCCGGTGGTCTGACGCTACAGACGATATTTGGAGATTTGGATAATCCAAGACACCTACTGTATGGGGTCCTGGTCATAGGAGGCATAGCAGGATTATACACTATCTGGGGTGGATTAAAGGCGGTTGCGTGGGCGGACCTATTCCAGGGCTCGGCTCTGATAATCGGGGGGGCGATTACAATGATATTAGGATTCAAGGCGATTGGAGTGCGCAGCTTCTTTGAGCATAACGCCGACAAGCTGCATATGATCCTTCCCAGAGATCACTCAGTTCTGCCCTGGACGGCTTTAGTTGTTGGCCTGTGGATACCGAATTTTTACTACTGGGGTCTGAATCAGTATATCTGCCAGAGGACGCTGGCTGCCAAGACGCTAAAGCAGGGTCAGCTCGGTGTTATTTTTGCGGCGGCTTTGAAGCTGATTATTCCGTTTATCATTATCTTTCCGGGTATAATGTCGCTTCAGCTTTTTGGTGACAAGATGACCGGTGAGAGCGGGACGGATGCGGCTTATCCGCTTTTGATAAGGCATCTTGTGGGGCCGGGAGCAAGGGCATTTATATTCGCGGCCATCAGCGGAGCGGTCATCAGCAGCTTAGCGTCGATGCTGAACTCTGCATCGACGATCTTTACTATGGACCTAGTCAAGCGTCACTTGAGAAAACAAGCATCGGACAGGAGCCTTATATGGACCGGCCGGATTGCAACCGGTGTGTTCGTGGTTATCGGGATGCTGATAGCGNNAAGAAAGCTCCACCGGTGACCGGCGTAACAGGGCTGATTCTTAGTGTTCCGGTTTACGGGTTTTTGCATTGGCAGTTTAGTGAAATCGCGTTTCTAAACCGCATGGCAATAACCTTTGTTGTCATCCTTGTAGTGATGGCCTTGATAACGTGTATAAAGCCGTTGGCTGAGCCGAAGGTTATGCCGGTACGAGAGGAGTTTGATATGAGGCCGGCGCCCTCGGTTGTGTGGCTGGGCGCAATAGTGATAGCAGTAACGATAGGTCTTTACATTATCTTCCGGTAATGAACGCTAACCGGGCAGAAGAGCTGATAACGTCCCAAGGTGTTTTAGACTGATAAAGGATTTTTAGAAAATGGAACTTACGTCGCAGGACCAGGCAGCCGTTGATAAAATTCTGAAGTTCTCGAAGGACAATGATATTGATATTAAGGGCGGCAAGATTAGAAGGACGTCATCGCGCTTTTGTCTTGGTGTCGAGCACGGCGACTACAACGGCACCGAGCTGTTCGGCGTAGCAACAGACAGGTTCATCTGGCTGGCCTACAAACCAAATGGAACCGAGAAAGTCAGACTGTTCAGCGGGAATTTTCCTGATGACGGCACTATTGAATTTGAATTAGGTCGGGTTCCTGAGCCAAAGTCGCCCGAAATAGCAGAAATGTGGGGACGTTTTCCGTATGGCGTTGATTTTATCTTAAGACGCGAAGGGTACAAACTGACTCAGGGTATCAACGGCGTCATTTACGGCAACATTCCCGGTGGTGGGATGAGTAGGTCGGCATCCTTATCGCTGAACCTGATTCTCTCGCTGTTTGATGCCAACGGTCTTGAAGTGCGAGACAAAGTCAAAATCGTTGACCTGGCACAGTCGGTAGAGAATGACTATATTGGCTCACCGTGCGGCAAGTTGGACCAAACTATGATTCTCTTTGGGCGCGAGGGGATGGGGACATACTACAACCCCAAAGACCGGTCAGTAGAGTATGCGCCGATTGGAGCGGGAGCGGCGGATTTCCGAATCGTTGTGCTGGACACAGGAACGGAGCGGCCGGGCCTGGAGAAGTCGACGTATGCCATCCGTAGAGCAGAATGTGAGCAGTTCGCTGCGATGCTGCAAAAAGCTGGCTTTGAGTTGTCGTGTCTCGCGGATGTCAGAGACGATGGAACTTATGGAGAAATAATGAGTAAGTTCGGCGAAAGTCACCCGGACTTGTGCGACCGCTTAAAATATATTTTTGGCGCGCAAAAGCGGTTCTACAAGATGCTGGAGGCGTGGAAGGCCGGTGACGTTGAAACCGTTGGACAGATATTCAGGCAAGACGGCGTTGGGCTGCGAGATGATTATAAGATATCCGGGCCGGAATTGGAGACGATGTGTGACATTGTGAGGACCGTGCCCGGTGTGTTGGGAGAACGGATGTTAGGCGGCGGCGACAAAGGGGCATCGGGGGCTTTGGTTCAGGCTGAAAGTATCGAAGCGGTTAAACAAGCGGTCGATACAGCCTATCGGCGCAGTTGCCCTGAGTTTGCTGACAAATATGCCGTTCATGTCTGCAAGGTGGTGGACGGTGTTAGGATTTATGAAGACTTGCTTGGACAGTGACAAAGGTGTATCCTGGATTTTTGCAGGTAATACTATAAAAGGTTGCTATGACGAAAAATCGTTCCTCGGCGAATAAGGGTGTGTTCTGTGCTGCTGTCTGTGCCAATAGGCAGATTGGGCCGCGATTCTATCGGCTTAAATTGGAAATTTCGGG
>JABAOH010049170.1_pt3 | contig 23395 bp, 22 predicted proteins | sample 7062181 | NCBI WGS metagenome assembly JABAOH01 (sample SAMN14538630, study PRJNA623070) | marine sediment metagenome | biome: marine biome [ENVO:00000428]; feature: marine pelagic biome [ENVO:01000023]; material: deep marine sediment [ENVO:00002113]; isolation source: pool of 5 deep marine... | reverse complement strand
AGGAAGATCTTCGCCTGAGAGCTTCTCTGAGGTAGACTGATTTTTCAAGTAACCATGATACATAGTTGAGTCTCACTGGTAATAGAGGTAAAACCACATCAGCACCAGAGTCCTTCAAATAAGGGTGGAATCTGACGAATTCAAGATGTAATCGCAACCTCATTGTCTGTAACTTTTCCGTTTATTTGCGTTTGCAATAAAAGTCTAACTCCCTCGAGTTTTTGCCCTCAGCTTCTGAATCTTCGCTACCAACTGATGATTGGTAATGACCCCTGTCTCGATCAAAAGTTAGATCAAGGCCGAGATCTCCAGAGACCCCAAAGCATTTGACCAATCTTCGCTCCTAGAAACCCTTGGGACCATGTCCCGTGTCGGTTCGAGTCCGACCTCAGGCATTGATGAGATCGAGAGCCCAATCGGTGAAGTGCCAGCAAAGCATGCTGGCATTTTTGTTTCCTTGATCTGTCAGAAGAGAAAATTCATGCAGTTGCGGCTCTGTCGCAAGCCACGAAGGCCAACCCTTCCCAATTTGCAACATTGTTCCCCCATGGGTGGAGATTAATCCTAATCACCACGCTCAGAAGAGCCGAGAAACAAGGGACGACAGGCGAGGAAAGAAAGAGGCGACCCGGTGTCCGAAGAGCTTTCTTCTCATTTTCACGATCCCGAGCGTAGGCGGGACTTCCTTGGGGCAAATCCTCACGCATTGAAAAACCGTATTGCATCCCCACACGCCCCTCTGAGAATCGACGGCCTCGAGGAAGTCTTTACCCCTCTTGTCTCGAGGATCGGCAAGAAAACGATAGGCCTTGGCCAGTACGGCGGGCCCAAAGAATCGTGGATCCCTTCCAAAAGCCGGACAAACTCCATAGCAGATGCCACAGAGGATGCAGTTGATGTATGGGTCGATCGTCTTGCGTTCATCTTCGCTCATTCGGTTCTCTGAGGAAGATTCAACGTGCCCGCTGTGAAGGTAGGGTTGGATTTCTCGATAGCGCTTGAAAAAAGTGGACATGTCCACGATGAGGTCTCGGATGACCGGAAAGTTCGGCAGGGGTTCGATAAGGACCCTTCTCCCCACGAGGCTTTCGACGGGAGTCCGGCAGGCAAGGACAACCTGCCCATTAACCCGCATCGCACAAGACCCGCACACCGCACCCCTGCAGGAATAGCGAAAGCAAAGGCTCCCATCGATCTCCTCCTGAATCCTGAGCAGTGCCTCCAGGAGGTTCATTTTCCCCCAGCGCTGAATCTGGAACGTTTCCGCCCATCGAGGGGGATCTCGCTGCGGATCGAACCGTTGGACTTTCAGAGTGAGGATACTTTCCATCTAGTACGTCCTCTCCCTCGGAGGATGAGCAGTGATCGTCACATCTTTGTATTCCAACTTGAACCCATCCTGAGTTTTGCATGCCATGGTGTGACAGAGCCAGCGGTCATCATACCGATCCGGGTAGTCCAGCCGAAAGTGGGAGCCCCGGCTCTCTTTTCGAGCCAGGGCCCCTTCTACGATCATCTCTGCCAGATGAAGCATTCCTTCGAAGTCCAGATATCGGACCAGCTCATGATTGAGGGGGAGTCCTCGCTGCGCAACGCCGACATTTTTTAGTCGTTTCTTGTATTCTCTAATCCTTTCCCTTGCGACCAGAAGGTTCGATTCTATTCGGAACAGCCCCACATGGGAACTCATCAACACCCGCATCTCATCCCTCACCCGGGCACAGGGCTCCCGGTTTTTTCTTTCGAATATCTCTTCCAGCCTCGATTCAAAGGTTTTCAAATGATCCTGGAACACCCTTTGTTCGACACGGTTTTTCTCCCTTTCGACGGTATGGGCCGCCTTTCTTCCGGCACGGGTGCCGAAGACGACAGCCTCTAGGAGGGAGTTTCCACCCAACCGGTTCGCGCCATGCACACTCACGCATGCACACTCACCGGCAGCCAGGAGCCCGGGCAGCGATGTCTCTCCATCGACGTTTGTAGCGACACCTCCCATCGTGTAATGTTGGGCAGGCTGAACGGGGATAGGTTCTGAGATAGGATCAACGCTCGCAAAGTCCATGGCGATCTGACGAATACCCGGAAGGCGTTCCATGATCTTCTCTTTTCCAAGGTGTCGAAGATCGAGGTGAACATATCCCCCTTCAAAACCGCGCCCCTCGTTGATCTCCGTCTGGATTCCCCTGGCAATCATGTCCCTGGGGCCGAGTTCCATCAGAGTCGGGACGTACCGTTCCAAAAAGCGTTCACCTTTCGCGTTGATCAAAAAACCTCCCTCTCCCCGAGCACCCTCGGTGATGAGGATGTTTGTCCCGTATAGGCTGGTGGGATGAAACTGAACAAATTCCATGTCCTCAAGGGGAACACCGGCCTGATAGGCGAGATTGCACCCACTGCCGGTATTGATCAATGCATTCGTCGACTGGAGATAGACCCGACCGCAGCCTCCTGTTGCAAGAAGAACAGCCTTGGCTCCAATGGGCACGATCCGTCCTTCGAAGAAGTCGTAACCGAGGATCCCGATGCATCTCCCATCGTGGACGACAAGAGAGAGGGCATGCCACTCCTCATAAACAGGGATTTCAAGGCCCGTGAGCTGCTCGTAGAGGACATGCAAGAGGTTGTGCCCCGTCCGGTCAGCTGCATAGCAGGTCCTCGGGAAATCCGCTCCTCCAAAAGGTCTTTGGGCAATCTTCCCCTCCTCTGTTCGAGAGAAAAGCGCTCCCCAATGCTCCATCTCGACGACTCGTTCTGTTGCCTCCCGGCACATGACCTCGACAGCATCCTGGTCTGCTAGATAATCACTCCCGTTGATGGTGTCAAAGGCATGATCTTTCCATGTGTCTTTCACAGGGGTCGGGGCGTTTCCTAGGGCCGCATTGATCCCGCCCTGAGCTGCCACGGAGTGAGACCGAAGCGGGTGAACCTTCGAGAGGACCGCCACATCTCGGCCAGTCCTCTTTGCTTCCAGAGCTGCCCTCAACCCCGCCAATCCCCCGCCAACGACCAGAATGTCATGAGAGAGAATTTCCATCAAATCTCCGACCACAGGGGACCCTGTCTCCCTGGTGAATTCTTCAGCTAACCCTTAATAGAAGTACAGGTAGGAGAATCCAAACAGGACCAGGCCCATTGCTGTGGCCGCCCAGAATAAGAACCTTTCTTGTGTCATCCCGAGATCGATCAAGAACAGCCGAACTCCATAGAGGGCATGGAAGATGAAGACAAAAAGGAGAGACAAATCAAGCATCCGATTTTCATGGAGACTCGAAAGCCAGGCGATCTCTTCGATGCTTCCCACCAGGGAATAACCGGAGAGGATTTTNNACCCCTGGAGGTGGAGATTGCAATATAGGAGAAGACGAAAAAGAGGACGTTCTTTGGTTTTCTTCTTCAATCAGCGAGAATTCTATTTGTCTCGCTAATTTTCCACCCCGCTCGACCGATAAAGAGACCGCGACCGGTGATAGCTGAAGCTTTCGAGAAAACGGGGCCATGCTCACATCGAACTGACTGACCGCCAAATTACAGAAACTGAAAAATTAAGGAACGTCCCCCTTTCGCTCGGGATTGAGTCCTCCATGGCATATTGGTTAGCGCCAGCCAGAGGAAAAATCGGACATTTTGTTTGTACTTACGGTGTCTGCCATAATTTGCCTCTAATTTATGGACTGAAGGAGGGAAAGCAGATCGAATCTATATCTGCACAGAAGTCTGGCTGAGCTTTTTTGTTACTTTCATTGAGGGGCCGAAAAGTATGGGTCGAAGCGCAAAGGATTTACATATAGTTACATTGTGGTATCATGGAAGAAAACATTCGGGGGTATGAGATGGACGTAAAGGAGTTCTCCCAAATTCGAAGCCAGCTGGGAAAAACTCAGAACCAAATGGCCCAGTTACTCGGTGTTTCCTCTAAAGCCATCCAGAGTTTTGAGCAGGGGTGGCGGAACATCTCCCCCCACATCGAGAGACAAGTGTTGTTTCTTCTCGCCCTCAAACGGTCCGGCAATAAGAGGATTACCCCCTGTTGGGCGATACGCGAGTGTCCCATGGAGGAGAGACGAAATTGTCCGGCATGGGAACTTCGGGCTGGTCATCTCTGCTGGTTTATTAACGGCACCATCTGTCATGGTGAGGTGCAGGCAAACTGGCAAAAGAAGATGCAGATCTGCCGTCAGTGCGAGGTATTTGGATCTATCTTTCCCTTCCTGTAACCCGCAGGATTTGGAGGGGCACTGTCCCGCCGTCCTACGTCTGACAATGGATCTCTGGTACTTTTTTGGAACTATTTGTTGGCAGAGACGGCGTTAAGCTTTAGCGCATAAAATGAATTGAGGAGGTAGAGCCCGAGAACATGGGATAGGATGCCCAGAAAAAGCTCCTCGTCTTGGCCAAATACTTTGCCGGGCCGGGTGGCATAGAGGTTGATCAATCCGAGGGGGAAATTCCTGGCGACGAGCGGGTAGCTGGCTAATCCGTAAACCCCCTCCATTTCCGCAGACGGGTTGGAGTAGAAGAGGCGATCCTGGACGTTGTTGGTCAGGATCGCTTCTTTTCTCTGGGTGAGTTGGTAAGCCAAGCTCCCCACGCCCTTGATTTCGATCGCGTTAAGGGGATCGCGTTTGAGCCCCTTGAGGATTTTTTCTCCCATGTTTTTTGATTCATTATTGATGAGGAGTAGGGATCCACAATCCACGCCTGTGGATTCGATGGCGAATTCTAACGCTTTGGTCAACACCTGATCGAAATCCGAATCGTCGCTGGCCTTGGTGCTCAACTCTCCCAAAACGGCGAGGTCTTTTCGCATTTTTCCAATTCTCTGGACCGTCTTTGCTGCCTCTGATCCATTCTCGGCGATGACCAGACTGGACTCGACAGAGCGACTCAGGAGGTCGATCGGGTCCAGGACCAAATCGCCCCGGATTGGGCCATCGGCGCGACCCGATGTATCCAGGTCTCTACTGGAGAGGCGAACTTCTTTGTACCGGCTGGGTACGGGTCTTACTTCGCCAGACAGCTGGCTGGCTCTTTTAAAATAGGGAGAAAAGATCTTCTCCACGGTCTTATCGAGCTCGTCATCTTCCAGACGGCTGAACTGGTTGACATTTGCGGCGATTGCCGCCTTGATGGTCTCCTTGAGAATTGCGGCCAAGGTCTCCAGAACGCCTTTGCCCCGAATGGCGACGGCACTGAATGCCGGAACCTTCCGGGCATTTAAGTCCGCGTTCAGCTCATTAACGGTCACGAGGTCACGGAGGTCCTGCTTGTTGAACTGGAGGACCAGAGGAACCCGGTCAGGGTCGATGCGGTTGGCCTTGAGATTGGTTTTGAGGTCTCCAAAACTCTTCTTGTTTTCTTCTTCTCGAGACCGCTGAGAATCAGCCACAAAAACAACTCCGTCGGCACCTTCGAGGACCTTTCTTCGGGTGGCGGTATACTTGATCTGTCCCGGAACCGTATAGAGTTTGAAACCGAAACGGAAGCCCATGAGACTGCCGAGATCAAAAGGCAGGAGATCGAAAAATAGGGTCCGATCACCCTCGGTCTTCAAAGAGAGGAGCGTACTCCTCTGTTCCGGATCGGTGAATCGATGGATGGCTTCTAGATTGGTGGTCTTTCCGCCTAAAGCTGTCCCGTAATAGACAATCTTGGCTGTGATGATGCGGTCTTTCTGGTTAACCTGCATTGGGCTTCTTCCTCACGGAGCACTATCCTCCTTCCTCTGTCCTTATCGACTCGGGCATAGAAAATCTTGAACGCTTTGTTGTCTCTCCAGCTGGATCAAGCTAGCGCCTTGAAATGAAGTAAGAAATCGTGACCGAATATCTCCTTAGGCCGAGATGACTGCCCACCGAGCGTCGTTGGGTGCCAAAGGTCTTCTTGTCGAAAAGAGGACGAAGTTCGGGTCGGCGGGGAGAGGTGGAGGTGAAAGGTGAGGAGATGGATGCTTATAGGGGGTCACAACCTCGCAGGGCAGGGTCCAAAATTCGTATGACGAGCCTATCTCTCCTGGGGTCATCCATGACCGTGTGATCAATCAGGTTGGACGAAAGGATGTATCCCCTCAGTATGCCGTTTTTGTCAGAGACTCTTGAGGTTTTGTAGGACCCGATGTGGTTCTGAAACTGCTCGATGTACCTGTCTGGGCGGTCCTTTCCGATGGATCGCGTAAAAGCTGTCCGAATGACGACGATTTCCTTCTCATCGTCGGGAATGTCGAAGAGTACGGCATAGTAGTTTGGGTAGCTCTGATGGACTGTGACGTCGTACTCCCGTGAAGGGATCTCGGCCGGACTGATCTCCTCGGACACAATAGCTCGATGGCACCCAAGGAATGTCCAGAATAGGAAGGCCAAGAGAGGCCAGCAGATGTCAGCTTTCTTCATCAATGGACTTTCTTCAAAAACTCAGGATCATCGCCATCTTTCATTCTAAGCGAAATACTTCGCCGATTTCCAGGGGGATCACCTCGATATCTGATCTTGCCTCTATTCCATCCTTGAATCTTTGAGGGTCGGCTTTTAGGTGATGGATGGGAATAACGGTCCTGGGTTTGATTGCGATTGCGGCCTCAACAGCCTCTTGAATATCCATGGTAAAGGTTCCGCCGATCGGGAGCAAAGCGACATGGACGTCTCCCAATGCTCTCATCTCCGGAACGAAATCTGTGTCTCCGGCATGGTAAATCGTTTTCCCTTCGATCGTCACGAGGTAGCCCACACCATACCCCTTATGATGGATCTTTCTCGTAGAGCTTCCATGTTTGGTATTGTAGGCTTCCACGGCCTTTATTTTGATATTCCCAGAGGTCATTTCTTCCCCTGGTTCAATCACTCTGACCTCCTGGCCGAGTTTCTTCGCACACCGCTTCGGAGCCAGTAAGAGCGTATCAGCGCCCCAGAGTCTGTTCACGGTCACATCCTTGGCATGATCTTTATGATCATGGGTCACGAGGATGAGATCTGCCTTTTCTAATTCTTCAGGCAATCCATCGATCGGATCCGGCCATCTTGTAAATTCGATTTTCTTGGGGTAGTTCGTGAAGAAGGTCCTCAAGTAGGCTGGGTCGATATAGATCGTTTTGCCTCCTGTTTTGATCTGGATCCAGGAGCGTGGAAACCACTTTATCGTAACAGACATCTCTCTCCCTCTTATTCTCACAGAGAGGTTCTGCATGCCGAACCAGAGGTGTATACCGGACATCTTTCAGAGTTCATGGAAAAGACCAGGGATTTTGTCCGGTCTCTGGTAGCGTTTGGCTTACAGGGGTCTTATGGGCATACAAATGTCGACAATGTGCTTCTTCTCAGGGTGTTCCCTGTGATTGTTGAGGTAAATCTCATAACAGAGGCGGTCGTCGGGTTGGTATCCACTCTCAGGCATCCGGCCCCCTATGACCATGTTCCAGGTGTCCTCGAATTCTTCACTGGTCATTTCAAATCTCGCGACGGCGAACTTCCCACCTGGAATCGCCATCTTTCCGACTTCGCCTTCAACGGGCGTATCTTCTGGAATGGTGACACAGGCGCTGACTCTGAGCTTGTCCTCTTGGGTGATTTCTGGATCATCATGATACACTGCCAAAACTTTCGTCTCCGGAAAGCGCAGGAGGCCTCTTGATCCCGCCCATTTCATGAGTTTCTCAAAGAGTCTCTCAAAAAGCTCGCTTTTTCCCTTGTAGGGGCCGATGTGGCGGACATAGGCCACATGGAATGCCGGCATATCTCTGACCTCGACTTGGATCTGATTCTCTCCTTTCATTCGAACCCTCCACACCTGGTTTTGGGTTTCACCATCGATAGCGTAATCGGAGGACACGTCCAAGTCTTCTTGCATCTTGCTAAGCGTTTGACTTATCTTGTCGTTCCTTCTGCGGATTTTGCGACTTCGAGGGTGTCCCTGTGATCGCCATTGGGTCGCGCTCATATGAAAAGTCTCTCTGAACGCCCTCGCAAATGTGGCTGATCCTGAGAATCCACAATCAAAAGCAATTTCGGTGATTGATTTCTTCGGATTGGCGATGAGCTGGCCGGCTGCTTTTTCAACCCGCACCCTCTGAATAAACTGGTTGAGGGTTTCACCCATCATGGCACGGAAGATTCGATGAAAATGGAATCGAGAGAAGTGGGCAATTTCAGCAAGGATTTCGAGAGAAAGGTCTTTATCAATGTTGATCTCAATGTAGTCGATGACGCGGTTGATGCGTGAGATATATTCTTCCCGCCGATAGGCTTTCTGGTTTTCATTTGCCTGAACCTTAGTCACCTTAACCCTCTTCCGACCTCAGGCGTGGATACAGTCGAAAGTCGCCCCCATCCGAAGTGGGCCAAAACCAGCAGAACTCCCTGGGCGAGGATCCCGCGCTTGAGCCAGAGGTATCTCTTATCGGGAGATTTTGCGTCCGTCGGGGAAGTCCACTCGATTCCTCAAGTTTACCATTAAAGTCGAAGCGTTGGTCAAAGTCACAAAAGATCCGCGCCCGAGAATCCGCATTTCCACCCCCTTGCGTTTTTGTTATAATGGCCGGGGGGTGATCGAATCAGGTTTGTGGTCGTTGTTTGATTTGCGCCCGTCGGTTTTCATGCTCCGAATCCCATAAGTTTTAGAGACTGGAGGGCATGGTCATGGAGATCTATCTGATGCAACACGGCCAATCCTTTTCGAAAGAGGCCGACCCCGAGCGTAGCTTGAGCCCGGAGGGGGAGAATCAAATCGCGGCAAGTGCCCAAGCCCTCAAGACGATGGGGGTTGGCTTTGACCTCATTGTCACGAGTCCCAAGAAGCGGGCCCGTCAGACGGCCGAGATTGTGGCCAAGACCTTGGATTATCCCGTGGAGGAGATAAAAGTCACAGAGACGCTGCAGCCAACTGGTCCTGCCCCGGATGCCATCGCCTTTCTCAAGGCTTATGAGGAGAAAGGCCGGGTGCTTTTGGCCGGTCATCTTCCTTCGCTGGCAGAGATTGCCTCGGATTTACTCAGTGAAGGCTCCAAGGTCTCCATTCATTTTGAGATGGGCGGGGTTTGCCGGATCGATATCGACTTGGCGCAGGGTGAGCCGGGCGAACTGAAGTCCTACTTACCTCCGGATCAGCTGAGGCTCATTGCCAAATAGATAGCAACAGTCTTCGGGGACCGGTTGTAGGAAATCAGCAGAGATGAATTCCGTGATTCAGTGCCTTCCGGCCTTGGGTCAGATAGTTGAAGTCGGAAGGGTGGCCAAACGGCGATAGTCGTGCGGAGAGAGGAATGCCTGACAGCCGATCTCTGATCCCTGAAAACTGTGGCGGTACGGTTGCGATCATTTTTCGGTGACCGAACCGCTGAATGTCTACAAGATCCTCTGTAATCGGGCTTTGGCTTCCTCTGCTTCCTGGAGAATATCTGAGATCACCTCCCTGACTGACTTGATCTCTTGTGTCAGGCCGACACCTTGACCACAGGGAACGAGCCCGGCATCGAGATCCCCCTCCCTGAATACCTTTTGCATATTCTCCCCTTTGATGATGGTGAAAAGCTCGTCGAGGGAGGCTCCCCTCGACTCCATCTCTTGGACCCTGGAGGCAGCCGAGTTATTCCACACCCGATGGGTATTCTGAATGCTCCGGAGGACCAAGGTCGTATCGAGTTCGGTTGCCATAAGGAGGCTTTTTTTCAGATTCTCATGGATGGAACATTCCTTGGTCGCCAGAAGGCGTGTTCCCATGATAACGCCTTCTGCTCCGAGAGATAAGACCGCCAAGAGGCCCCGTCCATCGGCGACGCCACCCCCTCCGATGACCGGAACGGTCAGGGCATCCACAACGCGAGGCACGAGGCAGAGGGTTGTAATGTCGAGCATCCCAGTGGCCCCACCGTTTTCATAACCGACGACGGTCACGGCGTCGACGCCCAGACTCTCTGCCTTCCTGGCATAACGCACACCGACACACTTGTGCATGATCTTGACTTCATTCTTTTTGAGGCGATCGATGAACTCTTCTGGAGCCTTGTGGCCTGAGGTCTCAACGATCCCGATTCCCTCGTCGAGGATGACGTCGATGTACTCGTTATTGTCGATTGGCTGCATAGCGGGAAACATGTTCAGATTCACGGCAATGGGCTTTTTGGTCAATTGCCGGGCCTTGCGGATTTCTTGGCGAAAAGACTCCTTGGTGGGGAACATGGCAGAGGCCATGATGCCCAGGGCACCTGCCTCGGATATGGCCGCTGACCAGGTGGCATCAGAGAGGTGCATCATCGTTCCTCCCAGGATAGGGTACTCGATACCGAGTAACTCGGTGATCCTCGTTTTCATCATGATCCGCCTCCTCCTTCGGGGGACTCCCTTAGCCTATCACGTCGTGCGAGCCGGGAAGATGTCTCTAGAAAGATCGCTTTTCGTGGCTCAGAGGTTTTTTCAACAATTCTAGAGCTGGCCCTTTGGAATCAGTCTTACATGAGTTAACTCATTCTATCGCCCGATCCCCTTCGACTCTGCTCAGGGCAGGCCCTCGGGTTCGCTCAAGCCCGCTGAGTTAGCAGAGCGAGAAGCCTCATGCATGAGACAGCTGCCCCAGTTTTTGAGAGGAAAACTGGGGCAAATGCTTTGCTCTGGATTGGCCTCTCACCAATCCCGAGCAGGTTTTCTCCGAGGCTCCGTATCCTCTGTGAGAGACGAGAAAGGTTGGATTTGCCAAGGCCTGTTGCCGAGAGAATCTTGAATGGTGCCTAGAGCTTCCTTCTCAACCTCTTGGGGAGTCTCAATTTACACCAGGCAAAGCACAAAGCAGTGCGCAGGAAGCTCAAAAAACAACTTTACCCTCCTTGACACTGTAAACGCCAGAGACCGTAATCCTCAGATCTAGAATCGACGTGAACGACAGAAAACTCATCGTGAGAAATGGGTCTTCCAAATGGCTTCCCATCCTTCGAAAGACTCTCTCCAGCGCCCCTACCTCTCGAGCGAGATCTGCTATGGGTACGGGTGACATGATCCCGCCAATGGGGAGGGGAAGGGCCCGAAGGAGTTTCCTGTCCTTCACGAGCGCAATGCCCCCTCCCATCCGGAGGACTTCGTCAGCGGCGAGGCGCATGTCCTCAAAATCATGGCCGATAACCATGAGGTTGTGGATATCGTGGCAAAGACTCGAGGCTGCCCCTCCTCTGAGACCGAATCCCGAAAGGAACCCCCTGCCGATCCTCTTTCCGTCCCTTTGAATCAGGCATATCAAGAGGACATCCTGCTCGTGGTCGGGATGAATCAATCCCTCCCGGATGGGCATGGTGACCTCTTTTTTCCCCGTGACGGTCTTGTCCAGGATGTGGATGGCAGGAACTCGAATTGTGCCTCTTTTCGAAGTGTGGATTTCGAGCCACTTCTTGGGAACGGTTTTGATTCGGAAGGGCCTCCCTTCGGTGCCGATGGTTGGGGCAGGAGCCGGGGGGATCGTGAGCGCCCCATCTCTTGCAACGGCACGCCCCCGCTCGATGACCAGATGGGGGGTTGGGTTGGTGAGGTCTCTGACCAAGAGAAGGTCGGCGAGTCTGCCTGGAGCGATTCCCCCGAGGAGGTGGTCGAGGCCAAAGTAGCTCGCCGGGTTCAGGGTCGCCATTCTGATGGCTGGAATAGGATCGATTCCATAGCGGATAGCCTCCCGAACGAGGTGGTCCATATACCCCTTGGTTATGATGTCGCGGGGCAGCATCGTATCCGGAGTCAACATGATTCGATTCAGACTGAGAAAGGGCCTTTGCTTGAACACCATGGCGAGGTGCCTGAGATCGCTCCGGATAGAACCATGTCGCAGCATGACGAAGAGGCCCACTCGGAGGCGTTTGATCACGTCTTCCGGGCTCAGCGCTTCGTGGCATGAGGTGATTCCCTGATAGGCCAACCGGTTGAGCTTCTCAAAGGAGGCTCCCAGGGTATGACCTTCGACGCGTTTACCCAGCCTTCGGGTTAGCTCGATTCTGGCAATTAGATCCTCGTTGCTGTCGAGTAGGCGAATCCAGGAGGAGACCTCGCTCACCCCGAAGACCACCGGGTCCTTAACGAGGTCTTTGAAATGAGCCATTTTGTAGATTTCAGTCCCTTCGAGCCCCGGGAAGGGGGGCGAGGTGGCGGGAATCCCGGAAAAGAACTTGACAGGGTATTTGTCGAAGTCCTTCAGGATTTTCTTGAAACCAGAGGGCCCCAGGGAGGTCGCCAGATCGTGGGAATCCGAGAAGACACTCGTCGTTCCGGTCAAGATCGTCTGATTCGAGAAAGAAGCTGGGTTGAAAAGGACATCGGTATGGGCGTGGGGATCAAAAAAGCCTGGAATTACATAGGATCCTTTTGCCTGAATCACGCGCCTCGCCCGTCTTGAATCTGCCGTTGGGGGACCTACGTAGCGAATCAATGGGCCGCTGATGACGATGTCGCCCGGCAGAATTTCGCCCGTATAGACATTGAGGATTTCTCCGCCTGTGACGAGGAGATCCGGTGGTGACGAATCCCTTACCCTGGGGAACCCGTGTTTCAACGGTTTTCTCATGGCATTGGCCGCCTGTGTTGAAAAGCTCAGCTATCAGAGGTCAGGGCTTAGTAATCAGATATTCATTTTCGTGGAACTCCTGGGAGGATTTCCTCCAGCTCATTTCTGCTAATCCCTGTTCCCTGATCCCCTCGAACGGTCACCGGTGGAATATTACCGTATCTTTACTCCGAAGGAAAACGGGATTTTCAAAAGCGGAGACGATCTGTCTGGAAGCTTCCCCCGTTTTCTCCGCGAATTCTGAACATGGGTCGGCGGTCGGAGTTGGCCGCTATTGATTTTTCAATGTGTGGGTATTAAATTGGGTTGTTTCCCAAAGGGGGCCTTGGTACCGATACGTACCAGTCGGGACGGTGACCGTGAAAAGGCAGGAACCCTATCGGCGCTGGTCGGATTATCTGAAGAGCCTGGCTATCTGGTTTTTCGTAACCCTTGGAGTTTCGATGGCCACCGTGCTTGGTATCTTCAATGGAATCTATTTTGCTATGGATCATTTCCTCAAGGACGACCGGTTCTATGAGGGTTTTGCTTTTTCTGTGGGGATCTCTGCCTGTGGCACGGCCATACTCTTCCTCATGGTCTTCCTGTTTATTCGGAAGATCGGAAAGTATCCCAGAAGGAAGTTCAAGGGAGTCAAAGGGATCCTTTAGCATGGTCAGAGAATTTCGGAAATTGTGTACATCGAGGCCCCGGGTGATGAGGGTCCGAGGAGGGCGGCTGTATGGTTGAGAAGATGGAAAAGATATGGATGGACGGAGAACTGATCGACTGGGAAGAGGCCAAGATTCACGTCCTCACCCACACCTTTCACTATGGTCTGGGAGTTTTTGAGGGCATTCGTTGCTATCGTTGTCACGATGGTTCGTCAGCGGTATTCCGACTCGGCGATCACATTGAACGGCTTTTCCACTCGGGCCACATTGCAGGGATAACGATTCCTTTCTCTAAAGAGCGTGTCTTCGAAGCGTGTAAAGAGACCCTACAGGCGAACAACCTGACCGAGGGCTACATTCGCCCCATCGCTTTCATTGACGAGGGAGTCATGGGGGTTCACCCGGGGGACAATCCCATTCGGGTCTGTATTATCACGTGGCCTTGGGGGGCCTACCTCGGGGAGGAGGCATTGAAACGAGGAATCCGTGTGATGGTTTCCTCCTTCACCCGCCACCATGTCAATGTCATGATGACGAAAGCGAAGATCTGTGGGAACTACGTGAATTCGGTGCTTGCGAAGAAAGAGGCGGTCGGTCGGGGTTACGATGAGGCCGTCATGCTGGATACCGAGGGGTATGTGTCTGAAGGGAGTGGCGAGAATCTGTTTCTGGTCAGAAAGGGACATCTCAAGACGACGTCCCTGACCTCTATTCTGGATGGGATTACGAGGGATTCTGTCATCCGAATTGCCGCTGACAATGGGATCGAGGTGAGGGAGGAGCGGTTTACACGGGATGAACTCTACACTGCCCAAGAGGCGTTTTTCACCGGAACGGCGGCCGAAATTACCCCGATCCGGGAAGTGGACGATCGGACGATCGGTGATGGGAAGCCTGGGTCCATCACGCGCAAGCTTCAGGCCGTCTTCTTCGATGTGGTGAGGGGAAAGGACAAAAAATACAAGGAATGGCTGGATCGGCTCTGAGTCGATAACCGAACCTAGAGTTTTTCGGCTCGTTTTTTTGCCTTTCTCATTTTTTTGGGGAGCCTTCTCGGCGGCCCCTTTTTTCGGGTTCCCCTGATTTCGGGTTGGTCATCTGAATCGTCCGAATCGGACCGCCCTTGACCCATCAAGAAAGCCATTGCCATTTTCTGCTCGAAATCCTCAGAGGCGATCACCGTGGCGTGGTGGCGCTCCGCCTCTCGCTGGATCTCCCGATCTGAGGTCACCACCATGGCCCCGTCTCCGATGTCCCTCGCCATCCGAATGATGACGTCATCAGCCCTCTGCCCCATCCTGGAGAAGATGACACGGATTCCCCTTGGGTCTGTTCTCGGCGTCGGGAGATTTCTCTGGTTCGATCCATCAAATACCACGGTGATCGGGAGAGACCTCCTCTGCCTGTAAAGGGCAAGCCGCCGGATCAATTCCTCTCTCCCCACCCCCAGGTCCGCCCTATCTAGTGGGGCCAAGGATGGAGATCGGCGAATGAGATTGTAGCCGTCAATAATGAGGTGAACCGCCATGACAGGGCGTCGCTCGTCCGGTCAGGGTTCGAGCGTCACGGACCCTTCCGGAGACGGAATTCCAGTCTGTTCTCTCGTCCGGCAATGAGCCTCTGAATATTGGCCCGATGCCGGTAGAATATGAGCGCCCCGATGCAGATGCTCATCATCACGTAGTTCGCCGATCCGGTAAGCATCCAGAGCAGGACCGGCATGAAGGATGCGGCAGACAGGGAGCCCAGAGAGACAATTCTCCAAACAAAAACAACACCTGCAAAGACGAAGAAGTCGATGAGAACCGCCAGGGGACTGATGGCGATGAAGATCCCCAAGGCAGTCGCCACTCCTTTTCCGCCCTTAAAGCGGAGAAAGACCGGGTAGAGGTGTCCCAGGAATGCGGCTATGGCCGCGAGACCCACCCAGACTTGAGAGAAATGCGAAGCCATGGCCAAGGAGACCGGGATAAATCCCTTTAGCGCATCCCCCACGAGCGTCATGAGGGCGAGGGTCTTACCCGCAGCTCGATATATGTTGGTCGCTCCGATATTTCGACTCCCAATCTGCCGAGGGTCTTGTTTGGAAAATGCTTTGGTCAGAAGCAGTCCTGTGGGGACTGAGCCCAAAAGGTAGGAAAAAAGGACGAAGAAAATCTCCATCCTGGTGCTCCGTGATACCAGGATTTCACGAGATGAGGAAAACCCGTCGTGCTCGACCCTTTTCGATCCTCTTGAGGCCGGCGAGGTTACACTCTGTCTATCACACCACCTCGATTCCGTCAATTCGTTGGTTCATATGAGCCACGTTCGCTCCAGAGCATTTTTCGGCGTGGACTCGCCAGGTTGAGACGGGGACGGAGCTCTCGCAGGACTGGTCAATGATTGGGGGTTTCCAATTCCCATGAGATCGACTATAAAGGAAAAACGGTGGTTGATTCTCGTCAGGAGGTCGACAAGGCATAATGGAAACAGGACAAAGTTATCTGCTGAAGGCTTTCTCTCTCTCCGTGCCGACCAGGATCGTTTATGGGGTTGGCGTTTCGAAACAGGTGGTTGATGAGGTCCATTGGTGTGGGGGCAAGAAGGCATTCCTTGTCACAGATCCCGGGATTGTCCAGGCAGGGCTGGTTCGCCCGATTGTCGATCTGCTTCAGCAACACCGGATTCCGCTTAAGGTCTTTGACGAAGTCGAGGTGAACCCGCGAGCAGAAACGGTGAACCGGGCTGCCCACATGGCTCAAAAAGAGGGGATCGACGTCATTCTGGCTGTTGGAGGCGGGAGTAGTTTGGATGCGGCAAAGGGGATCGCAGTGGTCGTGAGCCACGGCGGGACGGTCCACGACTATGAGGTATTCGAAAAGCCGATCCACCCTGTGACCCCGATGATCGCCATCCCGACCACCGCCGGTACCGGGAGCGAAGTAACCGCAGGAGCCGTCATCACCGACACGAAGAGAAGGGTGAAAATGACTGTGGGGAAGCCGCATTTGGCCCCCGCCGTGGCTTTGGTTGACCCAGAACTCACCCTGACCCTGCCTCCCGCCATTACCGCGGCCACCGGCATCGATGCCTTGACCCATGCGATCGAGGCGTACATAGACCGTCGTGCCAATCCCTTCAGTGACGCACTGAGTCTCTGTGCGATCGAGCTGATATCCCTTTATCTCAGGCGGGCTGTCCGGAGGGGCCAAGACCTCGAGGCTCGGGGTGGCATGATGCTGGCGAGCTTATTCGCCGGAATTTCTTTTGCCAATGCGGGAGTCGCCGGGGTGCATTGCATGGCCGAGGCACTGGGTGGCCTGTTCGATGTTCCCCATGGAGTGGCGAACGCCATATTCCTCCCCTATGTCATGGGATACAATCGGCCTGAGGTCGCCGAGCGCACTGCAAGGATCGGATACGCCATGGGCGTCGATAAGGCGAGGTTTCCCGATTTCGATGAGGCTTCTCGGCAGGCCGTACGGCTGGTTTGTGACCTTGTCCGGGAACTCGAGATTCCAAAATTGAGAGACACGGACATACACTCGGAAGATATCGCGCCTTTGGCCGTCCAGGCGCATCAGAACACGGGCACCCCTTTTAATGTTCGAGAGATTGGGGAGGAGGATTACCTGGAGTTATTCAGAAAGGCATTCCACGAGGAAGACCCGCTCTGATAAAGGATTTCTTGGCGATGGGTCAAAAAATTGCGTTGGGAGAGCGAAATACGCACTTTTAAGTGCGGACTGCCTATTTTCCCTTCTTCTCCTCTTTTTTTGTTGATCTCTTTTCTCCGACCTTGTCCATAATCTTTGTGGCCATTTCCGGGATCTTCTCAAAGACCGCCTCGATGGCTCCTCCCTTTTTGATGCCGTGGAAGGAGATCTCTCCCCCTTTGACGGCGATGAAGGCAATGGGTTCAATCCGGATGCCTCCTCCTCCGCCACCCCCTTCCCCTTTTGATTCGGCTTTGATGCCGCCCGATCCACCACCGGCACCAATACCTAAGGAGACCCTTAAGATGGGGATCAGGGTGAACTCTCCAGCTTTAAACTCCTTCCCGACGATCGTTTCCGTCTTGGCGATACTTCTAAATTCCTCCAACAGGGTCTTAATAAGACTCTCAGGCACGCTTGCGATGGTGGTTCCTCCTTTTGGTGCTCTTCTTTATGGATAGGAGCGTTTTGATGATGTGTCGATAGGGGAGGCGGATAAAAAGCCCCGCGGCCGCTATGGCAACTCTATAGGGACGGAACAACAACCACCCCCTCACGTAGTTGATATTCTGGAAGTTCGCCGAGAGTTTCACGTCCTCGAGGGAAACACTGGCAAAGATCCCGGCGAGTACCCCGTTCCACATTGGGTCCGGGGTTGAGACACTCGCTTCCATTTCTCGGATCGAGAACGACCGAAAAAGGTCCAGAATCGAGCGATAGCCTCTCTGGAGGAGTTCGATCATCAGTTCCCGCTCCTTGAGGAGAAGTTTTCCGGCAACGCTGATTCTCCCCTTTTTCGTCTCCTCGGGTTTTTCTTTCGGCTTCTTTGTTTCCTTCCTGATTACCGGGACTTCTTTTGCGGGCTTCAGCCGCTTCCTGGCGAGGCTTTTTGTAAAGGAGAGGCCCATCCATCCCACGTGGAGAGACCTCTGGGTCGAATCGAATCTCAAGGAAACGGGAATCAGGAGGAGCGCGGCAATTCCCAGAAGAATGGCCAGGAGAATGATATAGAACAAAGGTCCCACGGGGTTTCTCCGAGTCTTCCTAGAATAAAGATAGTCTGTGCCCGACAGAAGTCAATAGGGCAGTGATGTTGTCATGAGTGAAAATCCAAGGCCTCTCGATCGATCAATTGCCCGGCGGGTTCGATTGAAAGTTAATTTCCTTCCGCTAAAGTGAATCTCCACTTGCAGAATAGGTTGTCCGGGTGGGGATCGGGTGGGGCAAAAAGGCACTCGACACGGATCCGTTCATCGACCGCTTGGGCAAAACTCGTAAACTCACCCCGGTGCATCTCCCTGCACGAATACTCTCCGAGACCGCGCTTGAGCCGGGCTTCTTGCGGGGGGCAGCTCGGCACGGTAATGATCACCTCATCGTCTTTCACCTGGATTTGGTATCCCACGAGGATATACCAGGGAAAGTACCTCTGGGCTCTCACAAATCCCTTAAGCCCCTTCTCCTTGATTTGGAAACGCTTGACCAAATCCCGGGCGGCCATTCCGCCCACCTTGGTCCACACTCTTTCGTTAATCTTTTCTGCTGTTGGCTGATCAAATTCCTGATCGACATAGATGAACCAGAATGCATCGATAACTTGGTAATGCCAGAGCAAGAATTCCAGATACTTCCGAAGTTCGGTGGCCTCCATCTTTTCCAAATTCATCGCTTACTCCATGAAAGGCTGGGATGATCGTGGGTCTGTGGTTTTGTGGTCGAATTGACCATGGCCGGCGTTTGATGGTGGAAAGGAGAATGGTTTCCCCGTCGCCCCGGAATCCCTATCATGATAACGGTTCAGGCGTCAACCCTAGTCTTAAGTGGAGTTTCCTCAGTATTTCACCAGAAAGTCGGAAAGGAAGCTCTGAGCGCGAATCAAGATTTTCTCGCCATGAGTTCTTGACGAATTCGAATTCATTCGTCTCTCACAGAGTACACAGAGCCTCTGAGAAAAGCGGCTCTCGATTGGTGAGAGGCCAATCCAGAGCAAGGCATTTGCCCCAGTTTTCCTCTCAAAAATTGGGGCAGCTGTCTCATGTATGAGGTTTCTCTCTCTGCGAACTCTGAGGGCTTGAGCGATTCTGAGCAGAGTCGAAGGGGAGCAGGCGAGAGAATCGTTGATGAGCGAGCACGGGGCGCGTTTTGGTTTTGCAAGAGATTTCGGAACGGCCCGGGGAATACTGACCTCCTTCCACCGCAAAGGTCCCTCAGGGACATGAGCGTCCACCAAACTGAGGAAACTTCACTGTGGCCTTAACGATCGCAGAAAGAAAAAGCCGTCCAGATTGGACGGCCAAAGCCTCATCAGTCGATCTGTCTCCCTTTGATTTCCAACAGTTCAAAAACCGGGATCAAATGCGAACTAAGCGATTTCTTCTGGATTACAAAGGAATTTGTCCTCTGGGGCAACACGGCCACAATTCCCACATGTGTACTTCATTTTGGCCAGTTTTGGTTTACATATATGCCTTGGGTTGGTTGCGCTTACGCCGCAGTAATCGCACGTATACGCCCTTTTTACCTCTTTGGGAGCACAGAGATGCCCCTCGTCTGCCGCGACTTTTCCGCAAGTCGTGCATTTGTAAATTTCCGCCGCCACGATCAAATCACCTCCTTTCTCGTGAGGTTACAGGTCGAAGACTTTGCGGAAAGCTTAACACCCCTAACCTTTCGATTTCAAGGTTGAAAGGGAGTTCTCCTTCGCGGCAATCCTCCCGATTACACTCCATGATCATATGGCCAGCGGACCGTACGGATGATTTTTGTGATTGGATCCGGGAGGCGTGCTATAATAGGTAGTCACAAAGTGAGACTGGGCACAGGATGATGCACATTTCAGGGTGGAAATATCTCGTCGTCTTCTGCCTCCTGCTAGGTCTCTTGGTGCCTTCAAGCTTCGGTGATGACGATACAGGCCAGGTTAATGCGCTAAACGAGGTCACAGAGGCCGCACCCGCGCTGTCGTTGAAGAGACTTGAAGACCGACTGGACAGAATCAGGAGAACCGGGCAGATCATAGTGCTTACGAGAGAAGCCCCCCGGTGTTTCTACACCCATGGGGGTGTAGCCATGGGCTTTGAGTATGAGCTTGCCAAGGCGTTTGCGGAGCACTTGGGGGTTGATCTGGAAGTGAAGACCCTTCGGTGGGGAGACATGATCCAGGCACTCAACCAGGAAAGGGGTGATTTCGCCGCCGCGGGTATTGTGGTGGATCCGTTCCGGCAAAAGCTTGTCGATTTTTCCCGTGGATATTTGTCGATTCAACCGAGAGTCGTCATCCACAAGGACGATCCTGGGGTGAGAGCAGTTGAAGATCTCAGCGGGAGGACGATCCATGTAAGGAAGCGGAGCTCTCACGAGCAGCGGTTGCACGAGTTGCGAGAAGGGGGCCTCGACATCACCCTCGCACTCCATGAAGGTGTCCCCGCCGAGGAATTGATCAGACGCGTCGCTGAGCAAGAGATTGCGATGACCGTAGCCGATTCAGATCTGGCTTTTCTGAATCGTCGATACTATCCGGATATCGAGGTGGGCATACCCCTTGAGGAACCTCAGCCGATGGCCTGGGCAGTAAAGAAAGGGGAGAAAAGGCTCCTTCATGTTATCAACACTTTCCTCGATACGGTCAAGGCCAATGGCACGTTTCACCGGATTCATAAGACCTACTACGGTAATTCTCAGGCCTTTGATCGTTTTGACATAAAGAAATTCCACGAGCGGATCAGAACCAGACTTCCGAGATACGAGAAAACGATCAAGAGGGCAGCGACCGCATATGGATTTGATTGGCGACTGATTGCTGCCGTGATCTATCAGGAATCCCAATTCGATCCGCAAGCCAGAAGCCACCGTGGGGTGCGGGGATTAATGCAGCTCACCGATCTCACGGCAAAAGAGGTTGGCGTCACTGACCGCCTAAACCCCGAACAGAGTATTATGGGCGGGGTCAAATACCTGAGGAAGCTGTATCGACGATATGACGAGGCCAAGGGCTTCGATCGGATGCTTATCACGCTAGCCAGTTACAATGTGGGACACAGGCATATCAGGAATGCCCAAAGGATCGCCCGTCAAGAGGGTCTGAAGCCGTACCAGTGGTCTTCCCTTGAAAAGACGCTCCCGCTGCTCTGTCGCGAAGACTACCTCAAAACGAACAAATTCGGCTACTGCCGGGGAAGGGAACCCGTGCACTACGTCAACCGAATCTTACTGTTTTTCGATATCCTGAGAAGACAGGCCATCGGGGAGACCAGCCCTGCGCGATTGACTCAAAGACTGACGAAACAGCCTGGACTCGATTCGGACTACTCCTGATAACCCGACATTCTCGATTTTCAGCACGATACGGTTCATAACTCTTACCATCCCTCACCTTCANNCACCTTCATCCTTTTGCCTTCCCCTTTGGTTTTTTCCTCGCTTTTCGAGTCGTCGTCTTTCTCACCCTTGCTTCGATATACTCCGCAACAGAGAAGACGACAAGATACGCTATTCCCAGAATTAAAATCATCCCGAGGACCCCTCCGACAAGGACGAGCAGGATCGTCAGGGCCGCCCAGAGCAGGTTCATGGTCTACTCCTGGTTGACGCTTAATCGATGGCTTAACCTGTGGTGATCGTTCCCGCGCGGCAATGATCTCCGAAGTCTCAACCCTCCTTGGAATTCTAGCGCTTCTCATCCAAAAATCAATATCCCGGTGCGTACGATGATCCCCAGAAATGAAAAAGGAAATGTGGAAGGTTCGTGGAATGGGTCAGCCCTTAACAATGGACGAACTGCTTCTGACGGTCTCGATTCGTTTTTTCGGTGGTGTGTCCGTTTCTCACTTTGTCCCGAATCTTCGGTAGGCCTCAAAACCTCATCACCGCATACCTTGAATTCACAGAAGATCGCCTCGATGATCTCATCAGATCCGGAGGAGTCTCGGGAAGATCTCGTGTGAGAGAGTTCCTGCCTTCGGAGAATCCCATCCTTGAGTTTGCTTCGCGCTTCCCGGATAAATGCAAGGCAACCTAAAATCGCGCCTTCCTTGTCAAGGGCTGACCCCATTTGGGCGGAGTTTATCGCTAGGGTTTCTCCGAAACAACGACCCCCTGATGAACCCATTCTTGCGGTCTGCCTTCTGCTCTTTTGAGTTTATACCAGTTGCCCTCAAGAGAGACATATTCAAGCTTCTCACCTCGGGTCGCCTGGCGAATGACAGCGTGATTCGTCCCGGGTCCGCTCCTGATGTTGATTGTGGTTTTTGCATAGACGAGGTGAGATGCGCCGCTGCCAAGTGCACCTGCCCTCTCTGTGGCTTTGGCTAACGCCACACGAAGATCAGCCGACCCTGGATTGCTGACCGAGCGTTTCACGACGATGTCCACGGGTCTGACCTCCTTCCCATAATAGGCGCGGTTCCATTCGTTCCTGATCTTTATCACGGCTCCCTCCAGCGAAACGCCTGCATAGGCTCCCTTTGATCGTGTGAATGAGAGGAAGTCAGCCACGACGTTTGATTTCGCCCCAATACCCACCGGACCCGCCGCGACCGATGTATCGCCTCCGAGTTTGAATGAGGAAGCATAGAGAGAGTCGAGGGCCCTCTGGGTCCTCACCATCATGATCACCTCTGCGGCCTCACCGCCAATCTGTAAACCAAAGGTCACGGACCCCATCGTGTAGAAGGCGGGCTGACTCCAGTCGCCCGTCTTTTCATCCCGGACGACCAGGACACCACTTCCTCCAGAACCCCCAATGATGTAGCCCCCCTTGAGCAAACTGGGAACGATGAGTAGGCCCTTGGTCTCGTTCAGATGCTCCCGAAGCCACGACATGTTCTCATCAGCCATGAAGATCTGAAACGTCGCCTTTGCCTTGTCGACAAGGGCCTGCTGCTTGACAGGCTCTGCCGGAGTTGCCGCTGTTGTTAGAAGGGCGAAGAGCCCAACGGTGACGACACTCACCAGTGAAAGCATTTGAATACCCGATATGCTTTGTCTCGTTTTCATTGCTCGCTCCTTTCTATTCATGAAAATCCGTAAGACTCTACCCCTACAAGATAGATTTTACCCATCTGATAGAACCTAACAAAGCGTGCAGATCATGATCAAGACTGCAAGGGGAGAATGTGATTTGAAAATGCTCCGATGTGTCTCCAGGCTTTGGGACCAGGTCCCCAAGTATTGCTCTCCGTCCATCAGCAAATCGATTCCGGGTGTTAGAGGATCTGTCAGGCGGTGAAGTTCATATAAGGATATAGGATTAAGCCTCACTGGAAACAGCGGTGGAACCAAATCGGCAATCAATTCACTCAAGGCAAGAGGCTTTTGGGAAAGCGCAGAGGCTGCAAAGCACTCGCACCCAAATCGAGAGATTAGCGCTGAAGGAGGACAAAAACGTGGAAATTTAGCAAAAAGGCCACTCTCAGTGAGTGGCCTCTTCTATTAAGTTCCGATAGCTTCTCCGAAATCGGGGAGAGGGGATTTGAACCCCCGCCCTCTTGCTCCCGAAGCAAGCGCGCTACCAGGCTGCGCCACTCCCCG
>JABAOH010063170.1_pt1 | contig 23437 bp, 13 predicted proteins | sample 7062181 | NCBI WGS metagenome assembly JABAOH01 (sample SAMN14538630, study PRJNA623070) | marine sediment metagenome | biome: marine biome [ENVO:00000428]; feature: marine pelagic biome [ENVO:01000023]; material: deep marine sediment [ENVO:00002113]; isolation source: pool of 5 deep marine... | reverse complement strand
GTACGGCTTTCAATCCCAGTGCGGCGATATCTTTTTTACGGTTTGGGGCCATGGGTGCGATACCTCCCAACTGGATAGCGATGGAGGAAAAATTGGCAAAGCCGCACAGGGCAAAAGTAGCCATTGTTATCCCTTTTGCTGTCATGGCACCTTGTTTAATCAGGTCTGCCAGCCCGATATAGGCGACAAATTCATTCAACACGACTTTGGTACCGAAAAGGCTGCCGAAATTTAAGGCATCCTGGGCCGGTACACCGATGCCGATGGCAATGTATTGCAGTATAAGACCCAGTATAAGCTGCATGGAAAGCGGGTGACCGAATTTGGCTTGCAGGTATTCGTTTACCCCCAGGAGGCTTCCGGCTTCACCCAACAGGAAATTAAACAGGTAGATGAAGGCGATAAAAACAATCAACATACCGCCAACGTTGAGGGCCAGTTTTAGACCGTCTGCGGCACCGTTGGCAGCGGCTTCGATCACATTGGAGGCTCCTTTTTCAACTTCTACTTTCACTGTGCCTTTGGTTTTGGGTTCTTCGGTTTCCGGGTAGAGGATTTTGGAAATCACCAGGGAAGCGGGTGCTGCCATCACACTTGCCGTAATCAAATGCACGGCAAATTGGAGTTGGGCTGCCTGCAAAGCGATGTTTTTGGCTGCTGCCATTGCGGTTCCCAGCATTTGAATGTAACTGGCCATCACACCTCCTGCCACTGTAGCCATGCCGCCGATCATAATGGTGAGTATTTCAGACCGGGTCATACTGGCGATATAAGGACGAATTAGTATGGGTGCTTCGGTTTGACCGATAAAAACGTTGGCGGTGTTGGAGAGGGATTCGGCACCGCTGGTGCCCATCAGCCGCGCCATAAGCCACGCCATGCCTTTCACCACCATCTGTAAAATACCGGTATAATACAATACCGCTGTAAGAGAAGCAAAAAAGATAATGGTGGGAAGTACCTGGAAAGCAAAAAAGAACCCCATACTGCCTTCGCCCCCGGGGTTGACTCCCAATGCACCGAAAACAAATTTCGAGCCTTCGGCAATAAATACCAGGAGTTTGATGACCGCGCCTCCCAGCCAATCGATAAGCATCTTGGGCAGCCCCAGGGGAAAAAATGCTCTGCGAAGGGCTTCACCGTGAATGATAAAGATGGCAAAAAATAACTGGAATCCCAGGCCGGTGATTACCAGCCGCCAATTTACCTTTCGCTTGTTGTTGGAAAATAGGAACGCTATACCAATAACCAATAAAACACCCAGAACACCTCTGATCACTGTCATTACATTCATAGTCACCTGCCTACTTTTTACTTCTTACTTCTTACTTCTTACTTCCTACTTCCTACTTCTTACTTAAATTGTTTTTCAATTTTTTCAAAGGCATTGAGCACCTGGCGCACATATTTGCGTTTTTCCATATAGGTGCCGGGGAAAAAGCTCCGTTTAAACCCGTAAGCAATGATATCTTTTAATTGTTTGACCTTAATATCGAAGGTTTCCACGGCTTTTAGTATTTCATCCGTGACCGTCGTATTGGAGACGGTGCGATTGTCGGTACATAGGGTTACGGAAAGGCCATATTTTCGCATTTTACAAAAGGAGTGCTGTTTCAAATCGGTAATATCAGGATTGGTTTGCAAATTGGAAGTCAGGCAGACTTCCAGTGTGATGCGCCGGTCGCCGATATATTGGGCCAGGTTTTCCACATAGGCTTGTTTATCTTCAATTTCTTCGTCCCGGATCATATCGGCATTAAACAGGTGAACACCATGGCCGATGCGGTCGGCATTCAGTTCTGTGATAGCCTGGAAAATCGATTCCGGTCCAAAGGCTTCACCGGCATGGACGGTTTTTTTCAAAAAATTTTTATGGGCCAGGGCATAGGCGTATTTGTGATCTACGGCCGGATAGCCCTTTTCCTTTCCTGCCAGGTCAAATCCTACGATAGGAATCTTATACCGGTCCCTGGCTTCTATCGATGCCTTAACCAGCTCCTGGGAGGCCAGGGAATAAATCCATTTACGCACCGAATGCCGGTGCACATTCAACAGCGAATCAAAATATTCGGAATAACCATAATCAAACATGCGCATGGCAGTGACGATAATTCCATAGTGAAAGGGGACCTCTTTCCCGGTTTGCTTCATTTCACCGGAATTGAATTCCTGTTGGGCCCGTGATAATCCCCGGTTTACTGCTTCCATGACATTAATAATTCCCATATCATTGTGCTGGTGCAATTGGGGGGCAAACCTCACTTCGATATACCGCACCCCTTCTTTAATATTATCCACAGCCAGTTCATAAGCCACCCGCTCCAGGGAAGACTCACCCTGGAGCACCGCACTGGTGTATTTAAATCCCTCCAGGTAATCCTCAAGGCTGTCATATCTATCTTTAAACACCTTTTGCTTCAACTCTTTTTCAGTGTAAGCCGGTAGGTGAATATTGATCTCCTGGGCCAGTTCGATAAGGGTGGATAAGCGTATAGACCCATCCAGGTGAAGATGGAGATCGGTTTTGGGAATTTTTTCAATAAACTCTCTATTTATTTTCATTTTCTTTAATTCCTTCAATCAATTTTGAAACGCGAGGTTTAAAACTTAAAATTTCTTCCGGTGTTAACCCATTCAATTCGTGGGGAAACACCAACCATTTATCCGTTTCATACAGGTAATAGTCCGGTGCCCGCTGCGTTTTATTGTTAGCGGGTTTGTAATAGACGGTGGCGATACGGATATCATGGGGTGTATTCTTTCGCGCTCTTTCCTTTAAATTAGCCAGTACGGCCTGGACACTCAAGCCACTGTCATAGACATCATCCACAATCAGCAAGGTATCCTCGTGATTGGCATGGTCTACGATATACCCCAGACCGTGAACCCGGATTTCTTCTCCCCTCTGGTTAATCCCGGTATAGTAAGAGGTACGAATGGCAATATGGTCGGTTTTGACACCAAAATAATCAAGCAGTTCCTGGACGGCAATGCCTACAGGTGTACCTCCCCTCCAGATACCAACGATAAAATGAGGCGTGAAACCGCTTTCCAGGATTTTAATACCCAGGCGAACAGAATCTTCCAACAGTTCCTGGGCACTGATAAATTTTTTTTCAGCTTTGTTTTCATTCTCACTCATCACATACTCCACTTATGAATGGTTATAGCTTTACGTTTTTCATTAATCATTTGTCTATTCACTTTTACTATTGTTATCTGACGAAACCAGATTTCGTTCTGTCAACGCCTGCAGGATCATATTGGCCACCATTTCGGTAGACACCGCGCGATGACCTTCGGGTATAATAATATCTGCATATCGGCGGCTGGGCTCCACAAAGGCAGTATGCATGGGTTTCACAGTAGTAAGATATTGATTGACATGGGGAATCACAACAGCTTCGATATTCCCCAATTTCTTGATAATTTCATTGGCAACAGTGGTTTTGCCGGCGCCGCTGCCGCCGGCAACTCCAATTATCAATGATTTCCTATCTGCTGTATCCATATCCATACCCCAATGTATCACTTTTTAAAAAAAGAGTCAAGAATTCTCGCAGCATCTCTTATTCTTACTATTTCAACGTAACACGTTGGGAATAGCATTTGCGGCACACCGACACATACGTATCATTTCCGCCGATTTCAATTTGCGGCCCCTCATTTACCGGCTTACCGTCCTTGTATTTGATCAACATGGTGGCTTTTTTGTGACAGTGCCAGCATACCGCTTTGATCTCTTCGATCTTATCTGCGAACAGCAGCAGTGCCTCACTGCCTTCAAAAAATCGATTACGGTAATCGTTTTTTAAACCGTAAACAATTACCGGTATATTCAACTGATCAACGATCTGTGTCAGGACAATGACCTGTCCACGCGTTAAAAATTGTCCCTCATCTACCAATACGCAATCAGGATGCTTTTCTTTTGCTATTTCAAACAAATCCGTCTGGGAATTAATGATAATCGCATCCCGCTGAAATCCCATCCTGGAAGTAATTTTCCCCCTTCCGAAGCGATCATCGATGGATGGTGTAAAGAGCAAAACACGTTTATTCTGCTCCTCGTAATTATGCGCGATCTTTAAAACCTCGGTAGATTTACCCGCATTCATTGTCGAATATCGAAAATATAACTGTGCCATTATTGATTCACCTTTTTATTTCTTTTTATTTTAATGCGTTCTTCGTTGATGGAATCGGTAATGATTCGTTTCTCTTTAATATAATCAATCACTATTTGCTCCACGGTTTTACTACTAACCGTGCGCTCATGCACCTTTGTATCAAGATTGTAATACTTATTAAATTCGTAATCGTTAAAGGATACCTTATAAACAGTAGTATCGTTAATTTCCTCACCGCTGCGCAAATAGCAGTCCACTGAAGTCACCTTTCCCTTTGAATCCAGGTGAATAGTATAGGTCATCCCGGATACCTGTAAATCAGAATTGTTTTTGTACTTACTTCTTTTTAATAGGAATTGTTTCAAATCACTGCCGTTGATCTGGCCAATAATTGCTTTGTTTTTATGGCTGAAATTGTATAATTTACCAATAAACTCTTTGTACAGGGGCGTGTTTGTCGGGATGATCAAACCGGGCCGCTGCTGCTTACTGGGATAGGTGGCAATATCCGCACCCGTCGCATCACGAAGTGCATCGGTAACCAGGTTACCCGCCGGGGAAGAACCGGCAAACGGATCGTCACCACAGGAAATCTCCACCTGGGTTTCCCCGACTCGTGTCATTTGCTCATCCGCTGCAATGGTTTCAAAGGTCCGGCGCCTATCGATACCGCTGCACACATCTTTACCTTCTTTAAGGTACCGGACCATGGTATCAGCAAGTGTAACCATCAACGACTTACCCGCATCCCGGTGATTAAACTTATAAGTCGCGGCAATGTAACTGTTCATTCCCACCTTGTAGGTTTTATTTTCATCCAGTAAACGCCCTTTCCGGTCCTGCAAACGGATTGCTTTTACGTTGTGACCAGGGGATGCGGTTACCACATACTCCACCCCGGAAACTCTCAAATCCAGCATCTTCGCCTTCTGGTAATCATAAGTAATCAGGCTGCGGATTTCATCCGGGGTCATTTCAAATTGAATCACCTGGTTGCTAAAGGGATGGAGGCTGTAAATATCTTTAAGTTTTACGGTTTTTTCCAGTTGATTGGAACGGATGCCGCCGGTATTGTGAAACATAATATCCAGGTGGTGGATGTTTCGGCTGGCATCGGTAACCAGGTTCCCCAGTTCCAGTTTTCCTTTTACCGGTCGAGGGAGTGTGGCAATGACCTGGTTGAGAACGGGATTGTCGTTAAATTTTGCGATTTTCTCTTTGAGTTCAGGGATTTCATTTTTAATGGAGGCGACATCGATCACTTTACCGCTTTTTTTAATCACCCGGCCATATTCCAGGACGAGCTCAATTCGGCCCTGGTATTTGGCACTGCCGCCCGCCTGAGTGATCAATACACCATTGGTTTCCTCGGGATTTTTAACCAAGGTATGACTGTCACCTCCAATAATCACGTCCAGTTCTCCCATCTCCTTGGCCAGCTTTACATCCGTTTCATATCCCAGGTGAGTCAGGGCAATAAACACATCGGCCTCTTTTTTTAAATAGCGATATTTAAGCGCCGTTTCAACGGGATCCAGGAATGTCAGGCCCTCCAGGTTTTGGGGATGGGTACTGGGTATCCCGGTGTCTTTGCTCACCTCGATGAGCCCCAATACAGCTATTTTTATCCCTTTCCCGGTCTTAAGTATGGTAAACGGACGGGTTTGGGGGAAGGAGTCTTCTTTTACTTTTATATTGGCACATAGAACCGGAAATGTTGCTTTTTCTATAAAATTTTTCAAAATCTCCTGGCCGTAATCAAATTCATGGTTTCCCAGGGTCATGGCATTGAATCCCATCCGGTTCATCAATTGCCGCACCGGTTCGCCTTTAGGTTCGTACTGGTCCACGATAGGGTTGCCGCTGAAATTATCTCCGGCATTAAAGAAAAACACATCGGCGTTGGTATTCGTTTTCTTTTCCTGTGCAACAACCCAGGCGATTTTGGCGAAATTGTCAATTTTGGCATGCATATCATTAACATGAAAAATGATGATCCGGGCCTCTGCTTCCAGCTGGCCTTGTTCCGAGCTTGTTCCATTACAGGACCATATCAATCCGATCAAAATAAAAATGGTCACTATCCACAGGGTTAATGAGGTTTTTTTCATTTTTATTTTCATACCTTTTCCTGCCTCCTATTTATTGGGGATTACGGGATTATGAATGACATATAATTGTTGGTCTTGGGATAATTCTCCTTCCAGTTCCAGTGGGTGATTCCACTGATCTGTGACTTGTTTTTCTCCCCGGACCACAGCGCGATACTGATCTTTTGAATATTTTAGCAGCGCATCGTTGACCCGTGCGCCGCTGAAAATCTCAAGTTCTGTCTCATTAATCCGGATTCTCATCAATTCTCCTGGTACAAATTACAATTACACATTACAAATTTCACTGCAGTTCCTCAATTTTTCAATCTATGAAGAAACTATTATAATGGACACTTCAGAAAAAGTCAAAACCCAGAAAGAATTATCCGGCAATTTTAATCCTGGAGTGATGGAGTAGTGGAATAATTTGTGAGCGAAGTGAACTTAGTTCTAATGAAAAGAAGATTTTTTTAATACGAAAAATAAAGAAAATTTGATTTTTTTTTTAATTTGTGCTACATATTATTGGTTTTAATTTAGAGTGTCTTTGAGAAATTAGGAGAAAAATTATAGAACTGACTTTTGAAAGATGAGCAATAAGCTTAGCTATTTAATCATTTTTCTTTTGGGCCTTTTTGCCCTTTCTCCATTTGCATATTCTTTAGATCCGGATAAGGAAATAACCCAGTATATCTTGGATTCCTGGGGGCTCGAGGATGGATTGCCACAAAACACGGTAACTGCCATCATCCAGTGCAGGGAAGGTTACCTCTGGCTGGGAACCCAGGAGGGCCTGGTGCGCTTCGACGGGGTTCATTTCGAGATTTACGATAAAAGTAACGTGGATCAACTGGCAAATATTTGGATCACCGCACTCTGCGAAGACCGGGAGGGGAATCTTTGGATCGGCACCTATGGCGGCGGTTTAACCTGCTTGAGAAAGAAGGATGGGGCATTTATCACGTATTCTAAAAAACAAGGTTTATCCAATGATTATATATATTCTATCTATGAAGCTCATGAAGGGGACTTGTGGATCGGAACCGAAGGCGGACTGAACCGAATGAGTATTAAAGATGGAACATTCACTGCATATACAATGCATACAACAAAACAAGGTTTGGCCTATGATCGAATAAGCTCCATTCATGAAGATCGGAATGGAAACCTGTGGATCGGGACCTACGGCGGCGGACTGAACCGCTTCAGGGATGGCAAATTCACCACATATTCAACTAAAACAAAAGAGGGTTTGTCCAATGACTATATATTATCCATCTATGAAGATCGAGAAGGAAGCCTGTGGATCGGGACCTACGGTGGTGGTCTGAACCACTTCAAGGAGGGCAAATTCACCGCCTATACAACCAAAACTAAAGAGGGTTTGACCAGTAACTATATATTATCCATCTATGAAGATCGAAGGGGAATCCTGTGGGTGGGGACAGACAGCAGCGGACTGTACCGCCTGGAAATGAAAAATGGAAATTTCATTTTTACTGGATATACAACGAAACACGGCTTATCCAGCGACATTGTAACTTCCATCTATGAAGACCCGGAAGGAAGCTTGTGGATCGGAACGGACAGTGGTGGATTGAACCGCCTGAAGAATGGAAAGTTCACCAACTTCACTAAAAAACAGGGGTTAGCCAATGACATGGTAATGGCTGTATATGAAGATCGGGAAGGGAGCATGTGGATCGGGACCTACGGCGGTGGTCTGAACCGCTTCAAGGAAGGCAAATTCACCACATATACCACAAAAGAGGGGTTATCCAATGACTTTATATGGGCCATCTATGAAGATCGAAAAGGGAGCCTGTGGATCGGAACAAACGGTTACGGACTGGACCGCTTCAAGGAGGGCAAATTCATTGCATATACTAAAAAAGAGAAGTTATCCAATAGTTTTATATGGGCTATCTATGAAGATCGAAAGGGAACCCTCTGGATCGGAACAGAAGAAGGCTTGTACCGCCTGGATCGCCGCGATGCGAAAAATGGAGACGGAACATTCACTTTTACCCTATATACAACAAAACATGGTTTATCCAGTAACATTATAAGTACCATTTACGAAGCTAGAGGAGAGACCCTGTGGATTGGAACAGAGGTTGGTTTGAACCGCCTGGATCGACGGGATTCTAAAAATGGAAATAAAAAATTAACGTTCACTGCATATACAACCACGGATGGTTTGGCTGATAACATGATAGCGTGCATCTATGAAGATAGAGAAGGAAGCTTGTGGCTCGGTACTTACGGGGGGCTGAGCCGCATGAAAGATGAAAAATTCGCAAATGTCACCACCAAAGACGGCCTCTTTGATAACACTGTATTCCAGGTACTTGAAGATGGGACCGGGAATTTTTGGATGAGTTGCAATAAAGGAATTTTCCGGGTCAGCAAAAAGGAACTCAACGATTTTTTGGATGGGAAAAGGAGTACAATTGACTGCATGTCGTATAATGAAAAAGATGACATGATAAGCAGGGAATGTAATGGAGGTTATCAGGCGGCCGGGTGCAAAAGTCGTGATGGAAAGTTGTGGTTTCCCACCATCAAAGGGTTGGTTATGGTGGAACCTGACAACATTAAAATCAATACGCTTCCACCCCCGGTAGTGATCGAGGGAATCATTGTGGACAACAAAAAAATTCAGCCTCCTTTCTCATTAAATGAAAATGGGGAGAAACTGGTTTTATCTCCAAATATTGAACGGTTTGAGATTCAATATACGGGTTTGAGTTTTCTGACCCCGAAAAAGGTACGATTCAAATACAAACTGGAAGGTTTCGATAAGGAATGGCAAGATGTGGGCACCCGGAGAATCGCCTATTACACCAAACTCCCCCCGGGAAATTATACCTTCCGTGTCAAGGCCTGCAACAATGATGGCATATGGAATGAAACCGGTGCTTCTGTTTCTTTTTACCAGGAATCCTTTTTTTATCAAACCTGGTGGTTCTACGTGATGTGTGTCCTGGCAGCAGTATTTTTAGCATTCGGTATTTATCGTTTACGTATAAAGCGTTTAACCAAACGGAAAATGGAGTTGGAAAAGCTTGTGGTTGAACGAACGTATCAACTGGTGGAATCCAACCGGCAACTGGGTAAAGCCAATGAAGAAGTCCTTAAACAATCACAGAAGCTGCAAAGAGCCGTTGAAATCGCACGTAAGGAACGGGAGGAAGCCAATGCAGCAAGCCAGGCAAAGAGCGAGTTTCTCGCCACCATGAGCCACGAAATTCGAACACCACTTAATGGCATTATCGGTTTCACTGATATGCTGATGGACACCGTTTTGAACCGGGAGCAGTTGGATTATGCCAGCACCATCAGTCGCAGCGGAGAAGAGTTAACTGCACTGCTGAACGATATACTTGATTTTTCCAGGATTGAGGCCGGGGAATTATCCATCATTCCCAGCGATTTTGAGCCTCAAGTGATTGTCTCTGATGTTTTTGAAATCGTTACCCCCAGGCTCGGCGGTAAACCGGTGGAAATGATCTGTCGAATCAGCGATAATGTCCCAGCTTTTGTTACAGGGGATGCCGGGAGGTATCGCCAGGTACTGGCCAACCTGTTGGGAAATGCTGTCAAGTTCACCAGGGAAGGTGAAATCGAACTTTCCCTTGATGTGGAGGAAGAAGAAAAAGAGAGGCTCAAATTTCACATCAAAGTTCGGGATACAGGCATCGGCATACCGGGAGACAAACTGGGGTCAATTTTTGATGTATTTCAGCAGGCAGACGGTTCCACTACCCGTGAATACGGAGGTTCCGGCCTGGGATTGTCCATATCCAAACAGATAGCAAAGCTTATGGGAGGTGATGTCTGGGTTGAGAGTGAACTGGGCAAAGGAAGTATTTTTCATTTTACCGCCTGGATGAATAAATCGAAGAAATCTTCCTCGCCGCTAAATCGTTCCATCCTCAAACCGGTCCCCATCATCCATGAGCAAACCAAACCATCTATTCATATCCTCCTGGCCGAAGACAATCCTATCAACCAGAAGCTGGCACGTTTTATGTTAATAAAGGCCGGATATGAAGTGAGTATAGTCTCTAACGGTGAACAAGCCATAAAAGCCTATACATCGGAACCGGACAAATTCGATTTGATTCTAATGGATATTCAAATGCCTAAGATGAACGGCCTGGAGGCAGCCCGGATCATCCGGGAAAAAGAAGAGCAGATGAAAAATGAAGTTCAAAATTCTCCTCATATTCCCATCATTGCAGTGACTGCGCAAAGTATGAAGGGTGACCGGGAAAAATGCCTTAACGCCGGCATGGATGATTATATTGCCAAACCCATCAAAAGAGAAGTTATTTTAAGCATGGTAAAGAAATGGTGCCTAGATAGGAAGTAGTTCAGTAGGCAGTTACGATAATACAATAACCCAGGAGGAAGGAAAAGTCAAGCGCTGTCGGTTTAAAGGTTTAATGGGACATTTAAAGATTTAAAGGGACAGGCAAATAGAAATTTCTATACACTCTGATTCACATCCCCAGGGTAAATGGAATTAAAAAGTGGACATCCAGAAAGACTCTTGCCTTCTTCTGCAGTAGGAACGTATTGGCCAGCGGTGGAAATGGTGTCCCGGAGTGGTGGAAACGTATTCCCGGGCGGTGGAAATGGTGTGCCGGAGTGGTGGAAAAATGAAAAAAGGGTTGAATTTTCACTTATTATCTATTTACATGTCACGCCCTGGAGTTATAAAATCCTCTCAAACGTTCCTTTCAGAAACTGGCAAAAGCGCAAGAAATACATCCACCGGTACAATTATTAAATCTCCTCTGTAACCAATATCTTCCTTGCTTAATAAAACCGTACCATTTGGATACTCCACTATCGAAATTTCCGGAAATTTCGATATTACACTATCCAAATCTACCAATCTTGTGATTGGTTGTCAAGGTATTTCTTCATCCTTTTTTGCTCTTAAGAATTATTTTGAAAACATAGACCAATGAAAAAATCTTTCAAACAACGGATTTGACACAATATGCCGAAGAGTCCGGTTGATGTATCTTTTATAAGATAAATTTCGCCTCACCGTTACCTGGTATCCAAACGTACCCAGCGCTTTGATGTTTCGCTGCAGCGCCGTCATATAAAGCAACTCTTCGTCGATTACCATGCCCCTCTCTCTCAAATAATCAAAGAGAACCGGTCTCCGGGATTTTAAATCCAGGTAAGAATCGAAAGCAAAAGAAACCACGTCATAATAAGACGGTGCCACCAACGAATCCTGGAAATCCACCAGGTAAATTCTACCCTTGTGAATTAACATGTTCCTGGAATGATAATCCCGGTGAGCAAAGGTATCGATGGGACGGATTTGCTCAACCATCCGGTATAATCGCTCGCGAAGTTCCTGGAGGGCACTTTTATTATTGCAATATGACAAATAATTAGGAGCAAAATGAGTAAGAAAAAAATCCATTTCCCATTTCATCCTGGCAGTATCCAGCACCGCTTTGGTACAAGAAGGAGCGATCTCCTTCAAGCGAATCAAAATATCCGCTGCGGTTTCCAGTAGTTTCTTTTGTTCTTCTTCTTTGAAAATGGAAAAAGCCTTCTGAGCCAACAAATCCCCCAGGTCTTCCTGGAGGATAATGCGATTATCCATGACTTCCTCGATTTCCGGCACATCGATATGGTGTTCTTTATAAACATTTGTCAGTTTCACGATTCGTGATATTTCTTCTTTGTTTTCCCCAGGATAAACCATCGCCACCAACGAATAGCTGTCAAAGAAAACCCTGTAAAAAACCCGCGTTGATGCCTCACCACGAATTTTTTTAATACCATTCGCATTCCTTAGTTTTGTTTCTAGGTATTCTTTCAAACTAAATAACCTTAACCGCTTCTGCTTTTATTTTTTCAACAGGAAACCCGTCTTTCATCCAGCCCCGGATACCGGAGCGGATATTGTAAATTTTTTTAAATCCTTTCTGGATAAGGATTTCACCTGCCACCGTACTCCTGTTGCCGGAACGACAGTAAACCACGATGTCTTTGTCTTTATAATCCTCGATTTCAGACAATCGCTCCATGAGCTGCTGCAAGGGGATTAATTTTGCCCCATGCAGGTGGTCGCTGTAAAATTCTTGCGGTGTTCGCACATCAAGAATCAAGGGGTCTTTTTTTTCGATCAATGCTTTGGCTTCTGCGGCGGTTAATTCCGTAAATCGAGCTTCACCCTCTGCCTTGTACTGCATGACAATGACCTTGCCGTGCAAAGCACCGTCACCCGCCGGACAATTGCCATTGCAAAATATGGGGTAAACCCCTATCTTTTTCACTTTAAAGGTAATTTCCAGGGGTTCATTTTTCTCGGATTTCTTGGAAATATTAAAATCCGGGAGGTGTACCGAAAAGGGAAAATCTTGTTTTTCCATTACCAATTTAACGGTTTCACCGCGGTAGACATAAATGGAATGGGGATTAATCCCGGCTTTAAAATGAATCACCCGGATACCGTTAACAATCTCACCATCCGCCCTGGAAGCCTGTTTTTCGTCTCCCTGTTCAGAGAGTATGTTGATGGCTCTCACATAGGCACTTTTGGTTTGTACCCCCACGAACGCATGCAAAATGGTTTTGTTTTTAAGAAACGCTACATGAGGAATACCCCTTACTTTAAACGCCCCGGCCAGCCTGGGAAGTCGGTCCACGTCTATTTTATAGAAATCTGCTTTATCTTTGTTTTCTTTGGCGATTTCCTCCAGCATAGGGGAAAGAATCCGGCATGGACCGCACCAGTCAGCATAAAGATCAAAAACCATCAACTTGTTGGGAGAGGACTCAATAATCTTTTTGAATTCCTCTTCGGATTGAATGATCTTAACGGGTGAATCTTTTGCTGCTGATGTTGACCGGGCTCCCTTGTTTTCACTGCCTGCACATGCAGTAAAAGTGATACAAAAAAATGAATAGAGAACAAAAACTGTAATTAAGATTAAAACCCATGACTTTTTCATCTTGCCTCCTTTGTCATGCATTATACATTCTAATGGAAAGAAAATTTTTTTCAATAAGGAAAATAAAAAAAAATTGAATTTTTTTTCTATTTATGCTACTAATTAATGGTTGCAAATAGAAAATGAAGCATGTGAGCATGTAATCATGTCAACACGTTGGTACAAGTTTTAAGTAAAGGAGACCATGAAAACTGAATTATTTTTAACTGTTTTTCTTCTGGGATTCGTTTTGATTTCACTCTCTCCCTTTGCATTTTCTTTAGACCCCAAAAAGGAAATCACCCAGTATATGCTGGATTCCTGGGGGATCGAGGATGGATTGCCGCAAAACACGGTAGAGACCATAATCCAGACCAGGGACGGTTACCTTTGGATTGGGACCCAGGAGGGGCTGGCCCGCTTCGATGGCGTTCGCTTCAAGGTTTACAATAAAAGAGATGTGGAACAATTCTCAAATAATTGGGTCCGGGCACTTTACGAAGACAGCGAAGGAACTCTCTGGATCGGCACCAACGGCGGCGGCCTGGTTCGCTTAAAAAATGGAACTTTCACTGCATATACAACCGCTAACGGCCTATCCAACGACCTGGTATTGTCAATTTATCAGGACCGGGAAAAGAACCTGTGGGTGGGTACGGAAAAAGGACTGAACCGTATGAAAGAGGGACGAATTATCACACATACAACCAAACAGGGATTGTCCAATTACATAATCCGGGCTATCCATGAAGACCGCAAAGGGGGGCTGTGGATCGGCTCACACGGCGGTGGACTTTATCACCTGGAAAAAGGAAGATTTACCATATATACAAAAGCGCAAGGTTTGTCCAACGACCAGGTAAACGCCATCTACGAAGACCGGCAAGGAAACCTCTGGATTGGCACCAATGGCGGTGGACTCTATTCCATGAAAAACGGGACCCCCCCCTTCTATGCATATACCACCAAAGACGGTCTCGCCAGCAATGTGATAAGGGCCATTCATGAAGACCGGGACGGGAACCTGTGGATTGCCACCCACGGTGGTGGGGTGAGCCGCTTTAAAGAAGGAAAATTTTCCTCCCTTGCCAAAAAACACGGCCTGTCCGATAACATTGTCGTCTCCCTTTGTGAAGATGCCGAAGGAAGCTTGTGGCTGGGAACATGGGGAGGTGGACTCAACTGCCTGAAAAATGGAAAATTTACCTTGTATACAACCAAGGGGGGATTATCCAATGATATGGTCTTGTGCATATATGAAGATAGAAAAGGATACATCTGGTTGGCAACGGACGGCGGTTTGAACCGCCTGGACCTGAGAACCGGGAAATTTACCGTTTATACGAAAAAACAAGGTATAGCCAGCGACCTGGTGGTTTCTATCTATGAAGACCGGCAGGGAACTATGTGGATCGGCACCGATGGCGGCGGCTTGAACCGCATGGAAAAGGGAAAATTCAGCGTATACACAACCGGGGATGGGTTATCCAACAATATGATCAGACCCATCTGTGAAGACCGGGAGGGAAACCTCTGGATCGGAACATACGGCGGGGGACTCAACCGCCTGAAAAACGGGAAATTTACCGTATATACCACAGAACATGGTTTGGCCAATAACATAATAAGAGCAGTCTACGAAGACCGAAAGGGAAACCTGTGGATCGGCACCGAAGGCGGCTTGAACCGCATGGTTCGCCCGGACGGCCGGGATGCTCCTCTCTCTTTCACCACCTATACCACCAAAGATGGTTTGGCCGGCAATGGGGTGAGGGCAATCTATGAAGACCGGGAGGGAAACCTCTGGATCGGAACATACAGCGGCGGATTGAGCCGCCTGAAAAACGGTAAGTTCACAAGCATTACCACAAATGAAGGCCTCTTCGATGACACGGTGTATCAAATACTGGAAGATGACAACGGGAACCTGTGGATGGGCTGTAATAAAGGTGTTTTTCAAGCTTCTCGGCAAGAGCTAAACCGTTTTTGCAGCGGGGAACTGGAGAAGGTACACTGCATCGCCTATGATGATAACGACGGAATGAAAAGCAGGGAGTGTAATGGGATTAGTTGGCCCTCCGCCTGGAAGAGCAGCGATGGGAAACTCTGGTTCCCTACTAAAAAGGGGGCGGTACGAATCGATCCCGGCAATATCGAAATCAACCAGTTGCAGCCGCCGCTGAAAATCGAAGCAATCACAGTGGATGACATGGAATATCAACTGCCTTTCGCTGTAAAGGGTGGGACATTGGCCTTCCCTCCTGGTACGGAACGGTTTGAGATCAGGTATACGGGTTTGAGTTTCCTGGCCCCGAAAAAAGTACGATTCAAATACAAACTGGAAGGTTTCGACAGGCAGTGGCTCAAGGTGGACACGCGCAGGACCGCCTTTTACACCAGGCTGCCCCCGGGAAATTACACCTTCCGAGTAAAAGCCTGCAACAACGACGGCATATGGAATGAAACCGGTGCGTCTATTTCCTTTTACCAGCGGCCATATTTTTTTCAAACCTGGTGGTTCTACGTGATGTGTGGTTTTGTGGTTTTAGTTTTGGCAGGAGGTCTTTACAGCCTGCGGGTAAAACAATTAACAAATCGTAAAAAGGAGTTGGAGCACCTGGTGGCTGAACGAACCCATGAACTTGAGAAAACCAATAAAGAATTGGAAAAGCTTTCCATTGTTGCCAGTGAAACGGATAATGCGGTGGTGATTATGGATGCCCGCGGGAATATTGAATGGTTGAATGAGGGTTTTACCCGGTTGTATGGTTATACATTGGAACAATTGATTAAAGAAAAGGGTGATAATATTGTTAAAGGGAGTACAAATCCCAATATCAGGGAAATAATCGCTAAAATTCCTATCGAGCGAAAACCGGTTACGTATGAGTGCATTTTCACCAGCAGGGGGGGCAAAAAAATATGGGCTCAAACCACGTTGACCCCGATTTTTGATGGACAGGGTCATTTGATAAAGATGATCGCTATTGATTCGGATATCAGTAAAATCAAAGAATCCGAGATGCAGATAAAGAATCAGCACCAGGAGATTCTTAAAAAGTCGCAGCGGCTGCAAGAAGCCATTGAAATTGCCAGGAAGGAACGGGAGGCAGCCAATGCAGCCAACCAGGCCAAAAGCGAGTTTTTGGCCCGGATGAGTCATGAAATCCGTACCCCGCTGAATGGCATTATTGGTTTTTCTGATATGCTGATGGATACGAATTTGAACGACGAGCAATTGGATTATGCCAGGACCATCAGGCACAGCGGTGATGCCTTAACTGCGCTGCTGAACGATATACTCGATTTTTCTAAGATCGAGGCCGGGGAATTAACCATTATGCCCATTGATTTTGACCCGGAAGTAACGGTTTTTGATGTATTTGAGATTGTGGTTCCCAGGGTGGCCAATAAACCTGTAGAGGTGATGTGCTGGATCAGTGATGATGTACCTGCTTATGTAAAAGGAGATGCCGGACGGTTTCGCCAGGTGCTGGCCAACTTGATGGGAAATGCTGTCAAGTTTACCATGGAAGGGGAAATTGAACTTTCCCTTGATGTAGATGATGAGGAAAACGAGCGAGTTAAATTTCATGTGAAAGTACGGGATACAGGAATCGGTATCCCGGAAGATAAGCGGGAGTCGATTTTTGATGCGTTTCAGCAGGCAGACGGTTCCACCACCAGGGAATATGAAGGCAGCGGCCTGGGATTATCCATATCCAGGCAAATCGCAGCACTTATGGGGGGCGATGTCTGGGTGGAGAGTACACCGGGAAAAGGGAGTACGTTTCATTTTACCGCCTGGATGGATAAATCCGAAAAACAGCCGGTCAAAGAAGTGGCGCCGGGGCAGGAGCTTATGGAAGGAAAAAAGGCCCTGGTTGTAGACGATAACCGGACCAACCTGGAGATTTTAACCCATGTGTTAAAACGTGCAAAGATGCAGGTTGTGGCCCTGACACAGCCGGATAAAGTCATACCGGTTCTTTCTGAGAGTTTTGCCAGTGGTGACCCGGTTGACATCTGTATCATCGATATCCAGATGCCGGAAACAAGCGGGTATGATGTGGCCAGACAAATTCGCCAACTTGATCTCCCCATGTCGGATTTGCCGCTCCTGGCTTTTTCTTCTTCTTCCTTGAGCCGTTCAGGAAAGTATAAAGAAGCTGGTTTTGACGGATTCCTTCCCAAGCCGATTCAAAGCAAGAAATTGTTAAGAATGATCGCGCGTCTATTGGTAAAACCGGTAGATGCTAAAGTTGAACACCGTGAACATAAACGGGAAGCTATTGTCACCCAGCATTCGATTAACGAGGAAGTTAAACATTCTGTCCATATCCTCCTGGCTGAAGATAACCCTGTTAACCGGAAGTTGGCCAGTTTTATGTTAACCAAAGCCGGCTACCAATTAAGTGTGGTTGAAAATGGAGAAGACGCAGTGAAAGCATATACATCCCAGCCTGACACCTTTGATTTGATTTTCATGGATATTCAAATGCCGCGAATGAATGGTTTTGAAGCCACCCGGATCATTCGTGAAAAAGAAAAACAAGCCGGGGGAAAAAATGGTCATATTCCCATCATTGCCATGACGGCGCAAAGTATGAAAGGTGACCGGGAAAAGTGCCTTGACGCCGGCATGGATGATTATATTGCCAAACCCATTAAGAGAGAAGTTGTTTTCGGGATGGTAAAGAAATGGTGCCTGGATAGGAAATAACGACTATAATGAAAAAATTGTGAATATCTATTGAAAAAAAAGTCTTTTTTTGATACAAAGAATCCTTATGCAAAGAAAAATAGTTCATTGGATCAGTTTGTTTGTAATTATGTTTTCTGTTCATTCTGCTGTTACTACTAATGCAGCGGACACGAACAGCCGCAGCAGCCGCTACGTGCTGCAGAGAGTGAAGGGTAAAGTCAAATTTGACGGTTTGAGCAATGAACCCGCCTGGGAAGGTATTAAACCACTTCCTGTGATTATGCAAACACCGGATTTCGGTAAAGAGCCGACAGAGAAGACCGAAATTCTTGTGGCCTATGATAATGAATACCTGTACCTGGCAGGACGGCTGTATGATTCCCAACCTGAAAAAATACGGGTGCCCTCAAAAAAACGCGATGATATGGGTGGAGGTAACAACTGGTTCGGTATGATCCTCGATACCTTTAATGATAAAGAGAATGCCCTGGCATTTTTTACCACACCGGCAGGTCTTCGCCTGGATATGACAGTGTTTAACGATGCCCAGGGTGAATTCCCCCTGAACGTTAGTTGGAATACCTTCTGGGATGTGAAAGTCGCACGTAATAATAAAGGATGGTTTGCCGAGATTCGCATTCCTTTCTCAAGCCTTCGCTTCCAGGAGAAAGACGGACAGGTTGTCATGGGCCTTAGCGCCTGGCGTTGGATACCGCACAAAAATGAAACCGTCATCTTTCCCAAAATTCCTCCTGACCTGGGTCCCTATGGAATTTTTAAGCCCTCCCGGGCGCAGGAAATTGTATTGACCGGTATCCGCAGCCGGAAGACCCTATATGTGGCACCATATGTCCTGGGGGGATACGGCCGGTCTTTTGAGCTTAATGATGCTGAAACAGCCTATGAGCGCAGCGATGATCCCGCTCACGAGGCAGGACTGGATATCAAGTATGGTCTCACCAGTAACCTGACACTGGATATCACGGTTAATACCGACTTCGCCCAGGTGGAGGCAGATGATGAGCAAGTGAACCTGACTCGATTTTCGCTTTTCTTCCCGGAAAAAAGACTCTTTTTCCAGGAGCGTTCCAGCATTTTCGATTACAGCCTGGGTGGTGAGAACCGTCTTTTTTACAGCCGCCAGATCGGTATTTACGATGAAAAACCCGTGCGCATATATGGAGGAGCTCGCCTGGTGGGACGGATGGGACCCTGGGACCTGGGACTCATGAGCATGCAAACGGCAGCGGTGCAGGACCAACCCTCTGAAAATTTCAGTGTGCTCCGGGTACGCCGCCGGGTTTTTAATCCCTACTCCTATATAGGCAGCATGGTGACGTCACGGGTGGGCACGGACGGTTCCTACAACATCGCTTACGGGTTGGACGGCATTATCAGGCTTTTCGGTGATGATTATTTAACCGTAAATTGGGCTCAAACCTTTGAGAACGAAGCGGAAAACAAATTGATTTCACTGGACCCGTCGCGAATACGGATAAATTGGGAACGCCGCAGAATTAAAGGCTTTACCTACAACCTGGATTTTTCCCGTTCCGGGGTTGCCTATAATCCCGGCATGGGGTTCCAGGAACGTGAAGATTATACGCGGTCCGGTGGTATTTTGCGGTATGGATGGATGCCGGGAGAGAAGTCAAAGCTGTTTAACCACGGTGTCTTTGTAAATGGTTTTTTAGTTCTTTCAAACCAGGATAAATCCACGGAATCGGCGGAAATCGCTGTGGGTTATGAGTTTGTTTCAAAATCCACTGCTTTCGGGAAAATAGAGTTCAAGCGTTTCTACGAAAATATTACCGAGGTTTTTTCCTTTAACGAGGAAGACGACGAAAATGGCGACAATGAAGAGGAGGAAGAAGACCCGGATGTATTGGTGGGACAATACACCTTTTATGGAGTGGAGGCGATGTATGTAACGCCTCCCACCCGGCGTTTTTACCTGGCAACAACACTATATGCCGGTACGTTTTACGATGGCTGGCGGGTGTCAATGGATTTTACTCCCCTGTGGAATATCTCATCCAGCCTGGAATTGAGCGGTTTTTACCAGTTCAATCACATTAAATTTACTGACCGGGATAAACAGATCGATACGCACATTGCCCGGCTCCGGGTTTTAACCATGTTCAGCACCAAGCTCACGGCCAGTGCTTTTATACAATACAACAGCGCCTTCCATGAAATCACAGGCAATTTCCGTCTCCGTTATAATCCAAGGGAAGGTAACGATTTTTACCTGGTTTACAACGAGGGAATTAATACCAACCGGTTCCGTGAAGAACCGGTGCGCCCCTTTACCGATAATCGCACCATCATGTTAAAATACACCTACACCTTCAGGTTTTAGGTCCTCATTATGCATTTTGCATAATGCATGATGCATAATGCACGCTGCGTAATAATAATTAACCCACCCCCGATTACCCCTAACAGGGTGAAAACGTTTCCAACCGGGGGGTCGATGTTTCTTAACCGGAACAGATTGTTTCTGATCGGGGAGAAGATTGGCTTTATTAAGAAACATATAATTTAAATCCCGGCCCGTTTGTTTCTCAATAGGAAGGAATTGTTTCCTATCGAGGTGACTTTTATGTTGAAAAAAGCTGGAGGAATGTCAATGTAACGCCCGATTGTCATTGATTGGACCGGATTGTTTCCTAATGGCAAACTTTTGTCATCGATAGGAAAGGAATGTTTCCTACCGGGAAGCATTTTGTTACTGATTTAACTGGCGGAAAGGGGTTAAGGCGGCAAAATATAATAGTAAAAGCACCGCGGAGAGCGCAAGGACCACGGAAGGCATTACTCCAAACAAATATCTTGATTTATTTTTTGGAAAGGGTTATAATTAATTTCGCATTATGCATTTTGCATAATGCACGATGCATAATAATAGTTAACCGCTTAAAAAGGAGGTAAATGTGAATCCGTTTGTTTATGGAGAGAAAGTAAGTGGTGAGAATTTCGATTCAACGAGGGATAAAGAGTCTGCTGAATAAAGGTATTATCGATAAGAATGGGGAAAAGATTGGAATTAATGATGTTTTTTTAAAACTCTGGCTGATAAAAAAGATGAGTTATTCCATCAGGCAGAATTTTTAAAGTTAAGGGAATCTATTGATAAAGGAATGTCTTTCACCGGCAGGATGAACTCAATATAATCGGGTTCTGAAGACCGGGGCATCTTCTTCCAACTGCTGCGCTGCAAAAATTCCAGCAGCAGTTTGTTTTTAGCCGTCGGATAATAAAGGGCTTTCGGTTGAGAACGATTTCTTTTGCTGGATTTTTCGCCTGCCCCCTTTTTTTGCTTTTTGTGAAAGATTCACAAATTTCCAACCTTGTTTTTTTCTCTCTTTTTCTTTTTTTCTTATCATTTTTGCCAATTTGTGAATATCATTGCCACATTCATTTGCTATTTCTCTTCTTGCTTTTCTTACTTCCTCTACAATAGGATCATTCCACATTAAAATCACCTCCTTACCTTAATAATAAAATCGTATTAATTCTTCCGGAGTACAAATTGTCGGTGTTTCATGTCCAATAATGGCATTATATCTTGCTAATTGATTCTTAAAATATGCATTTCCGATATGTTTGCAATTCCAGGTCAATAAAAAATCCATTTCATAGTATACTGCAAATGCGATATGCAGCATATCATTTAACAGTTTTTCAGGAAAATTATATTTGCTCATATACTTTTCAGTTAGTTTTTCAATTCCTTTCTTTAAAATTAGTACCTCCACTTCACGTATTGCTTGTAATCTCTTCTCCACAAATTCAGGATCTCCCCGGCTGATCTCATCAAGAACTATTTCTGAGATAAATAAATCATGATCTTTTCTCTCTTCATTCCACCAGGTACGAGTCAATTCTTGATGACTCAGTACAACAATATCTCTACTGGGACTGGCTGCTAAATAGCTAGGAATCGATGTTTCAAGATATACTGTTGACACTTTAATTATCCTTCAGAAGAAGTTATATAGATATCACAATTGGAAAAAAATTTCAACAAGTTTGACGAAAAAAGTTTATTTTTGCCTGGCACCTTGTCTTTGTCTTTGGCATTATCTTCAGAGGAAAGACTAATTTTTGCCATTAAACTGAAAATCAATGGAATCCATTGATAACGGGATATCCTTCACAGTCTGGATGAACTCAATATAATCGGAGTCTGAAGACCGGGCGGTTTTCTTCCACCCGCTGCGCTGCAAAAATTCCAACAGTGGTTTGTTTTTAGCCGTTGGATAATAATGAGCCTTCAATTGAGAAAGATTTCTTTTGCGGCAAAACCGGGCCAGGCCGGTTAAAAGGGCATTCTCCACGTTTCGGCCCAAAACACGGCAGCTTAACAACAGCGTGTCGATAAATAAGCAGTCTTCCTCTTCTTTTTCTTTTACAATCACCAGACCAGTTAACCCGTATTTACCGAACCGGTCGGAGACATCCAGTATCCAGCAGTGATTACCGGAAGTTTGTTTCAATTGTCGGATGTCTCCTTCACTGCGGCGGATGGTGCTGAGATTAAACTGGTTGGTGCGTTGCGTCAACTGCGAAGCACGAGGCAATTGTTCCGGCTTGAGCGGCATCATGCGTATTTTCAATTCAAGACTCTTGATAAAATCCTCCAGGGAAGGCATACGCTCGCGAATTTCCTTGCGTTTCCGCTCAGTCACGTACATCCGGCTCCTCTTTTCATCCTCTTCCGTAACTTTTACCCGGTCAAAGGCCCAGATATGCTTTAAAAACATGGGGATTTCTTCAGGGTCTCCTGGCAGTTGGATCGTCAATACCTCCGGCTGAAAGGTCATCACTTCGGAACACTCCAGGGGATTGTCATCCACATATATAAAGGTGTCAATGCCCAGGTTTAATTCTTCGGCCAATTTTTCCAGGTTCCGGGGTTTGGGATTCCAATTGATGCGCCAGGCGGCGAAATGATCCTTTTTCAGCGGCATGTGGGGATTTTTTGCAAATACCTCCCATACATCGGCTTCATTGTTTTTACTGCACAAAACCAAAAGCATGCCCTGCCGGTATTTTTGCAGCATGAATTCCTGGAGTTCCAACCATGGCCCTTCGATTTTAACACCTTCGGAACCATCTTCANNGGCAAAGATGTGCCGGGCAATATAGGTTCCCATTGCTGCGTAAAACTCACTGCTGAAAGGAAGATGCCCCTCCAGGTCGGTTTCAGGATTAAATACCTCTTCCACGTCGTAAAGCGTTTGTAATCGGGTAAAATCAATGAGATAGTTATTATCAATGGTTTTCACTGCTTCTTCCCACCGTTGGTACATGTCTTTCAGGTATTGGAAAAGAAAATCACTGAACCCCAGGTGAGGGGCAGTGGGAAATACCCCGGTAAACAGCGGCACAGACGATGCCCTGGCTCGAAGTATCCGGGTTAATTCTGCAAAATTTGTCTCCAGTTTTTCACATTTTTCATCTTCACTGGTTCCAGGGTTGTCCCGCAGCCAATCCTCAAACCGCACCAATACCAGGTTGACACTGCTG
>JABAOH010010720.1_pt1 | contig 23438 bp, 21 predicted proteins | sample 7062181 | NCBI WGS metagenome assembly JABAOH01 (sample SAMN14538630, study PRJNA623070) | marine sediment metagenome | biome: marine biome [ENVO:00000428]; feature: marine pelagic biome [ENVO:01000023]; material: deep marine sediment [ENVO:00002113]; isolation source: pool of 5 deep marine... | reverse complement strand
GTTGGTGTTAGTGAAAAATTAGTTATCTAAGAAAAATTATAAATCAACGAGGGTTGAAGGCTGTGTTGAAATCTAGCCTCGCCAGAGTGAGTGTGTGATTGCAGATCATTAGCCATGATATCGAAACGAAAATCCAACAAGATATTATAGCTAACTTTCTGCAAGGGAAATATGCTTCGGCAATAAAACATGTGCTAGATGTCTTGGAGGAACTCTACGATAGCATCCCAGAAAACAAGCGTACCTCTTTCGGAAGAGTCTACACCGTTCAAGTATTAAGCAGATACTTGTTTTCGAGTCTGGAGGAAACAGGCGCAAATGTATACGAGATTGGCACGACACTATTTGAGAGAAGCAAAGATTTCCGAAGTAAAGGCATCGCGTTGGGCATTCTTTCATTTTATGGAACTATTGATTACGAGAAAGTTTTGCCCTTTTTTGAAGCTTCAGCCTCTTCCGCTGATTGGAATATGCGAGAATTCGCCCAGATGTTCTTCCGCAAGCTAATACAGAAATGGCCAGATCAAATGAAGGAATACCTCCTTAGGCTAACAGGATCCAAGGACCCCAACATCAGAAGATTCGTCAGCGAAACTCTTCGACCGGTAAAGGAAAACAGATGGTTCTACAAAAAATCCGATTATTCTTTGTCAATTTTGAAAAACCTTTTCAGAGAGAGTTCAGAGTATCCACGTACATCCGTGGGAAATAACTTGAGTGATTTGGCCAGACATCTTCCCGACCTTGTTTTTGAGCTAGTGAAAGAGCTTGTTGCAAGCGGGAACCGCAACTCTTACTGGATAGCCTATAGAGCATGCAGAAATCTTGTGAAAAAGGAACCTATTAGAGTGATGAACCTTTTGCACGTTGACGAATATCGATATAAGAAGAGGGTGAAAAGGCGGAGTGAATATCCGAGAGATCAAGGCAAAATCAATCCTAATTAAACACAAGAAAATTGATTCTTGGTTCGTTTCACGTTACGGGATGAACCTTTACCGAGGTTGCACTCATAACTGCGTCTATTGCGACGGCCGTTCAGAAAGCTATCGAGTTGACGGGGTCTTTGGAGAAGCTGTTGCGGTAAAAACAAATGCTGTTGAGGTTCTGCGCAGAGAATTAAAGCCGATTGGTCGACGCGCCAAGCTGAAGCCGAGCTATGTTATGCTGGGGGGCGGTGTTGGCGATAGTTATCAGCCTGTGGAAGAGAAGTATCAGCTATCAAGAAGAACCCTGCAGCTACTATGTGAATACAGGTGGCCAGTGCACATACTAACAAAATCCACCCTTATTGAGAGAGACCTTGACATTATTGAACATATTAACCAGCAGAACAGAGCAATTGTCAGTTTCAGTTTCTCCTCAACAAACGATGAACTCAGTGCAGTTTTTGAACCACACGTCCCGCCTCCAACCGAACGCCTGAAAACGCTTGCCTTTTTCAAAAGAAACGGGATTGCATGCGGTATGTTTCTTCTTCCTGTAATCCCTTTCATAACTGATACCCCGGAAATGATTGCGGAGGCTTTGCGGAAGGCTCATGAAATTGGTGTTGACTTCGTAATTTTTGGCGGTATGACCCTTAAAAATGGAAGACAAAAAGAATACTTCTTTAGTTCACTAAGAGACAAGCATCCAGAACTTTTGGCAAGGTATGAACAAATCTATGAAGAGAATAAGTGGGGACAGGCAACAGAAGAGTATTACAGCACCATTAACTCGATTTTTAACGAAATGTCCAGAAAGTACAAGATCGCTAGACGCATTCCTCCTGCTCTTTACAGCAACATTCTGTCAGAAAACGACTTTGTTATCGTAATGCTGGAGCACCTTGACTATTTCCTCCGCTTAGAGGGCAAACGCTCCTCTTTCGGATATGCTGCCTATGCAATCTCAAAGTTGAACAAGCCCCTGTCAACCGTGAAGAATACACTGACAGAAATCAAAGGTGTGGGGGGAAAAACAGAAAAAATAATTCTTGAAATACTAGAAACCAAAAACTCAGCTTACTACAACAGCTTGAGATAGCCTCTTTTTGCACATGTGTGTAGCGCGCGCGGTGACGAAGGATGAAAATTGGTTTCCATCTGTCGATCGGAGGGTCAATTGACAGGGTGGTTGACAGAGCTGTGGAGATGGGTTGCAACACACTCCAGATGTTCTCTCGCAATCCCCGAGGATGGCGTTCAAGAAAGTTGGATTCAGAGGCAGTTAAGAGTTTTAGGGTGAAGCTGAAGGAGAGTGAGATATGGCCAGTTTTCATTCACACGTCTTATCTATTGAATCTTGCTTCTCCAAAGGTGGATGTCTATCTAAAATCAGCTGAAGTTCTCAAGGATGAGTTGAGTAGGGCAGCTGCATTAAGTGTTCCTTACGTTGTAACTCATCTGGGTAGTCATCTTGGACATGGAAAGAGAAATGGATTCAAAAGAATCGTAGATGCAATTAACGGGTCTTTTTCTGCGGTGGAGAACAAGGTTGTTCTTCTTCTGGAGAATACGGCAGGGACAAGGAACAGTATGGGTTCCTCCTTTGAGGACATCGAATACATTGCCTCAAGAATTGAGGATAGAAAGCGTGTTGGTGTATGTTTCGATACNNTCTTGAAAACCTCAAACTTGTTCATCTTAACGATTGTAAAGGCGGCCTTGGTTCTAAGTTGGACAGGCATGAACACATTGGAATGGGAAAGATCGGGGAGAAAGGGTTCAGAAACATTTTGAAAAGCAAACTAGGACAACTACCTCTGATCTTGGAAACTCCCGTGGACGAAAGAAGAAACGATGTTGAGAACCTGAGAAAAGTCATAGAACTCGCACAACAATAAGCATTCGCATAGATAGAACATTAAAGTGAAGGTATTTATCGCGAGCGCATACATCAACTAGGTAGATACTTGTTCACGCATTTGCTTCTTGAAGCAATCCGGGCACACATGAAAGGGTATTGTCTTCCATGAACCGTCCTCAATCCTAATTTTCATCACATCTTCATCGGTTAAACTGGCACCGCATTTTACACATTTTCTTTTTTCCATCGGAAGTTCACTCTTCCTTTTCCCACCAGTCTTCTTTATAGAATCTGGAATAAGAAAGTTATGTGCACGTTAGATCTCTGCCAAGAGCGTAATTTTGCCTTCTTCCGTCCATGCTACAGGCGCATCTGCTATCAAATTCCAATGCTTCGTACACACAGGAACCTTTTTAGAACTCAGGAAAAAGGAGGGGTTGTTTTTACAATCTGGACAGTGGCTTATGTCGTTGACAAACTTCTTGAGGCTGATACGTGCCAATTCTTCTTCCTCGACACCTAGGTGGAAAGGCCTTGCATGTGTGCGCGGAGACCATTAGGTGTGGCCGTATTAAAAATGTTTTGCGGAGTACACATATGTACGTCGCAAAGAGGAACATTTAGGGACTTTTCACGAAGGATATCCTTTTGACATGTTCGTTGTAGGTTTAGACTTTTCATGTTTTGTTTAAACTGCGCGCGCGAGTCAGACTACTGGTAGGACATTTCGAGTTTTGGGCATCTATTTCCGCGATCTCCAGTCCTTAGACAATGTGAGCCTGCTTTCTTGTTTCCACAGATCATCATCTGCAATCTGCGAAATATTGGGAGCTTGCACCTATATATGCGCCTCTTTCCTTTTTTCTCGGACTTCCATCTGGCCCTTATTGTTCCTTTCTTTCCCTTCTTAGTAGAACGTTGTCTCACTTGCATGTAGTGCCGTTTGATCTTGATTCTCTTTCTAGGATTCTCTTTCGACATTTAAATCGTCATATTCTAAAACTTCATTTCTTAAAATTCTTGGGTTGTTGAAATTAATACAAGGAATAATTATCCTAGATGTAGAAAATATCCAAGGCGCGCCCCATAAAAATCTGAGTACATATCTGTGTCGCAGAAAAAATAGACGTTAGATGCGCGCGCTTTTTGAACAAAAAGGTAGGCCCATTCAACGGAAAAAATATTAGTCTATATATTACATTTCAACATTGTGCAGAAAGGAAAAAGGGCATGCCATGGTTACTGCTTTTAGTAACCTCTCCTTCCACTTGGCAGGCTCTTTCCCTGCAGAACCAGCTTCGTCTCTCACGGACGAGCCATAATGCGCGCGCGGTGATAAGCTACTCAATAGGGTCAGAGAACTGAAGTTCGACTTCTATGATTCGGAGCCTACATTCCCCTATCCTATTCTGTGATTCAGAAACGTGCGCGCAAACGATAAAAAGCCCAATGGGGGGTTATTAGTATATTCTAGGTGTTATTCATGTCTACTGATAAGGAATATGCCCATGATTGGATTGAGAATAATAAGAAGCAACTTATTGAAACAAGCGATAAAGTGTGGGAGTTTGCTGAACTGGGCTTAATTGAGTTTAAGTCTTCAGTGCTCCTAGCAAATGAGCTGGAGAAACAAGGGTTTAGAGTTGATCGTGGAATTGCAGGTATGCCCACAGCCTTCGTAGCCACTTGGGGTGAAGGAAAACCAGTTATAGGAATAATGGGCGAATACGATGCACTACCAGGGCTATCACAGAAAAAGGTTCCAAGAAAAGAACCATTAGAAACAGGAAAACCGGGACACGGGTGTGGACACAATATTCACGGAACAAGCGGCATGGCAGCAACAATAGCAGTAAGAAAAGCCATGGAAAAACACAAAATAAAAGGAACCATCAAATTCTTTGGATGCCCAGCTGAGGAAAACTTCGATGGTAAGGTGTTCATGGTTAGGGACGGCTATTTCGATAATGTCAATGCGGTAATAAGTCATCATCCAAACAGTATGAATGGCGCCACCCTAGAAAGTAGCTTGGCCGTTACCTCGGTCAAGTTTCATTTTCATGGTAAGGCCTCCCATGCTGGTGATTCCCCCGAGCATGGTAGGAGCGCATTAGATGCGGTGGAACTAATGAACATGGGTGTAAACTACTTGAGGGAACATGTAATCCAAGATGCAAGAATACATTATATAATTGAAAAGGGCGGAGACCAGCCGAATATTGTACCGTCATACGCTAGAAGCTGGTACTACGTGAGGGCGCCAGAGAGAGATCAGGTGGAATTCATATATGACTGGATACTTGACATAGCAAAAGGAGCAGCTATGATGACCAAAACCGGAGTGAAGGTAGAGTTACTTGAAGGGGTTTACAATTACATTCCTAACAGAACAATCGCAGAGCTGATTGTTAAGAATATGCGTGAAATAGGGCTTCCAAAATATAGTCAAGAAGATTTGAAATTTGCTGAGGAAATCGCCAAGACGATTGACCCTGAAATGAAGCTTGCTCAGCTAAAGAAATCTAAGCGTCCTGGATGGGAGAGACTTGTAGATAAATTGATCGACGATGAAATACCTGATCCTTGGGGTGAAGGGGAAACTAGCCACGGTAGCACCGATGTAGCTGACGTGAGTTGGCTGGCACCCACTGTAGAATTTGGTACTGCATCAGGAGTCCTAGGTACGCCTGGGCATTCATGGCAAGACGTAGCGGAAAGCGGGGTTGGACTTGGACATGAGTCCTTAATATTTGCAGCAAAAGTGATGGCTGCTACAGCTATTGATCTCTTAACAAAAGAGGATGTATTGAAAAAGGCGAAGGAGGAACATAGACGGAGAATAGGTAATAAGAAATATAGGTCGCCGATACCTCCAGATCATAAGCCGCCTCTAGATGTTTGGGAGAAATAGTTTCTATCTTTCGCACGGCGTAATTTCTATGTTGTGTTAAAGGGAGTTTCGTGTATGCTTCTGTATCCATCCATCTAAACTTGCACGGTTCTATGATACTGTTTGCATGTTTTGGGTGCTGTTTGCCTATACCATTCAGTATTGAAAATACCAGTCGCAAATGTTGAAGCGTGCAACCTACTCTAGTTTCTGTCGGTTGTCAATTCTAATGTGCGCGCATTGGCGTTGAATCCTCACATGTTCTCGATAGTCAAGGGGTTGCCATCTCAAGATTTTGCAGATTAGCAGTATGACTTTGCTTGAACGCTGCAAAAAAGTGGGCGACTATGTAGATGGTGAAGGAAAGAAACGCTACGTCACTGTAGGAAAGAAGTTGCTAGAAACGATTTTACCTTTAACTCGCAAAACATATCGAATACTAGAATGTGTCGGTTCTTAGAGGATGATATTTATAGAAAAAAAACTAACGTTCACTCTAGTGATGGAAATGCAACCTATTGAAATTCCAAAGTTTCCAAGATTGCNNCTTTATGATTTCATAAATGAACTTGAGGAACAAAGAGGTAAGGAGTTAACAGACAAACAGACCACCGCTTTAATTAAGCTCGCGAATGGATTGATTTCGTCTATCAAAAGAGAAGCGCGGTCAGGTACCTCAGATATAGACATCGCGCGCGCGCAGGAGATGAATTCTATAGACCTATCTCTGCGGAGATATTCTTCAGTTCATCCAAAACATTTTCGAAGAACTTTTCTCTAGGGATTCCAATTTCCTCACAAAAGAATATTCTTTCTTTGTTAGCACCTCTGGCAAAGTCTTTATCCTTAAACTTCTTCATAACCGTCTTAACCTTCGCGCGCGCAAATTCTACTAGTTCGTTAGGAGTTTATTTCATCGACTAACTTTAAGTCAAGTCACATTCATGTGAAGTCTGTAGCCTTTTAGAACTCTAAGTGAGTTATAGTGGCGGGAGTTCCTCTAAAAAATTCCTAGTTTTTTCTTCTTCACCGGCTCTTCCGGTGTTTCATCGCTTTCAAGTATTTGTTCATCTTTTTTCTCAATTGTTTTTGAAGGTTCTTCCTTCTCTGGTTCTAGCGTATCTTTTTTGTTTTCTATTTCTTCTTTCGTTTTCAGGATGGCCTCTGACATTGACAACTTATTTGGTTCTTTCAGTTTGTCTTCTAGTTCTTTCTTCTCAATGCGAAGACTAGCAAACGAATCTCGTTTTTCTTTCATCTTTTTCTCTAACTCGTGGATCGCCACTTTTTCTCTAAGGATCTTCACGTTTTCTTCCACAGTCTTTTGCTCATCCTCAATCGCTACTAGTCTAGTAGCCAGTTCAGTTCTAAGTTTCTGAAGCCTTTCTAGTTCATCCTTGGATGAATCAGCCATCTTTTTTTCCTCATCCTCTGTTTTAATAAAAGAATAAGAAATAGGTTATGACGTTGAAATCCGTATTACAAAAATTTCTTTTGGCTATACGCGCCCGTTTTTTAATACTGTAAAAAAGGAGAAAGACAGAAAGGCAGCGTATTATGCGCGTGCTGCCAACTCTTGCGCGCGCGCATCCATGGTACACACCAAAAGCTTAAGATGGGGTAAAGAACCGTTTGTTTAAGCCTGCAAGCGCGAGCGCAATGATTTTAAACATTCGGACTTTTCTTAATGTGTAAAAGGAGTTGAGATATTGAGTAATGCCAAAGAGTATTATGAAATGGTTTTTCAACTACTGAAGAAACACCATGCTTGGTTTAGATGCGCTATTCCTTTGATAGCAAGTGAAAACGTTCCAAGTCCAGCCGTTCGTGAAGCAATAATGACAGATTTTGGAAATAGATACGCCGAAGGATGGCCTGGAAAAAGAGTCTATGCAGGGTGTACATACATCGATCAAGTTGAGCTGCTTTGTATAGAGCTAGCTAAGAAACTTTTTGACGCGAAGTTTGTTGACGTTAGGCCAATCTCAGGTGTCGTGGCAAACCTCGCGGTTTACACAGCTTTTACTGAACCTGGGGATCATATGCTTGCCCTATCAATCCCCTCCGGCGGTCACATTTCTATGGGTAAAAAGAAGTTTGGAGGAACCGCAGGGGCTGTACATGGACTCAATGTTGAATATCTCGCATTAAATCATGAAGAGCTAAATGTTGACGTTGATGAAACTATTAGAAGAGTTGAAGAACTAATGAAGTCAGGGAAAACTCCGAAACTCGTCATGTTCGGCGGCAGCGTTCTTCCCTTTCCACATCCGGTTAAGGAAATGGAAGAGTATTTCCATAATCTCGGTGCCACTATTGCTTACGACGCAGCGCACGTGGCAGGATTAATCGCTGCAGGGACTTTTCAAGATCCACTGAGGGAAGGAGCAGATGTCGTAACATTAAGCACACATAAAACATTGCCAGGACCGCAGCATGGGATGATCTTATCTTGGGAGAAACATGCAGAGAGAATAAAAAAGGCGACGTTTCCAGGCGTTGTGAGTAATCATCATTTACACAACATGGCAGGAGTGACCGTTGCATTGGCGGAGATGCTTGAATTCGGAAGAAAATATGCAAAACAGGTGATAAAGAACGCGAAGGCGCTAGGACAAGCGCTGTATGAAAGGGGATTCAAGGTTTTAGCTGAACACAAGGGTTTCACAGAGTCTCATGTTTTACTCATCGACATAACAGAATTCGGGGATGGAGGCAAAATTGAAAAGGAGCTTGAAAAAGCAAACATCATAATTAACCGCAACCTTTTGCCTTGGGATATTCGTGAAGGAAGACATTACATGAACCCTGGGGGAATTCGACTGGGGACCTCTGAAATAACCAGGCTAGGTATGGAAGAGACAGAGATGGAGGAAATAGCAGAGCTTATCAAACGCGTAATTGTAGACAAAGAACCTTCAGAGAAAGTTAGAGAAGATGTTGCCAAATTTAGAGAGAGCTTTCAGAAAGTACATTTTTGTTTCCAGAAACTAAGGGACGCCTACGAATATATAGAGATCAAGTAGGCAATCGACATAGCGTACCAAGCACACACTACTCAACGAGGTTTAAGAGNNTTTAAGAGTAAGACTGATCTAAGTGACTTTAGGATTCGTTACGTGAAGTCATTGTTCTTGATGGCGTGTTAAAGGCTGGCAAAATAGCGGTTTACGGGCAAATCAGGATTTGGAAGAATTGCTTGGAGCAATTATTAGAGTTGATGAAAAATATGAGCGCGCTTAACCTTTCCCTTTTTTGGCGCTCATATAGAAATGCACGCGTGCAAACTCGAGGGGAACCAACAAGGCTTCTGACACAGTGAGAGAAAGAGAAGTAATCGTCAAAGAAATCGTGATGATCCCCCGTCGGTATTGCGAGGGTCAATAGCTCAAACATCAATATTCTGATTCAGTTGTGGAGGCAAAAGAAAAGCGTAACAAAGGTCGCAGTAATTAATCAGGTCCTCATGAAGAAAAGAAAAAATCAGAAAGGTTAAGCCTCTTCCAGAATGCGCGCATAATGCATGTCTTATACAAATTTGCCTAGAAATGTTTATTTTCTAAAGATGCACTAGGTTCTCGGGTTGGTTGGGGAGGAGTGGGTTGTATGGGCTGAAAGAACTAAAAAAACTCCTTTCTCTTTTCAGCATATCCTCCCCAACCAATTTAACCTTTGGTGCCTTGAATTATTTAAAACTTTCCCAATTAACTTCAAGTTCAACCTTGATGCGATCATGTATCAAACACAAAAAAGAACGCTTCTCAAAAGGCTAAGGGAAGCTCACGGCGCGCGCGAACTTTTTCTTGCTAAACAAATAAGCTATTATCATCAAACCAGGAAATACAAACATAGAAGCAAACTGATTCAAACCGAGCATCACAAAAATAACAGGCATCTGTCCACCAACTATCGTAGCAAAATCATAACTCCATCCAAAGGTTCCGTAGAGCAAACCTTTATCGTATTTTGCAAAAGACTCGCTAATTCTAGAGAACAGCCAAACATCTATAAATCCTCCAGCTGCCCCAAACAAAACACTCGCTATGAAATAATGATGCAATGCAGATGCATCTAGCATAACGATGATTCCGATCAAGTGACTGATTATGCAGGCAGGAACCCAGTATTTTCTTTTCGATTTGCTAGAAACCCTTCCGACCAGATACTGAGTTAAAGAGAAGAAAAGTGTTTCAACAACGACGATTATCGACACGATGCTAGGCCTTAATCCCAGAGATTTCAGGGCAAACCTAGTAAAGAAGAACAAGAATGCAGTGAATACTGCCAAATCCATGGTTTTCAGGACAACCAATAGCGGAATTTTTTGAATGAAGGTAAAGGATGCCTTGACTTTAATTTTTGGAACAAATCGGTACTTTTTTGTCAATTCATACATGAAGCAAAGCCAGACAATCCCTGCTATGAATATAACATAGAAAGCGGTTGTTATCCCTAAACTGTCTATTATTAACCCTGGTATCAATAACCCGAGTATCCAGCCGCTCTCTTTTATTGCTCCGAAGGTCCCGACCTTTTCATCTGGATTTTCATTTACGTTTCTAAGACCATAAATTATGATTAGCACATACAGAAGGGCACTGGCTACAGCAGATACAATCTTCAGGAATACTATCGCAGGTATAAGATCAGTAAAACCGATCAAGAAAAGTGTGATAAAGAACAGAAATGTACAACCCAGCAAGAATCTTCTCTCTCCATATTTGTCTGTCAGGTAACCAAGATAAGGTTTCAGCAAGAAAGAGAAGAAATCGCCTATCGTCAAGAGAAAACCATAAGTAACGATTGTCAAATCAAGCGAGGAAAAATAGAGTGCTGGAACAATAATCGAAAACGCCATTAACATCGTGTGGAAAAAACCGAATCCAGCTCCCGAAAACAGTCTACCTTTAGTTTCATCCATAGGCTTAGTTTGAAGTGTAGAAGAGATAAATGTTTATTTCTTGTTTTTAAGCGAACTTCAGAAAAAAATTGTAAGAAACTGGCAGGAACGCCTATTTCGTTCCTCTAGTGGACACGCGAAAAGCCTTTATGTAGACACATTTGTCAGGAGAAATCTTCATTTCGTCTATGCTGGCGCTTTCAACAAAAGTAACAGGTGCTCCTCTGATAAGAGCCGCTGGCGTACTTTCGCCAGCCTGTCCTATCACAAGATGAGCCGTAGACGCAAGATCGTCAGCAACTGCGTGTCGAGTGATTAATAATGGCTTTTGAAAGAGGTCTCTTTCTCCTCTGCAGTCATGCATCGGCTTGAAGCCCGCCACCCCTAACGCCACACCCCTCGTACCCATTCTGAGAGGAGCTACACTACTGTCCACTAGTAGAACTCCCACATTTCTGCCTACGCGCTTTTTGATTTCCTCCCGAAGACTCTCCGCTCGACGCTGAGGATCTAAAGGCCATAGGCCAGCACAACCAGCCGGGACATTCTTGTGATCCACACCAGCATTTATCGCCAAAGCATTGTCCTTCAATGTAAGAATAGCTTTCTCAACTCCTCCATAAACCTTGTCAGCTTCCCTTAAGACCAACTCCGCAAACTCAGGCTCAAGCAAGTGTTTTTTCGCCAATTTATCCGCCCTTCTTGACACCGACACCTCCTTCATTTCTACAATGCGCCCGTCAGCTGATGCCACGGCCTTCGATGATATCGCCAAAATATCTCCATCGTTCAGTTTCAGTCCTTGTCTTTCGACAGCTTGGATAAGGGCAGCCACTAAATCATCGTTGGGTTTAATTAACGAGGTCTCCAAAGCTACAACTCGCATACTCGACCCCATATGGGGTTTTATGTAATCTACATTTTAGTGTTTGCAATTTTTCGTTGTGCGTTGAGAAAGCACTAAGGTTTCTTACGCTGCCAACCATACTTTGCTGTATCGTAGAAAGGCATTTTAACTATTTCAGCGCTATGGAAAGATTTTCTAATCTTTATGTCTACTTTGGTTCCTATTGCTGCATGTTCAGGAGGAACATAACCCATGCCGATACCATATTGAAGTAGCGGAGAGAAGGTTCCACTAGTAACATTACCGATTTTCTCGTCGTCAAGAAAGATTTCATATCCGTGGCGGGGTATTCCTCGTTTCAACATTCGAAGCCCAACGCGTATCCTTTTGAGACCTTCATCTTTCTGTTTCAGGAGAGCAACTTTGCCGATGAAATTGTCCTTCTCAAAGCGTACAGTGAATGTTAGCTTCGCCTCTAGAGGTGTTGTGTCCTTGTTGATATCGTTGTCGTAGAGACACATACCTGCCTCTAGGCGTAGAGTATCTCTTGCACCCAAGCCGCATGGTTTGATACCGTGTTCTTCACCCGCTTTAAGGATAGCTTGCCACAGTTTTTCCGCTTTTTCAGGCTTTTCTAATGGAGTGTTCCAGAGATATACTTCAAATCCGTCTTCACCCGTGTATCCAGTTCTTGCTAGTAAGACCTCAAGGTCATTTAGGTTTAGCCACTGCCCCCAATAGCGGCGTATGCCAGATGGGTCTACGCTGGAGATGGCTTGTAGCGTGGCAAGGGCTTTAGGGCCTTGTACGGCGAACATTGCAACTTGATCTGAGACGTCTGTGGTTTGGACGTTAAAATCCTTGGCATGAGACTGTATCAATCTAAAATCTTTTTCTCGATTACTTGCGTTATACACTAAGAAAAAAGTGTCTTCTTCCAAACGGAAAACAACGAGGTCATCGATTATTCCACCGTCATTATTGCAAATAACTGTGTAATGTCCTTGGTTTATCTTCATTGAGGGAATATCGCGCGTTAAAAGATAATTGAGTAAAGCAGCCGCATTAACGCCTCTCACTGTGCATCGCCCCATGTGAGTTACGTCAAAGAGTCCGACGGCATTTCTAACCGCCAAGTGTTCTGGAATTACCCCTTCATACCATAGCGCGTGTTCGAATTCTGCGAATGTGGTGAGATGACCTCGTTGCCTATGGAAACTACGTAAATGGGTTCTCTTGGATTTCATAGGTCTTTCCTCACAAAATGTAGTCAGACCTAAGTAATTTTTATGTTTAACTCATACATGTTACCTGAGGTGGCGGTTCGAAAATGGGATACCTTATTTCACATCCCCGGGTGAAGCTTGAAATCAAGCTCGAGGAAATTAAGAACTTACGTATCCATGAGGAAATCATCCCAAGAATTGTTGAATGGCTATCTATTGAAATCAAAAGGGGTATTATTAAGCATCCGGTGATCGTCGACAAGGAAACACTTGTGGTTTTGGATGGGATGCATAGAGTAGCCGCTTTTCAGCATCTTGGGTTCAAGTTAATCCCTGTCTGTCTAGTGAATTATACCGACCCAAACATAAGAGTGGAAAGCTGGTTTAGAACCATAGAAAACGGACAAAAAACTGGCGAAAACGTAAGGAAAGACCTAGAGAAATCGGGTTACAACCTTCAGGAGGTGGCAGACAAGGAGCTGAGGAGAAAAATGCATGACAGAGAAATCATAACAGGACTGATCACGTCGAGGAAGTGTTATTGCATTCCTGGGAAAATTGAGAGCGCGAAGGAAATTTATGAATTTATTGAGCAGCTTGAAAGGAGCCTCAGATCGATTGGCTACAACATTGGATACGAAACAGAAAGCGGCGCTATAGGCAAGGTCAAATCGGGTAAAGCATTAGCTGCTATTGTTGCACCGCGAGTCACAAAAAAGGACGTCGTCACCGCAGCTCTGTCGGGAGAGGTTTTTGTGCACAAGTCAACATGCCACGTGGTTCCAGCCCGCCCTCTTTTTGCGAACGTGCCCATAGAGTGGCTTAATATGGATTTAGAAGAAGCAAACAGGCTTCTTCTTGAACATCTCTCTAAGAAAAAATTGAGACACCTTCCGGCTGGACAAACTCTTGATCGAAGATACAAAGAAGAACTCTACGTTTTCAGTGACACATAACTAGGTCTTAATCAATTTTTAGCAATTTGTTTAAGCACCACGATTTCCCTGTTTGTACATTCTCCAGCTTAAGCAGAGAGTTTTAGGATGAGAAGCCTTCACCTCATTAATTCTACCGACAGAAGTGTTGTAGGGCGCCCCAAGAACTTTCATGGGCTCGTTATACGCTTCATCAATTATATCCGACATAATTTCAACAAAGTTGTCAAGTTCTCGCCTAGTTTCACTCTCAGTTGGCTCAACCATAAAAGCTTCATCAATTATTAAGGGAAAATAAGTTATGGGCGCATGGACACCGTGGTCGAGTAATCTTTTCGCCACATCTAAGGCTCTTATACGAGTGTCTTTAGTCAGTTTCGAGAGACTTAAGACAAATTCATGTTTTCGAGGTTGCCCAGAATCGAAGGGAACAGCAACTCCTTTAAGCTCCCTAAGCTTGCTTAGCAAATAGTTAGATCCTAAAACACTCGCTTCAGCAGCTAGCCTTAACCCCTCGGCTCCCATCATCAAAATGTACGCGTAGGTTTTCACATAAACTGAAAAATTGCCATAGAACATCTTCATTTTTCCGAGAGCTTTGGGCCTCTTGTACTCGAGATAATAGGAGTTGGTCGGTGAGTCGTATTCAACTGTTGGTGGGGGCAAGTATTCTTTTAGTTCTCTCTTTACTCCCACAGGACCTGCTCCGGGTCCCCCTCCTCCGTGAGGGGTTGAAAATGTTTTGTGAACATTTAGATGAACTATGTCAAAGCCCATGTCTCCTGGTCTGACCTTTCCCATAATTGCGTTTAGGTTTGCTCCATCGTAATATAGTAGACCACCTACATCATGGATTGTTTGGACAATTTCTTCGATGTTTTTCTCGAAAATGCCTAGTGTGTTGGGGTTTGTAAGCATTATACCCGCTGTTTCTTGGGTTGCAATCTTCTGCAATTGTTTGATGTCTACACATCCCGTTTCATCACTTTTGACGATATCTACTTCGAAGCCAGCCATCTCAGCACTAGCAGGGTTTGTCCCATGGGCCGAGTCAGGAACGATCACTTTTCTCCTTTTTTCTCCTTTTTCTTTGTGGTATGCTTTCATCATGAGACATCCGAGAAACTCTCCTTGAGCTCCTGCTGCTGGGATGAAGGAAAATTTGTGCATTCCCGTTATTTCGCAAAGAGCCCTTTCGAGTTTGTATAGTAGTTCGAGGTTTCCTTGCGTGGTTCTTTGGTCTTGGAGTGGATGGACATTTTTTACGCTTTCTAGAGAGGCGAGTTTTTCGTTTATAACCGGGTTATATTTCATCGTGCAGCTTCCTAGAGGATAGGCGCCGAGACTTATGCTGTAGTTCATTTGACTGAGCCGTGTAAAATGTCGAATAACTTCAAGTTCACTTACCTCAGGCAAGTTTAACTTCTTTCTACGCATTTCTTTCGGTATTTCGTTTAGGGCTTCGTTTAATTCTGAGGATATTTCCTTTTCTAGCGCGGGAAGTACGTGTCCAAGTGCTCCTTCACGACTTATCTCAAAGATTAGTGGTTCATTCCATCTACTTTGTTTGTACATTCTTTTCACCTCAAAAGCTGGTCAAGCGTTTCAACGTAGTTGTCGATTAGCTGTTTGCTATGCAGTTCAGTGACACATACAAGCACTGATTGTCCTAGCTCTGGAAATTCTGGTTCAAGGGATTTGCCCCCACAAATCTTGTGTTCCGACAGTTCTTTCAACAAGTGGTCAGCTTGTCTAAGTTTGAAACGCATTGTAAATTCTTTGAAATGGGGTGCTTTGAACAGAGGCACGTCAAGTCCATCAATTGAACCGAATTTCTTTATTGCATATTTCGTTTTGGCTAAGATGTGTTCGCCTAGCTCGCGTATTCCGCTTTTTCCAAGAAGCGAAAGATATACTGCAGAAGCGACGGCGCATAATGCATTATTGGTACATATATTGGAAGTCGCTTCTTCTCTACGGATGTGTTGTTCCCTCGTTTGCAAGCTCATGACAAAAGCTCTTTGCTTCTCATCGATGGTTGTGGTCATGCCTACTATTCTCCCAGGCATTGCTCTAATCATCTTTATGTCTTTTTTGCATGCTAGAATTCCAAGTAGTGGTCCGCCGAAATTCACTGGATTTCCAAATGGTTGCCCCTCGCCTACAACGATGTCGGCTCCGTAGTGGCCTGGAGGCCTTATGATTCCTAACGATGTCGGATCAACTCCTATAATGAATACTGCACCAGCGTCATGTGATATCTCAGCCAGTGCATCTACTTCTTTTTCTAAAAAACCAAGATAGGATGGATTTTCCAAATATACTGCAGCCGTATCTGAAGAAACTTTCTCCTTGAGATTTTCCAGCACAATCTGCCCATCCTCTCTTGATTGAGCAACTTCAACTGTTTTCATTCCAATCGGATCAATATACGTTTGCAGTGTCGCCCTTCTATCTGGAGACGTAAATTTTGGAACAACCACCTCACTTCTTCCGGTAAGTCTTCTAGATATTCTTCCAGCTTCCCCAAGAGCAGTTGCCCAATCATACATCGAAGCATTAACCACGTCCATCTCTAATAGCTCCGCTATGAGGCTTTGATACTCAAACAATGCCATGAGCATTCCTTGACTAGCTTCGGGTTGATATTGCGTATACGACGTCAAGAATTCGCTTCTGGAGACTATTTCTGAAACAGCTGCAGGTATGTAATGAAGCCAAGCGCCAGCGCCTACAAAAACCGACATGCCCCGATAAGACGTATTCTTATCCAATATTCTCGATACAAGTCTAAGAGTTTCAAATTCTGAAAGCGGACCTGCTAGGTTAAACTTCCTTTTAAGTAGAAATTTGATCGGTATATCTGAGTATAAATCTTGGATGCCTTTGATTTTTAATTCACATAACATACTTTTCCAATCGGCAATAGTAGAGTTTGCGATAAAAGGATGTGGAAAAACCCTGTTTTTCAAAGTTTTCTCCTCCATGAATACACCTAAACATTTTTTTAAATAAAAAGTATTGTACTCGCGCGCGCGATTGTGCTTCTCTCTCCTTGGATCAGAAAACTTGAGTAGAATCGAATAGTCAGAAGAAAATTGAATTGGAAAGGTTTTGGATAAGACTTGATGTCTTTGTGGGCCTGCAACATTCTCTGTAAACTCTCTTTTTCGTGAAAAATACATATGCAACAATTATACTCTTCAGGCGTTGGCAGATGCCAACGTGTTGGTTGCCCTTTTCAATATTCTTTCCATTTTCTTCATCACATCTTTGTCTAATGGCAGGGGTTGGTGCTCCGCCAATATTTTTCTCGTTTTCTCTCGTGCAACTTCCACTATGTTTTTAGAACCCATTTCTTGCCATCGCGAACGAGCAGTCCTATCTGAAAGTTTTGGGAGATAATATTCTTGGCGGAAATGCTTAAGTGTGTGCGTTTGTTGCAGGAAGTTCGATGCTTCACGAGCTACTTTTGCAATGACGTCTATTGCCAGTCTTTCTTCATCCACTTCGATGCCTTTAACCGCCCTAAAAATCATTCCAAAAATCTCATTATCAATAACAAGTTGCTCATAACTCACTGTAATGCCACCCTCAATACAGCCAGCTCCTGACAGCATATTCGCCCCAGCCAAAGCTGGCAAGAGCCCGTTTAGCCCCTTCTCAAATGCCACCTGCTCATCCAATGTTTTAGAGCTCGTGTCAAGTCCATACACGCCGGATGGAAAACCATAATATTTGGCCAGTTGAACACAGCCCACTGACAACAATCCAACCTCGACGCCGGAGCTTGTCATTCCAGATAGCATGTCGATAGGAAAAACACGAGGACAATAAATAAACGGCGTCCCCGCATTCACAAGCTGAATCATCACCAACCCGGCTAATGTCTCTGCATTCTGCTGAACTAGGCTGCCCGCCAACGTTACTGGGCTAGTCGCACCTGTCATGGGACAAGGCAACACTGCTAATGGCAAACCCAACTTAGCACCTCGACCCATAATCCTTACTACATCGCCGGAAAACTTCAAGGGACTTGTTGGCGAGAAACTGCAAGTAATGATCGGGCGTTTCCTTAGCTCTTCTTCTCCGCCTGCTACCGTTTCCGCCAACTCCACCATGTAGGGGAAACCTTTCTCGCTAAGCGGCGTTGCATCCATATTTTTACTTGTATTCTGAAATTGCTCTGCCATGCAGTACACGTCGCGAACTTGTTCTGGGACATCACAAGGCAAAGCGACCATGGTGCACAAATGGAGGTTAGGCAGTGCATCTATAATCCTAGTTAGGTCAGCAACATCCTTCATAGTGGACGGTCGCACTTCCCCGGAGTCTGGATCAAGCACAGCCGCTGCTCCGCCAACTGCGTGAGCATAGATTTTCCCATTATCGAGTTCCACGTTATTCTTGGGGTCACGAGCATACAACATTACTTGCTTGGGCGTCTTTTTAATGCATTCCATCACTAAACTCGACGAAAATCTTGCGCTTTTTTTATTAAACTCAACATTCACGCCGGAGTCGGCCAAAAACTTCAGGAAACTATCATCATACACTACAACGCCAACATCCTCTAGAATCTTCAAGCTTGCAGAATGAATCTTTTCGATTTGATTGCGACTCAATAATTCCAACATCATTTTCCCCTTATGTGAGTACAAGTCTCAGGTTATTGTGGAATCTGTGGGTCAGCATACAGGATTTGCCATCGCGCTTATTCCATGCTTTTTAGCAACTTTTTCAGCGATTTTGCTTCCTTCCTCAAGGTAGTTACCTCTTCCTCCAAAGTGCTAGCTTTTTTCTCCCCGGTTTTTCTAAGCTCTTCTATCTCCGCTATTAGATCAGCTTTCTCATTTTCCAACTTCTCAATCTTTTCACGTAAGTTTTTCAAATTTTGCATGAGTTCCGTCTCAATTCTCTTGATTTCTTCAATCCTACATTTAATGGTTGTTCGCTCCTTTCCAAGAACAACCCGGAATCTTTTTTCGCACTTCGGACACTGGAACAGTCCTAGCGTAAGTTTGAACTGTTCACCTGTCTTGCTGGGTTTGCCAGTCATGGACCATGTTTTAAGCGGACTAGCGACCACCCACGTCCTACACTTAGGGCACTCGACCAATTTCTGGCCTCAATATAGCCTTATGCACGTATCTCTTTAATTACCTTTCAATAGCTGTCCTTTCTCTCTTAGCGAGTTTCTACGCAAATTACGTTAAAAGCTCTAAGGTGCACGTTTTGGGATTTTAGCAGTATTCTTAATCCCATTTTAGACCGATTCTATACCTTGACGTAAACCTCCAGAAAGCTTTAGCTGAAACCAAAGAACCTTATTAAACGGTGAGAGAATGAACATGCGAACTCTCCTAGCTTTCTTGCATTTTCTGAATTTCCTGATCGAAATTGCGCGCGAAACCACTTTGAGCCAAAAACAATGGGAAATGTTACGTTACCATGTAACATCGTTGTAACATTTTGAACATGCGCGCGTGCTTTATTCGACGGTTTCCTCGGCTCCCCACGCTCCATGAGTAGGCTCAGGGGCAACGTATTTTCTCACTCTAAATCCGTCGAGCCACAGGTCTCCAGCAGTATCGAACGTTGTAGTACTCCAGGAGAAAGATGTGATGGTGACCGGATTCATGAAGTCTTTGCTGCCGCCAAGTCTTTCTACACCGTCAACGTAGATTGCTTCCACCTGATTACTGCCGTCATTACAGATTATGCTTACTTCATACCATATGTTGACTGAAGAATGCGTTAATCTCCCAATGTAGATGGCGCTCTGGAACTCCATACCCACGTGAGAACAAGGGAGATAACGCCAAGCTTCGGTGCCTGTGACCGAGCGAGCTAAGAGTACCTGATCATCGTCTGCTCGATTTGATGCTCTTACTGCAAATTCGACGGCGAATGTATCTGGTAGCACGAAACCGTAGTTCTCAATGATCCCATATTGTTCACTTCCGGCATCCACCAGTTTCAGACTTGAAGTGCCGTATTTGGATTGATCGCTTTGGACGGTTGCAGAAGATGTTCCAGTGGATCTGTCACTCCATCCAAGAGGAGTATCGCCAACAGCAGTTCTCTCCGTATCCATTGCCACTATGAACGTGTCTGTGATGCTGGAAGTAGTTGTTGCTTCCATGTTTCCGTAGTAAATGTAAATGACTTGGCTCTGATAGCTTAGATCGTCTCGGACTTCCACCCAGAAAATTGCATAGCGACCATCAACCTTCTCTTGCATCCAATAGTCAAGCTCCGTTACACCATCATCATCCATAAACCTTACATCGCCAAAATCCATTCGACCATTATGGTTCAAATAGACATCCTCGCCATTGTCGGTTCCACTGCCATAATGAACCTTTATCCTGATCTGATAGTTGGTTCCAGCACCAGCAGCACCGTAGATTACATGACTTTTTCGGCAAGGCTTGGGAGTGCGTCTAAGCAGAGGATTTGTGAAGGTTATCACAATTGCAACAGCTTGAACCAGAAATGCAACAAGAACCAAAGCCAAGAGAAGTTTTTTCATATATCCCCAGAGGACACTATTGGTTCCCCTTCCAATTAACCTTTACTTCAATGCACACGCGCATGCTGCAATTTATTTTGACGTTTTAGGGCTTTTTCATGGTTATTTTCCTGAAAAAAGGCTACTTGTAGGAATAAAATGTTACAAAGTGGTTTCGCGCGCATTTTTCTGCATGCACGGTTTTTTCTTGAGTTTGAAAGAAAAGCTTTAGACTCAGCCCGACATTTATTTGTCTTGAGATGTCAACTGAACATTCTGGGACGCGTGAGTTAGCTGCCAAAAAGGGGATTCTCGCAGGTGCCTTACTCACCGCCGTAGAGTTTACTGGGGGACTAGTTTCTGGTAGCCTAGGGCTCCTATCAAGTGCTTCCAACACTTTGACAGATTTCATGGCGGCGGTCATGACGTTTTTCGCGGTTAGGGAAAGCAGTAAACCTCCCGACGAGGTACACATGTATGGACATGAGAAGATCGAGTCTGCAACGGCAATAGGTGAGATACTTCTTCTTTTCATCGCATGCTCATGGATACTGTACACTGCTTTTCTAAGATTGATGTCTGGAGGGCAAGAGATTGAATTACTCTGGGTAGCTTTGGGCATTAACTTTGCTTCGATCGTTATAGACATGTTTGCCTACTTGAATCTTAAAGGGTCTTCCAAAAAACACAAAAGCCAAGTCATGGAGGCAGGAGCACTCCACTTCATGAACGACCTCCTCATCGCTGTAGTTGTAATCATCGGTCTAGTGTTTTATTCGTTCGGAGCGTGGTACGCAGACTCAATTGCCGCCCTATGCATAGTAGGTTACACAATCTATTCAGGCTTGAATGTAATTAGAGATTCCTTTAGCACGCTTATGGACATAGCGCCAAAAGGCGTATTAAATGAAATAAAAGAACAGATTCTTATGGTAGATGGGGTTAAAGATTGCCACCATCTCAGGGTCAGGCGAGCTGGCTCAAAATTCTTCGTGGATGCTCACGTAGAGATCGACGGACAAATTCCTCTAAATCAAGCCCACTCTATAGCCTCAAGTATAGAGGAACAGATAGTAAGAGTCTTCCCTGACTCAGACATCTTGATACATACTGAGCCTCATACTGGAGAGGACCCGATAGCGGTGATCAGAAACATTGCCTCACAAATTTCTGAGATCAAGAATATACATGGAATAGCCGTCGAGACTCTTGGCGAGAAACTTTCGGTCTCTTACCACCTTGAACTCGAGTCTGAAATCTCGGTTAAATCTGCTCACGAAATCGCGAATCGTTTGGAGGAACGCCTCAAAACGGAACTCAAGAACGTTTCCGCCATTGTAAGCCATCTCGAGCCGACCATCGGACTAGTGGAATCCCATTACAGTCCACAACTGTCTAGCAGTTTACAAAAGCGGATAACTCAGGTTTGTCAGAGTTTATCTGAAGTCCGGTCTGTTCATGAAGTTCAGATCTTGAACCGTTACGGGAGATACAGTGTAACCTTGCACTGCGCAATTGATGACTCGATGACTCTTGTCCAAGCTCACGAGGTCGCGACCAAAATAGAGGAGAAGATTAAGATGACCGACGAGAAGATTGATCAAGTGATTGTACATTGTGAACCGCGAGAGGCATCTAGTTGACTCGATTCGAGAACAATTGAGAGAACTGATCTTGTGGTGCGCGCGCAAAACACGATTATTATAAGACTGCTCCTGTTTTTGGTTCTGTTTGTTGCACCTGAATGGTTTTTCCCCATTCTTTTTGCATTGTAAATTGCATGCGCTCCCCGCCGACGCCGTAGTTATAGTTTACATTGAGACTTGAGGTTACTCTGATTTGAAGGGTATTGCCTGCTTTCGCTGCTGCGCGCGCGGCGAACGCGTCGTGTTCCTCAAACCCACATCTTCCAGAAACACCGCAAACACCGATACTTCACGTGGTGAGTGTGCCGAACGTGGAAGGCCGCGTCTCCAGGGTTCAAATCCTCGTTACACTTGTCGCACTTCAATCCTTGTTTAGGTCTACGGCCACTCTTGCGAACCGTCACTTTACGCCAAGGCATGAAATTTTCGCTCAATAGAACGTATCGAGCACGCAAATATTTAAGATTATGTTGCTGTTGTGTCACAGTCACACACATTTATAAATCTATACTTCCAGATTGGAACACTAAATAGAGGAGATTTCGAGAAAGTATGAGTAAAGAAGGTGAAAGTTTGAGTTCAAAGTGGGCGAAAAAATTAGGCTCCAAGTGTGACATAGATCCAGCGGCTTTGGAGTTCATGTTAGAAGAATTGAGTGAAAGCTGCTATGGTGACGCAAGCACTTCAAAGAAAGTTATTGAAGAACTCACTTTGAAATGCAACTTCAATAGACATGAACTAAGTAGGTTCATCAGTGAAGTCTCCCAAAATTGCCCAATGGACGCAAAGAAACTGCGTATAGAAATTGGCGAAGCTAAGGGTAAAAAGGAGCTGGCCTTTCAAGCGATATACAACGTAGCGGGAAAGGCAAGGTAGCGGGCTTGCGCGCGCGTAAATGAAAGAAGCCCGTTTTGGGCTTAGATTTGTTCGATATCGCGCAATTCTTATTTTTTCGTTCAATGATACCTCGCAAAAGGTGAGTGGTTTGAGTCGTGAAACTACGTCAAAGAAGCGGGTGCTTGCCTACTTGAGAGTTGCAATGAGGCTTGAGGAGGAGGCTATAGAAAGGTACACAGGTCACATCGAAAAAACAGAAGATCCTGACATCAATGCGTTGCTTGAAGGAATTCGAAGAAATGAGGAACGGCACCTACAAATGATTGACGATGAAATAAAGCTTTTCGAGAAATGAGCTTGGAGAGATAAATATGAACAAAGGGTTCAAATCCATAGGAATATTCCTAGGGGAGGACTTAGAGTTTGAAAGAAATGCCATAAAGACATACTATAGGTTTGCCGAAAGAATCGAAAACTTGAGAATTAAGGAGATGTTTCAAAGCCTAGCTGAGGATGAAGCTGGACATGCCGCCGGATTAACTGAAATGCTAAATAAAGTGAAAGCTGGAAAGTCTGTGGTAAAGTTCTACTGTCCAAGGTGTGGATGGGCCCTCATCTTCGGAAAAGGTCCTCATGTCGAAGATGAAGTTAAATGTCCCATGTGCGGGAATGTTTTCAGATTGTTAGAGAAGGACGGAGATTATGCCATAGAAGAAATTAAGCGCGCGCGATGAATTCATTGAAAGCTTGAAGAAAAGATAGAGTTACAAAATTTGCTTATTCCATCGGTTGCTTTTCATGCGTGTAGACAAGGTTATGCTCGAAGAAAACCTTTGAGAGCGTCCTTGATAGA
>JABAOH010001338.1_pt1 | contig 23450 bp, 20 predicted proteins | sample 7062181 | NCBI WGS metagenome assembly JABAOH01 (sample SAMN14538630, study PRJNA623070) | marine sediment metagenome | biome: marine biome [ENVO:00000428]; feature: marine pelagic biome [ENVO:01000023]; material: deep marine sediment [ENVO:00002113]; isolation source: pool of 5 deep marine... | reverse complement strand
GCAAGCGAACGATACAACTGGCAGATGGAGGAGAAGAAGCTCCTTTCGCTCTACGGCAGCTTGCTAGAGAGCGACCAAGTGATCAGGTAGGGACATCAGCATGGGCGAGCAGGCCAATGTTCCTCTCGTGTCGGTGATAGTTGCGATGCGCAACGAAGAAGCCTACATCGGAAAGTGCCTGGACTCGTTGGTGCAACAGGATTATCCCGCCGAGCGGATCGAGGTGTTGGTGATAGATGGTAGATCCACCGACCGCTCAAGGCAGATTGTGTCAGAGATGGAGGACAAGCTACTCAATCTTCGTCTCCTCGACAACGAGAAGAAGATCAGCCCGGCGGCTTTCAACATAGGCATCAACAGCGCCCACGGACAGATAGTGACTATCATCAGCGCCCACTCTTACCTGGCAGCGGACTATATTTCTCGTTGCGTGGAGTACCTGACCAGTACAGGCGCCGACTGTGTCGGCGGCCCCATAAAGACCATCGGCGAGAATCCGACGGCGAAGGCCATAGCCCTGGCCATGAGTTCGCCGTTCGGCGTGGGTGATGCGCTCTTCCGTTACTCCCGGAAGGAGCAGTACGTGGATACGCTGGCCTTCGGCGCTTATCGCCGCGACGTGTTCGACCGCGTCGGCCTCTTCGACGAGAGGTTGGCGGGGAGCGAAGACGACGAATTCAACTACCGCCTGCGACGGCATGGGGGGAAGCTCTTTCTCACGCCAGCCATAAGATCCTTCTACTATGGCAGGGCCTCCCTTCGCGATCTTTGGAGCCAGTACTTCCGCTACGGGTTTGGCAAGGTGAGGGTAATCCGGAGGCATCCTACGCTGGTCAGGGTTCGCCATCTGATCCCTGCTGTCTTCGTGGCTAGCCTGGCAACCACCGCCCTTCTGAGCCTATTCAACCCGCTCTTCGCCCTGCTCCTTGCCTTGATTCTGAGTAGCTACGTGCTGGTCTCGCTCGTTCTCTCCGTCCGGATAGCCGCCAAGGAGGGGTGGAAGTATCTCCCTCTCTTGCCCCTGGCTTTCGCCTGCCTCCACGTTGCGTACGGTACAGGGCTCCTTCTGGGGGTGGCGCACTTCCTCCTCGTGGCAAAGAGGAGAACTGGACAGAAGAATGGCCAATGGAGATGAATATCAGTATCAGAAGATGGTCCGGGACCACCTGCAGCAGGTGGTGGCCCTCCACGAGGAGTGTTTTCCAGGCTACTACTTGACCCAGCTAGGCCCGTCGTTCCTTGAAGCCATGTATGCCTGGTACCTGGAGAGCCCGGAAGCCATCGCACACGTGGCAGTGGGCGAAGATAGGCGTCTGCTGGGGTTCGTGGCCGGCACAATGGACGGTCCCAAGTATCAGGTATCCCTGTTCCGAAAGACGTGGCGCCCTATGCTGCTCGCCTTGTTCAGGAGCCTCGTGTCGAAGCCAGCACTGACACTTCGCCTTGTGGCGGAGCGAAAGGACCTTGCCTGGCAGGGCCTCAGCAGCATCTTCGGCCTGGGCTTCGGTGAGAAATCAGACGCCAAAGCAGGGTTGGACCAAGGACCGCCCTCTGCCAGCCTGGTCTCCATAGGGGTCAAGCCCTCCGCCAGGCGATCAGGGGTGGGAACCGAGCTGAGCGAACTCTTCCTCACGGAAGCGCGAGAACGAGGATGTGAGCAGGTTACCCTATCTGTGAGAGACGACAATCTCGAAGCCAGGCGATTCTACGAAAGCATGAACTGGAAGGAGACAGCCAGGTCTTCTGAGACCTACCATGGGCACGTCTCCATCACCTACGAGAAGGACCTCACCAATGAGTAGAAAGGCAAAACCGGGAGGGACGAGGACAGAGTTCTTGCCTCCTCTTGCACCATGTCTGGGCGACGAAGAGTACAACGAAGTTCTGGATACTCTCAAGTCTGGCTGGATCACGATGGGGCCCAAGACAACGGAGTTCGAGGAGTTGTTCGCTGAGTACGTAGGCAGCCGCCATGCCATCGCTGTGAGTTCCTGCACGGCGGGCTTGCATCTGGCCTTGGTCGCCGCCGAGATTGGGCCGGGGGATGAAGTCATCACCACGCCTCTTACTTTCTGTTCCACAGCCAACGTGGTCGTCCATCAAGGAGCAACACCCGTTCTGGCCGACGTTCGACCCGACACCCTGAACATAGATCCTCAGCAGATAAGGAAGAAGATCACCCGACGCACCAGAGCGATCATGCCAGTGCACTTGGGTGGTCATCCGTGCGAGATGGATGTGATCATGGCCATCGCTGAGGAGCACGGACTTCTGGTCATCGAGGACGCAGCTCACGCCACGGGTGCCAGGTACAAGGATAGGATGATAGGGACCATAGGCGATGCAACGGTCTTCAGTTTCTATGCCACCAAGAACCTCACCACAGGTGAGGGGGGGATGATCACCACCACGGACGGGGAAGCGGCCCAGCAACTGAGGATCCTCAGGTTGCACGGCATCAGCAGCGACGCCTGGAAGCGGTACTCTGATCGGGGCTCATGGTACTACGAGGTCTTGCTTCCCGGCTACAAGTACAACATGACCGACATACAGGCGTCACTGGGTATCCATCAGCTCGCAAAGCAGGAGAAGTTCATTCAGATTAGGCAACAGTACGCACAGATGTACACGGATGCCTTCGAGGACTTGCCGGAGATAGTCGCCCCCGTGGTGAAGGACCACGTCCGGCACGCCTGGCATCTCTACACCGTCCGTCTTGATCTGAACCGGCTGACCATCGACCGCGGCCAGTTCATCGAGGCTTTGAGGAGAGAGAACATCGGCACCTCTGTACACTTCATTCCCCTGCATCTGCACCCCTACTACCAGGAGAGGTACGACTTCACAGAGGGCGATTTCCCTGTAGCCGAGGCCGCATATCACAGCATCGTCACTCTGCCCTGCTACCCTAAGATGTCGATGCAGGATGTCAAAGATGTGATTAGGGCTGTCGAGAAGGTGGTCACGGAGAGCCGCAGGTGAGCACGTGGCTAAAAGAGCATTGGATCTGGTCGTCTCTGGGGTAGGACTCATATTCCTCAGTCCGTTGCTGCTCATCCTGGCCATCTGGATCAGGCTGGACTCGAAAGGCCCTGTCCTCTACCGTGGTGAGAGGGTGGGGAAAGATGGCAAACTATTCAGCATGTACAAGTTCCGTACCATGGTCATGGAGGCGGATCGAGTGGGGCCCGCTGTTACCTACAAAGAGGATCCCCGTGTGACCAAGGCAGGCAAGTTCCTCCGCCGCACGAAGCTGGATGAACTTCCCCAGTTGATTAACGTTCTCAAAGGGGAAATGAGCCTGGTGGGGCCCCGACCGGAAGATCCATCATATGTTGCCCATTACACTGAGCAGCAGCGGCAAGTCCTGCGAGTCAAGCCAGGAGTGACAGGCCCCACGCAGCTGGAATATCGTGACGAGTCCTCCATGATCGATGGCCCCACGGCGGACGAAGAGTATCTAGCCAAGATAATGCCAGCCAAACTGGAACTCGACTTGCAGTATGTCCGCAACCGTTCCCTCGCTTTGGATCTTGAGATCCTCTGGCGAACAGCCACAACGCTTCTCTTCAGAGACCATCGCCCCGCCTGAATGACAACCCCCGGTAGCTTCGCCCCCGGTTGTCGTATATAATAGCCCGTGCTAATGGGAAGACATACGAACACTGGAAACCTGATATCAACCTTGAGAGCCTACTGGGCTAGGCGAGAGCACCGGCGCATCAACGGCCAGATGAGCAAACGTATGCTCGTCGACGCTGTGCTGATGAACCTGTCCCTAGCACTGGCCCTGTTCCTGAGATACCTGGTGGCCTCTTGGATCCAGCATGGTGCGCTTTTTGTTGATCAGCATCTGATGCGGAGTTTCCTCAGCATCTACTTGAGTTCGGCCTGGCTCCTCACCACACTGGCGTTGATCATCTTCTACGTCAGCGGATTCTATACTCTTGGCGCCATATACTTCAGTCGCTACAAACCCCTCGTCATCTTCCAGGCCGTGACTCTAACCTATCTGGCATTTGGCTCCTTGGTGTTCTTGACGGGTGCCAGAATAGGGTTGCCGCGCAGCGTCCTGCCCTTGGGCTGGCTGCTGACTCTGATGAGCATCGCTGGAGTACGATTGGCCTTCACGCTAGTCGAGAGAGAGATCTTGCAGAGTCTGGGCGCTGTGGCCGGCGTTCAGGTCCGCGATCCGCGAAGTGTCCTCGTCATCGGGGGCGCAGGATATATCGGCTCCGTACTCGTTCGCAACCTCCTGGAGCGCGGTTGGAGGGTGCGGGTCTTGGATCGACTCCTCTACGGCGAAGAGTCGTTGGCACAGTTATATCACAGACAGGACTTCCAACTTGTCCAGGGCGACTTCCGAAACGTAGAAGCGGTCGTCAGAGCTGTGCAGCACATGAGTTCCATCGTGCACCTGGGAGCCGTCGTCGGCGACCCAGCCTGCGCTCTGGATGTAGACTTCACGTTTGAGGTCAATCTGGCTGCAACGCGAATGATCGCCGAGGTAGGCAAGGGATACGGCATTCGCCGGTTCCTCTTCGCCTCCAGTTGCAGCGTCTACGGTGCGAGCGATGACATCATGGATGAGCGCTCGCAGGTAGCTCCGCTATCCCTGTATTCCAGGACAAAGCTCGAGTCGGAAAGACTGTTACTCTCCATCATGTCGGATGAATTCTCTCCCCTATTGCTGCGCTTCGCCACCGCGTGCGGCATGTCACACCGCCCGCGGTTTGATCTCGCTGTCAATCTCTTAGCAGCGCAAGCGATCTTCGAAAAGCAGATCACTATCTTCGGTGGCGATCAGTGGCGACCCTTCGTCCACGTGAACGATGTCTCGGAGGCCATCATTCGTTGTCTCGAAGCGCCTCTTCCAGCAGTAAGTGGGCAGGTTTTCAACGTCGGATCAGACCTCGGCAACTACCGACTCAGCGAGATCGGCGACATCGTCAAGAGGGTGGTGCCCGACGTGCAGGTGTCGGTACAGGAAAGCGCAGAAGACCAGCGCAACTACCGCGTCTCCTGCGACAAGATCCGGCGGATGGTTGGCTTCGAAGCCGCGAGCACTGTCGAGGATGGCATCCTCGACATCGTAGAGGCGGTCCGCGCGGGTCGAATTGTCAATTATCGCAAGCCTCAGTACAGCAATGTGAAGTGGCTGACCGAGAACGGCGAGACGGCGATCACGATGGTGCCCAACATCTACTCCGTGGTCATGAGAATGCCGGAGGGGATGTCGGCCGCGGGGTAACGCCGGTCACCCGCACCTTTCTGCGGCTCACCAAGCTCCTCGTCGCGTGTCCGTCCTCGACCTGCTGCCTCCCAGAGTGCGTACGGTGTCCACAGCAAGCGCAACATCGTCTCACTAGTGTAAGGAGTTCGAGAGATGAGCAAGATAGTAGAATGCGTGCCCAACTTCAGCGAGGGAAGACGCAAGGATGTGGTCGACGAGATTGTGGCCGCTATCACCGCCGCAGGCGGGGTCAAGCTCCTAGATGTGGAAATGGATGCCGATCACAATCGCTCGGTGGTGACCTTCGCCGGGCGACCCGAGGCTGTAGAGGAAGCCGCTTTTCGGGGCATCCAGCGGGCGGCAGCGTTGATCGACATGGAAGAACACGAGGGTGCGCATCCTCGCATCGGCGCCGCCGATGTGGTCCCTTTCGTCCCCATATCTGGCGTCACGATGGAAGAATGCGTGGAAATGGCCCAGAGGCTAGGGGCCAAGGTAGCAGCCGAACTGGACATCCCGGTGTATCTGTATGAGAAGGCGGCCACAAGACAGGAGAGGGTCAACCTGGCCAACATCCGACGAGGTGAATATGAGGGTCTAAAGCAGGAGATAGCGACCGACCCAGAAAAAGAGCCGGACTTTGGGCCCAAGCGATTGGGCAAAGCTGGAGCCTCGGTAATCGGGGCCAGGGAACCCCTCATCGCCTACAACGTGTACTTGAGCACCGATGACCTGGAGATAGCGCAGGCCATCGCCCGGGCCGTCCGCCATTCCAGTGGTGGACTGCGTTACGTTAAGGCGCTAGGCTTGGAGATCGAGCAGAGAGGTCAGGTGCAGGTATCGATGAACCTGACCAACTATGCGCGTACGCCAGTTCATCGGGTCTTCGAGCTAATCAAGAGAGAGGCAGCCCGATACGGCGTCGATGTGGTGAGCAGCGAGGTTGTTGGACTCATTCCCAGGCAGGCCCTACTGGATGCCGCTGAGTTCCATCTTCAGATAGAGAACTTCGCTCCGCAGATGGTGCTGGAGACGCATCTCGAGGAGCCGGGCGCCACTCCTGAGGCCTTTCTCGACGACGTGGCAGCTCCCACACCGACCCCTGGAGGGGGCAGCGGTGCCGCCTTGGCAGGTGCCCTGGCAGCCGCCCTGACGAGTATGGTCTGCAATCTGACATTGAGTCGTGAGCGCGAAGACGTGCCGACCGAGGAGTTGAAATCCTTGCTGCACAAGACGGAGACGCTGAGACACGAACTGGCTGCTTTGGTGCAGGAGGACGCCAGGGCCTACCAGCAGGTGTTGGACGCCTACCGGTTGCCCAAGGCCTCGGCGAAAGAGAAGAAGACACGATCCAAGGCCGTACAAGAAGCACTGGAACAGGCTGCCAAGGTGCCCCTGAGGGTGGCCGAGCGAGCTATGGAGGTGCTGGAGTTGGTGCCGATTGTTCTGGATATCGGGATCCCCAGCGCCGCCAGCGATGTCGGCGTGGCGGCCTACATGGCTCAAGGGGCCCTCAAGGGAGCAGCCCTGAATGTACGCACCAATCTGACTTCCATCCGGGATCCGGCGCTGACAAAGAGACATCAGGGGCAGCTATCTTCCCTAGAGGGTCGCGCTGAGGAGTTGATGAACATCGTGGAGAAGGATCTTGCCCAGAGGATCTGATACGACCAGAGGACGGAAATCAAGGACCAAGCTGCGACACCGGTTCGCCGGGCTTCTACTCAGCTTGGTCCTGATCTTCGGCACATGCTTCGCGGTAACGTACTGCTCCGTGGACGCACGAGGCAACAAAGACGAGACCCATCCAGCAGATGTGATCATCGTCCTGGGAGCGGCGGTCTGGCCCAACGAGCAGCCGGGGCCTTCGTTGAAGGCGCGCACCGAGCGGGCCATCGAAGTGTATCGGGACGGGCATGCGCCTCATCTAATCCTGTCGGGCGGCCTGGGGCGCAACCCGCCTGAGGAGGCAGAGATGATGCGCCGTCTGGCGGCGGAGGCTGGGATACCATCCGGAGTCCTCTTTCTGGAGAAGGAATCGCACTCCACATGGGAGAACCTCCTCGGTGCCAGCGCGATCATGCAAGAAAGGGGATGGAGTACGGCGATCATCGTTAGCGACCCTTACCACATGGAGCGTGCCCTCCTGATGGCGGAAGATCTCGGTTTGACGGCCCATGGCTCACCGGCCTACAATAGCGCCAACCACCGTATCTCCACTCGGCGCCTCTTTTACACCTCACGGGAGGTATTCGCGCTGTGGTGGTATCTGGCGCAGCGTCCGTTGCGCCCAGTCTGAGGGAGTGAGAGTAACAGTGACAACCAGGGAGTTCTTCATCAAGGGAGGTCGGCTGCGCCCCACGTGGCGAGTCGTCTGCTATGTCTTTGCACTTATGGCGGGTACCATAGCCATAGGACTGCCCATCGGCGTGCTCCTGGTGGTCATGACTGCCATGGGCGTTCTTGACCAGACTGCGGTCATGGAGATGGAATCGACTTTTGCTGGGCTGGCCCTTAGCGTGCTGGTAAGTATGATTCTGGCCTTGCCCCTGACCTATTTCTTCCGGCGTTTCCTGGACAAAGACACCATGGTCAACCTGGGGTTTGACAGGAAGCCTGGCTGGTGGAAAGAGATCCTAGGTGGACTCGCCCTGGGAGCCCTGCTGATGGGCCTGGTCTTCTTGCTGGAATGGGCCGCCGGTTGGCTGCAAGTCTATGGGTTCGCCTGGCAGGCTCAGTCATCTTCCACGACAATTCTCACTCTGCTTGGCTACGTGATCATCCTTGGCCTGGGCGCTTTCTGGGAGGAACTCTCATTTCGAGGCTACATCCTTCAGAATCTAAACGTTGACTGGGCCGCTATCGTCGCCTTGGTGGCTTCGTCCATCCTCTTCGGTCTCTCTCATGTCCTCAACCCGAACGTCACCTGGTTGAGCCTGTTCAACATCTTCCTGGCGGGCGTAGTCCTGGCGATCTGCTACCTAACCACAAGACAACTTTGGTTACCGATAGCCTTCCACTTCTCCTGGAACTTCTTTCAAGGCCCCATTTTCTCCTTCCCCGTCAGTGGCATTTCCACCAGTGGCTTGCTGCTGACCCAGATCACAGGAAACTCTTTGATCACCGGCGGCCCCTTCGGGCCGGAGGCGGGCGTGATAGGCACCTTCGCATTGGTGATAGGCTTACTCATACTGTGGGAATGGCACAGGATAGGGATGGGGAAATGAAGGGGAAGGCCCTGCTCTGGCTGATGCTGACCGTGACCTTGATTGCGACCTCCTGCATCGCAAACCCCTCACCCACCGAGACGCCTACGCAGCAAAGTACACCTACTGCGACTCCGACGCTGGCCACACGACCCACGCCGTCCCAAACGGCAGCGCAAGAAGCCCTCATGGGTGCCCTGTCCCTCGATGCCTTGCTGGGTTATATAGAGCAGCTCACTCAGATACAGCCCTACTCGGGATGGCGCAGCTCCGCTACTACGGGCGAACAGGAGGCGGTGAGGTACGTGGCCGGAGTACTGGACTCCTTCACCACACTGAAGGAGATGGGCATGACCGTGGAGCACGAAGAGTTCCGCGTTTTCATGGCTACGGAAATCTGGCAAGCCGAGCTACACATCAGCATAGAGGGGCAGGAGTATCAGATTCCAGTGAACGCGCCTCGTGGTCCCCGCGACGACCTGGAGATCGCAGCCCACTTCGACTCAGATGGCCAACTGGGAGATGAAGAGCCCAACCCTCTTGTCGTGGACGGCCCTGCTCTGCTGGTGGACAGTGAGAGCGAACTGGCATCCTTGTCTGCGGAGCAGGCCAGGGACAGGATACTCTTCTTGGACTACGCCCTAGTGGACCGCACGCTGTGGCCCAGACGCGAGCTCGAGACCAGGGCAGCCCAACTGCTGCGGGCCCAACCTCTCGCGCTGGTGCCGGTGACAAGCTGGTCGCCTAGGCCTGGAGAGAGCCACGGTTCCTTCGCCTATGAGGGGAGCCCCTTCCACTGGGTGAGGGATAGCGGCGCGCCCATCGTTGTCGCTCGACTGGAAGACATGGTTCAGGCAGGGATAGACAGCCTATCTGACCTGGGACGCGTTGACCAGGCCAGAGTGGTAGTGGATACGGATGTCATTTCACCAGCCCAATCCCGCAATCTGATAGCGAGGATCCCAGGGCGAGACGACTCCAGGGCAGTGATTCTGGGTGCTCATCTAGACTCTCCCAACGACCCAGGGGCGATGGACGATGGCAGCGGTTCTGCCATTCTCTTGGAGTTGGCCCGAGTGCTAGACCAGACTGGCTTCCAGCCTGGGATCACCACGTATTTGGTCTGGTTCGGGAGCGAGGAGCTATTCCTTTACGGATCAAACACCTTCGCCAATCGTCACCAGGATTTGCTGGACCGAACCGTTGCCATGCTGCAAATCGACTGCCTGACCCGTCCCTTGGATGGACTCACAGGTATCACCACCTTCGACTACTGGTCCTACGCCCACTACGGAGACGCCTCCTACCCCTTCGGCGACTTCCTTCAGGGCCAAACGCGACAACTCGGCATCACATCCCAAGCGCGCGATGCATTAGGCCCAGTATCGGACAACGGGGTCTTCTCAGGCTTTGATGTCCCAAACGCCAATGTCGGCCACTGGGTTATCGAAGAGGCTGGGGCAGGAGGCATCCACAATGCCGGAGTCATCCACGCCCCGTACGACACTTTGGAGCGCGTGCAAGAGCAGTCAGATACGCTTATGCAGATGGCCCAGATAGCGCTGCACACCGTTATTGCGCTGGGCGAAGACAAACCCCAACTCCGCACAACACCGGCTAACCAAGGGCGAGCGGTCTTCGTGGGCACTCAGACCGAGCCGCCCTATATCGGCCCCAGCGCCCTGACCGACTTTGCCATGGCCCTGGAGCAGAGTGGCTTAGATGTAGATCTGATGCCCTATGGCGCCATGCTCTCAGCGGGGGACCTACACGAGGCTCGAATGGTCGTCGTTCTGCCGGCGATAGACTATCCTCGCCGCGAAGCCGCAAACGTCACCGCATATGACGTGGCCTGGGCGGATCGGGAGATCGAGGTTCTGCAAGAGTATGTGGAGGATGGTGGCTTACTTCTCCTTGTCAACACCGCACATCGGCTCAAGTACGGTTATCCGCCCTTAGACCAAAACGAGGACTGGGCCGACATGAATGCCCTGGCCGAGGTCTTCGGTATCACGTTCCATGAAGGCACCACCTGGGGAGAACTGGCCTCACCAGGCACCCACCCTCTCGTTCAGGATGTGGAACTGATCAGCCTGGCCGACTCCAACGGAGTGCCCTTTACCTACGACACCGGAGAGGCTCTGGCCGAGGCCCAAGGCGATGTGGTCATGGCCCTCGTTCCCGCTGGCGACGAGGGGGGCGAAGTGCTAGTCATCGCCGACTTGGGCATCCTGGGAGCCAGCTGGGCGGAAGAGGGCCCACGCAACCTTCAATTGTGGGTCAACCTGGCACAATATGCGAAGAATCGCTAGGGTCAGACAGTCCTCAGAGCAGAGCCTTCAGGAATGTTACCCTCGCCCAGCATGCGTCGGCACAAGATCCTGATATGAGGCGAGGCCGACCGTCTTGCGATGCGAGCTTCCCACTGCATCGGCTTGCTAGAACCGAGACTTGCGCGACCCGCATTTGAGTGGTAGAATCATGTGGCATTGACAGCGCGGGGCAGAATGATCGTGACACATATCTGGAGTGATCGGCGTGGTTGACTCCCAGGGCATGATCTTCACCCTATACGGGGACTACATACGGTACCGTGGCGGCGAGATCTGGACCGGAAGCCTGATAATGCTACTCAAGCAGCTGGGCATGTCGGAACAGGCCGTTCGTTCAGTCCTATCCCGCATGTGGAAGAAGGGCTGGCTCAAGAGGCGTCGTGTCGGAAGGAGAAGCTACTACTCGCTCACCAAGAAGAGCGAGGAACTCCTGACGGCAGGTGCCCAACGGATCTTCGAACCAGGAGAAGGAGATTGGTCAGGTGACTGGTACTTAGTCACCTACAACATCCCTGAGGAAAAGCGACACCAGAGAAACAAGCTGAGAAGGCAGCTGACCTACATGGGTTGTGGCGCTTTCAACACAGCCATCTGGATCTCTCCTTATGACGTCACATACAGTGTGCAGGACGTAAGTCGACGCCTTGAGATAGAGAACTACGTCCAAGTCTTTCGCGCTCAGCACATGGGTTTCCCAGACGCCAAGGAGTTGGTTGCCCGATCTTGGGACCTGGACAAGATCAACAGTCAATACACATTTTTCATCGAGAAGTACGAGCCTATGCTGGCCCGGGATAAGCAGCGACTTGACGACTGGAACGACGTAGCTCCTGCGCAGTGTTTCACCAAACGCTTTATGCTCCTGCACGAGTATAGAGAATTCCCCTTCGTAGACCCGCATCTGCCTCCCGAGTTGCTGCCGTCAGACTGGCTGAGCGGCCGGGCGACAGAACTCTTCAAGGAGTACTACGCCCTCCTCACAGCGAAGGCTAATCAATTCGTGGACTCAGTCTTCGAGACAGCGCCAGATTAATGAGCATTTCTGGCTTGACAAGCCGCATAATATGTGCTATAATTAATATATGGCGCACAATGGACGGCATACTATTTACGTGACATATATTCCACCAGATCGCTTCTCATCGGAACCTGGATCGCCCTAGCCTCTTTCTGAGAAGCGAACGGAGCTACCACTATCCATGGTGCTGGGGCCAACACTATCGTTGAAGGAGGATGACGGGCAAGATGATCGAGATGTTCCAGGAGTGGTATGAGAATCGGCATGAGTATGCCAAGTACTGGAAGGACAAGAGAGGCGGCAAGGTCCTCGGATATTTCTGCACGTATGTCCCAGAGGAGATATGCTATGCGGCGGATATCCTCCCGGTCCGCATCCTGGGCAGCCACGAGCCTCAGGACGTGACAGAGCCCCACATTTTCGCCATGTACTGCCCTTTCTGTCGCGACTGTCTGGCCCAGGGACTGGAGGGAAGGTACGACTACCTCGATGGGATCATGATCGCCCAGTCCTGCCTGCATATCCGCCAGGCCTACACCAGTTGGGAGCTTCATGTTCCGGTGGATTGGAGCTACTATCTCTCCATGCCTCACAACGTGCAGAGCCCGCGGGCTATACCTTACATGGTTGGCGAGTTGAAGGCCTTCAAGGAAGCCATCGAGAAGTGGACCGGCAGGGAGATCACCGACGCTGACCTGATGCGGGGCATCGAGATAATGAACAAAGACAGACAGCTGATGAAGCAGGTCTATGAACTGCGAAAGCGGGAGGATCCCCCCCTCAGTGGTCTGGAGTCCATGTACATGGTGGTGTCCAGCCAGATGGTTGACAAAGAGGAGCACGCCCGCATCGTAGAGGATAGCCTCACCGAGCTGGAAGATCGGACGCTCGGACGTCCCATCGGGCAGCGTCTGATGATCCTCGGCAGCGAGGATGATGATCACGAGTTCATTGAGATGGTGGAGTCTTGCGGCTCCACCTTCGTCATTGACGACCACTGCACCGGCACCAGGTATTTCTGGGACGAAGTGGTACCTGACGGGGATCCCCTCACAGCTATCGCCACCAGATACGTCACCAGAGTAGCGTGCCCCAGCAAGGACTGGCCAGTTCGTTCCAGGACTCCGCACATTCTGAGCCTGGCCAAGGACTGGGATGCCAGTGGAGCGGTGATATTGCAGCAGAAGTTCTGTGACCCCCATGAACTGGACATCCCGGCCATCAAGAATGCCTTGGAGGAGGAGGGCCTGACAACCCTGTTCCTCGAGCTTGATGTCACGGTACCCGTGGGACAGTTCAAGACCAGAGTGGAGGCCTTCCTGGAGATACTCGAAGAGGAGGACCTCTTCTAGTTCTAACAGACCACAGACGCTAGTCAGCTGTCGCGCACAATCGTCCATCTAGGAGGTAGGTAGACAAATGGCCAACAAGACCAAGTACAAGACCGCTCCTCTGAAGACTTGGGAGAAGGCAAAGGAGATCAGAGCCAACTACTACAGGAACTACGGAGCTGCCCACGAGAAGGGTGGCCTGCGCTGGGCAGGTGGGGCCTGGACCTTCGACGCCATCCCTGCGGGCCTTGGCGACGATGTCTATCCCATCACCAGCGAGCCCTATGGGGCCACGATAGCCCATCAGAAGGATTTCTCCGACGAGTGCCTGGAGGCGGCAGAGAGAGAGGGTTTTGCCAGGGATCTGTGCGCCTATATGCGTAACTACTGGGGGTCCATCCTCCTCAACCAGTATGGCTGGGTAGAGCCTGGTGAGGAGCGAAAGCCCTTCCCCAAGCCCGACTTCATCTGGCAAGACCACATCTGCTGCAGCCACGCCAAGTGGTACCAGGTAGTCAGCGACCTGGAGGGCGGCATTCCCATGTACTGCGTCGATGTGGCAGTCGGTCCCTACTCAGAACTGACTGAAAGGGGGATCGAGTATGTCGTCGGGCAGATGCATGACGGCATCGAGTGGCTGGAGGAAACCACTGGCCGCAAGTATGAGGACGAGAAACTGATCGAGGCCGTCTACAACACCTGTCGGTCGACCTCCACGTGGGCCGAAATCTGCGCCCTGAACCAGACCATCCCCGCTCCGCTGGAGGAAAAGACCATGTACTCCCTCTACGTACTGGGGACTCTGCAGAAGAGTTCGAAGGAGGTGGCCGACTTCTACGATGAACTCTTGGCTGAGGTTCAGGAGAGAGTTGATAGCCAAATCGCGGCGATTGAGAATGAACAGGCGAGGGTGATGACCGACACCCAGCCACCTTGGGGCTTCCTGCGCGTATTCCGCTATATGGCGAACGTGTATGGCTGTGTGTCCGTTGGCTCTCTCTACACCTTCGGCCTCATCGGCAACTGGATCATGGATGACGAAGGCCAATGGGTACCCAGGCCCACTCCTCAGTCCCAGGGAGTCGAAATCAAAGACCGTGACCACGCTTTGCGCGTCCTGGCAGAATGGGAGTTGAGCAAGCCTGAGTGGCAGCACTTCTACCATCCAAAGTACAAGAGCGATATGATGATCTCGATCGCCAAGGACTGGAAGCTGGATGGTGTGATGCTGCATTACAACCGCGGCTGCGAAGGCTTGAGCCTGGGCATCGCCGAGAACAGGCTGGCCCTGCTCGACGCTGGCTTCCCAGTGATGATCTTCGAGGGCAACATGGGAGACGAGAGGGAGTTTGACGAGGCCAGAACTGTGGCCCGCATAGATACGTTCATGGAGAGCCTCGACGTGCCCAGGTTGAAGCAGTAGAGATCTGCGGGGACTGCCTGTGCGGAGTCTCCGCGTCTGCCACTAGATCTGAGGAGGTTGTGACAATGATAACCGCAGGGATAGACGTGGGTGCCAAGAACGTCAAGGTCGTGATCCAGGAAGATGGCAAGATCCTGGGCAAAGGTCTGGTTCTAGCTGGCCTAGATACGCAAGCCTCTATTAAGGAAGCCTTTGACGCAGCCCTGAAGGATGCTGGCCTCACGCGGGACAAGCTGGAGAAGGTCTTCGCTACTGGTGCAGGCCGAAAAGAGGTCTCTGACTCCGACGACTCCTACACTGAGGTCGGCGCCGATGCAGCTGGTGCCACCTATTTGTACGCTCAGGCCAAGACTGTCATAGACGTGGGTGCCGAGGAGGGACGAGCCATCAGGGTAGATGAGCGAGGCAAGGTCGTCGACTTTGCCATCAACGAGCGGTGCGCAGCTGGCGCCGGAGCCTTCACCGAGGCGATGGCAAGGGCTCTCGAAGTGCCGCTGGAGGAACTGGGCCCGCTGTCGCTGACCTCGACCAAAGCGGTACCCATGAACGCCCAGTGCGCCGTCTTTGCCGAATCGGAGGTGGTCTCTCTCATTCACGCCAAGACGGAGAAGCCGGACATAGCTCGGGCAGTCCACGATGCCATGGCCACACGTATCACATCCATGGCGCGCCGGGTGGGCGTGGAGCCAGAGGTGGCTCTCATCGGAGGCGTGGCGAGGAACCCCGGGTTCGTGGATTCCCTGGAACGGGATCTGGAGGTCGAGGTCCTGATCCCAGAGGATCCGGAGTACGTGAGCGCCTACGGGGCCGCTCTTCTCGCTGCAGGTCTCAGCAAGTAGGAGGCCTCAACCAGGTAACGCAGAACAACCGAGGAGGATATGCATATGGCCGAGGATACGACCACCAACGAGTATTGGCGCTGGACAGAATCGAACTGGCATGACCCCGACATTGACTGGAAAGAGGCAGACATTGTCAGCGCTGGGGTGGATGTGGGATCGGTTAGTTCCCAGGCAGTGATCATGACGGATGGGAAGCTCTACGCCTACAGCAACATGCGTACTGGTTCCGACAGCCCCAAAAGCGCCGAGAATGCCATGGACTGGGCCTTGGAAGACACGGGTATGACCCCGGACGATATCCACTACGTGGTCGGCACGGGCTACGGAAGGGTCAATGTCCCCTTCGCGCAGCGCGCCATCACGGAGATTGCCTGCCACGCCCGAGGGGCGAACTTCATGTACGGGCCCACCATCAAGACGGTGCTTGATATGGGTGGTCAGGACTGCAAGGCCATCCGCGTTGATGAGAAAGGCAAGGTAGTTGCGTTCCTCATGAACGACAAGTGTGCAGCCGGTACCGGCCGAGGCATGGAGGTCTTTGCCGACCTGCTGGGTGTGCACATCACCAAGGTCGGTGAGATGTCGCTGCAGGTTGAGGAGGAGCCGCCCATGGTGAGCAGCACCTGCGTTGTCTTCGCCAAATCAGAAGCCTCCGCCCTCTTGCGTGAGGGCTGGCCCAAGGAGAGGGTCCTGGCTGCCTACTGTCTGGCCATGGCCCACAGAGTGGTAGGCTTGCTGGAGCGCCTGGGCGTAGAGGAGGATTTCGCTATCACCGGCGGCATCGCCAAGAATATCGGCGTCGTGAGCAGGATCGAGAGAGAACTGGGAATCAAGGCCCTCAAGCCTACTCTTGACACCCAGATTGCCGGTGCCATCGGTGGCGCCCTGTTCGCCAGAGCTCTGGTGCAGAAAGAGCGCAAGAAGTAATAGCAGTCACCAACGAGGCAAGGAAGGGAAGCCCTGGGCTTCCTTCCCTCCCTCGGAATCCAACCAGCTTCGTGCGGCATGTCTCCCGACGCCGGCCCAAGGACCTTATTCCTGGGACTGCGGGCGGCCTGTGAAGGGTGAAGGGGCTCACCAGCCTTCGCCTGAGCTGACACTTGGTGGCCCATTGCTGCCACACTCACGGAGGTATGGAGATGATAGCCAACTATGGCTACAAAGATGGTTCGGGAGAGTTCTTCATCAGCGTGGACACCGACAAGTGCACAGGTTGCAGCGACTGTGTGGAGGCGTGCCCATACGGAGTGCTGGAGGTGGTGGATGACCCGTTGGATCCCCTGTCCGACGCCCAGGTGGTCGTCGTCACGGAAGCCGAGCGCAAGAAGATCAAATACACGTGTGGGCCGTGCAAGCCAGTGACCGACAGGCCACCACTTCCGTGCGTGGTTGCCTGTCCGGAGGACGCCATCAGCCACTCTTGGTGAAGGAGCTTGTCCTAGCTGCTACTCCGGGGAGAATCGAGAGTCTTCCTCTCGCGAGAAGAAGATGTCCTCTCTGCTGTCCAATCAGCCGAAGCGTGCTCGTGAAGAAGCCTTCGGCTGTTTTGTTTCGTCGGATGAGCTGCCGCCTTAGGAGGTCGTAGATGGGCGAGATAACGCTTACTATCGATGATATCAAAGTCACCGTGCCCGAGGGTACCACCATCCTCGATGCTGCGAGAGGCGTGGATATCTACATACCCACCCTGTGCTTCCACCCCAGCCTCCCTACGTCGAAGGGATTGGAGCCTGGCGAGTTCATCTACCGGGGCGACGACAAGATCTCCTCAAGCAGCCAAGAGCAATATCAAGGCTGCCAGTTGTGCATCGTTGAGGTTGAGGGTCAAGACGAATACCAGACCGCCTGTAACACGCTCGTAGCTGGCGGCATGACGGTCCGTACGGACACCCCCGCACTTCAACAGCAGCGTCGCAAGAACCTCTTCCCCTATCTTGAGCATCACCCCCACGCCTGTCTAACCTGTGCCCAGAAGGAGGGGTGCAGCCGCACTCAGTGCTCAGCCAACGTGCCTGAAGATGAGCGCTGTTGTCCTCTGCTGGGCAATTGCGAACTCGAAAGGCTGGTTGACTACGTGGGTCTTCCAGAGGGGCTCCCCAAGTACGTGCCTCGAGGGATACCAGTGCTCGATCAAGAGCCACTGTTCAATAGAGACTACAACCTCTGCATCGGCTGCACCCGTTGCGTCCGGGCCTGTCAGGAGTTGCGCGGAATCAAAGCTATCGGTTTCGCCTACCAGAATTCGGAAATCGTAGTCGGCAGCACAGAGGGACCCCTCCTCGCGGATTCTGCCTGCAAGTATTGCACCGCTTGTGTGGAGGTGTGTCCCACGGGCGCTCTCACGGACAAGGCAGAGGTCACAGCCGCAAATAAGGAGGAGATTCTCGTCCCTTGCGCAGCGGCCTGTCCGGCCAACGTGGATGTCCCCAGATACGTCCGTCTCGTTGCGGACGGCAAGCACGCCGAGGCTGAGGCAGTCATCCGAGAGAAGGTCCCCTTCCCCGCCGTGCTCGGACGGATATGCTTCCGCCCCTGCGAGGAAGCCTGTCGCCGTGCAGAGGTCAATGAGCCCATGGCCATTTGCAGCCTCAAGCGGTTCGCTGCTGACCAGCGTACGGACCTTTGGAGGAACAGCCTGGGGATCGCCCCTGCCACGGGCAGGCGAGTAGCCGTAGTTGGCTCGGGTCCAGCAGGCCTCACGGCAGCATACTACCTCAGAGCATTGGGGCATGCAGTGACCGTGTTCGAGGCAGAATCGGAACCAGGGGGCATGCTGCGCTGGGGCGTCCCGGCACACCGCTTGCCCCAGGAGGTGCTCCAACAGGAGATCGACGATCTCTTGTCCATGGGGGTGGAGTTGAAGGCCAATTCTGCCATCGGCAGGGATCTGTCCCTGAAAGAACTCCAACAGGAGTATGATGCTGTCTTCCTGGCCGTGGGTACTCAGCTTGCCAGAAGGATACCTGTAGAGGGCACCGATCTGAAGAGCGTTCTATGGGGCATGGACTTCCTCAGGGATGTGAGGCAGGGGAAAGATGTAGCCGTCGAGGACAGGGTGGCAGTCATCGGCGGGGGTGGTGTGGCCATGGATGTGGCCATGACGGCCTTGCGCCTGGGCGCCAAGGAGGTCCAGGTCGCCTCATTGGAGTGCCGAGAGGAAATGCCAGCCATGGAGTGGGAGATCGAGGAGGCTGTGGAGGAAGGGGTGATCCTGAATCCCTCCTGGGGACCCCAGAGGGTGGTGAGCGACAACGGCAGGGTGACAGGAGTAGACCTGGTGTCCTGCATCTCCGTCTTCGATGAGGAGGGCCGCTTCAACCCTAGCTTCGACGAGTCGCAGACCACCTTCCTAGAGGCCGACATGGTAATCTTGGCAGTGGGCCAGGCTGCTGACCTCTCTCTGCTGGAGAATAGCGCTGTCCAGAGTGATGGGGGCCTCATCAAAGCAGACCAGGAAACCCTTTCCACCGCTGAGGAAGGTATCTTCGCCGGCGGCGAGGCGGTCAGCGGCCCATCGTCGGTTGTTGAGGCTACCTGCATGGGCAGGCTGGCCGCGATCTCCATAGACCAGTATCTCGGCGGCGACGGGAACATGGAACTGGCATTGGCCCCAGCCGAGGAATTCGATCCCTTCATGGGACGAGAAGAAGGTTTTGCCCAACGAGCTCGGGTGCCGATGCCCTCCCTTCCGCCAGAGGAACGTCAGAGAAGCTTCGATGAGATCCACCTGGGTTACGACGAACAGATGGCCCAGCAAGAGGCCGGTCGCTGCCTGAGGTGCGATTATCGTCTGCACATTCTGGCTCCCGTCTTGCCCCCCGAGAAGTGGCTAGAGTTCACCAGTGAAGTCGTGGAAACCGTGCCTGAACTGGCAGGCGTCTATCAACTGCTCGACGAGGAGAAGAACGTGCTGGCCATCAAGGGGGTCATGAACATGCGGCAAGCTCTGGAGGAGGAATTGGAAACGAACGACCAGGTCCGCCTCTTTGTCTTTGAAGAGGACGAGATGTACACCAAGCGCGAGAGCGAGTTGCTCCAGCAATATCTCCAGCAGTTCGGGGAGTTGCCGGGCGGCGGGATGGACGAACTGGATGATCTCTTCTAGCTCGATGGCCACGGATTGTGGTACCAGAGAACACAGAATATAATATCAAAGCGCGAGGCCCGCGAACGTGCATGCCAGAAGGAAGGGAGGAAGCGCATGGCTAAGCTGGCAGCAGAAGATGTAGAGATCAGAGTGATGCGGGAGTCAGATGTGGAGCCTGTGACTGAGATCGATTACAAGGTCTTTGGGAAGCGGCGCCCGGAATACTACGAGCGGAGAATCGCGGAAGTGCTAGACGAGGAGTCTGACCGGCTCGTGACCTCCCTGGTCGCGGAAGTTGGAAACCAGGTGGTGGGCTTCATCATGGGCAGCGTCTACCTTGGCGAATTCGGCATCCCCGAGACTATCGCCTCCATCGACACCATTGGCGTGGACCCTGCCTATCAAAGGCAAGGCGTGGCAGGCTACCTCATGGAGGAGTTCCAGACCACCGTTGAGAAGGCGGGCGTCAACAAGGTGCACACGCTCGTCAACTGGACCGATACCGACCTCCTGGGGTTCTTCGCCAGCATGGGTTTCGTGGCCGCAAACACCCTGAACCTGAAGCTGGAACTGCAGTAGGGGGCGACCGACAAGAACTTCTTTCGGAGCCCAACAAGGTGTGATACCCGGAGAACATACAAGGTACAGAAGAAGATGACCCGCGATGAGGAACTGCTGGCTCAGGGATGGATCAGACAGTTCACCACCGACGAGCCCCGTCTAGGCGAGGCGAAAGAGATGTACGAACAGATGGGGCTGGAGGTGCACCTCGAGGAGGTGTTCATCGATCCGAACTCTGAGACCTGCCAGATGTGCTTCGAGCAGGACTGCGATCGCTACAAGACCATCTGGACCAGGCCGCAGGGCGAGTCCCGATTGGACGACGATCTCTTCTGACGTAGTCGTGTGCGTCGGTGACGAGGCCACTTTCTTGGTAGTTCAGACAGCCTCCCGCGGGTTTCCAGCGGCTGCGGGAGGTTTGCTTTTGTAGAAGCGATCCGCTGTCAGAACTTGCGGCAGCACTATCGAACCGATACAATAGGACCCAACGTACAGGAGGTGTCNNGGCATACTCATACTACTCTTCCTGCTGTTCATGCTCCTCTCGGGGTTCTATACCGATCTGCTGTGGTTCCAGAACCTTGGGCTGAGTTCCGTGTTCTGGACAGCCCTGAGGGCCAAAATAGGCGTATTCTCCTTCTTCAGCCTGCTCTTCCTGGGCTTCTTCCTCGGCAATCTCCTCATCGCCCGCAGGCTCTCGGGCTGGGGAGGCTTCTTCCTGCCGGGGCAGCGCTTCTACATCGCCTCCAAGCTGGTCAACATCATGGTCGTTGTGGTGGCCCTGGTCTTGAGCGTATTGAACGGGCTGGGGGCCATCGGTCAGTGGGACGCCATGCTACGCTATCTCAACCAGCGGCCTTTCGGCGTCCTAGACCCTATCTTCTCGCAGGACGTGTCTTTCTACGTCTTCACCCTCCCCGTGTATCGCTTCCTGCGCGGCTGGCTGATGGAGGTCGTCATTTTGACCTTGCTGGCCACCGCCGCGGCATACCTGCTAGTGCAGTTGGCCAGTTGGAGACAGTTCAGGCTCTGGCTTACCAGCAAGGCGATCATCCACCTCGCGGCACTGGGGGTTGTCTTCTTGCTGATCCTAGCCTGGGGATACAAGTTGAGCGCCTTCGAACTTCTCTACTCGCAGGAAGGGGCCACCTTCGGCGCCAGCTACACCGACGTCCACGCGCGACTGCTGGCGTACAACCTCTCCTTCTGGGCAGTGATACTCTGTGCGCTGCTTCTCGTAGCCGGCGTGGCCTCCAGAAGACCTTGGATCTTGGCCATAGGTGGTGCCCTGTGGCTGGCCGTTGCGGCCGGCGTGGGTGGGATCTACCCTGTTCTGATGCAGCAGTTCGACGTCCAGCCCAACGAACTGATCAAGGAGCGCCCATACATAGAGCACAACATTGACTTCACTCGCCGCGCGTACGGCCTCGATCACATACAAGAACTGGATTTTGGCCCTGTGGCCGACTTGACAGCGGAAGCCCTTGCCGATGCCGAACCGACGATAAGGAACATAAGACTGTGGGACTATCGTCCCCTGCGTGATACCTACGCTCAGATCCAGGAGATAAGGCTATACTACGAATTCGTTGACGTTGATATCGACCGCTACCATCTGGACGGCACCTACCGCCAGGTGACGCTATCTGCGCGCGAGATGGCCACGGAGCAACTGCAGTCTCGAACCTGGGTCAACGAGCACCTCCAGTTCACCCACGGCTATGGGCTTGTGATGAGCCCTGTCAGCGAGGTGACTCCTGAAGGGTTGCCAGAACTGCTCGTCAGAGACTTGCCTCCTCGCACGGTCCCGGGCCTGGAGATCACTCGCCCCGAGATATACTACGGTGAGAAGACCGACGGCTACGTATTTGTGAACAGTGCCATAGAGGAGTTCGACTACCCCAGCGGAGATCAGAACATCACCGCCTTCTATCAGGGGGTGGGAGGAGTCGCGCTTGATTCCGCCGTCAAGAGGGCCGCCTTCGCCTATCGCTTCGGTGACGTAGCCGTGGTCCTCAGCGAGTATCTGACCCCCGAGAGCCGCGTGATGCTCTACCGCAACATCCACCAGCGGGTGCGCCAAGTTGCTCCTTTCTTGCTCTTCGACGCCGATCCCTATCTGGTGATCGTCGATGGCCGGCTGGTGTGGCTCCAAGATGCCTACACTGCCACTGACATGTACCCCTACTCGCAGCCGTATCACGACCGATTCAACTACATCCGCAACTCGGTGAAGATCGCCATAGATGCCTACAACGGCAACATGACTTTCTATGTCGTCGATGAAGAGGATCCCCTCATTCAAGTGTATGCAGCCATCTTCCCCCACCTCTTGACCCCGTGGCAGGACATGCCTGACGGCCTCAAAGCTCACCTGCGCTATCCGGAGGGTCTCTTCTTGATCCAGGCCCAAATGAACAACACCTATCACATGCAGGACCCCACCGTCTTCTACAACAAGGAAGACCTATGGGCGGTGGCTCACGAGTTGTATGCTGGGAACGACCAGACCATGGAACCCTACTACGTGACCATGAAACTCCCAGGGCAGGAGCAGGAAGAGTTCGTTCTCATACAACCCTTCACTCCAGCCAACAAGCAGAACATGGTGGCGTGGATGGCGGCCAGGTCCGATGGGGAACACTACGGTAAACTGCTACTATACAAGTTCCCCAAGCAAGAGCTCATCTATGGCCCCTTGCAGATAGAAGCGCGTATCGATCAAGAGCCCAACATATCGGGCCAACTCTCGCTGTGGCACCAGCGTGGGTCCCAGGTTATCCGGGGCAATCTCCTGGTGATCCCTATTGGAAACTCACTGCTGTACGTGGAGCCCCTCTACCTCCAGGCGGAGACCGGGCGCCTCCCAGAACTCAAGAGGGTCATCGTGGCCTCCGGGGAGCGTGTACTCATGGCCGACACTCTGGAGGATGCACTGGCCGACATCGGTGGGGCTCCTGTCGTCGCAGTGGAACCGGAAGCCGGGGGAGAAGTAGACGCCCACGAATTGGCCCAGTCTGCCTTGGAGCACTATCAGGAAGCCCAAGAGCGTCTCCAACAGGGAGACTGGGCTGGCTACGGTGCCGAATTGGAGGCCATGCGGCGTGATCTGGAGAACCTGGTCGAGGCAACGCAATAGGCAGCGGTAGGCGCACTCCATGCGGTGCCCCTGCCTAATGCAGCGGGACCGGCCCAGAGTGTCCACCGAGGGTAACCCGTGGTTGATCGTTCAGGCCACTACTTGCAGATGTTTTCGCTTCGCCTCGCTCAATAGCTCGCCTGGGCTATTCGCGGTCCAGTAAGCCACAGCCCCCATCGACGACTGAATGGTACCACGCGCTTCCAATGACACTTGACATATGATAGAATCAGCAGTCGAAGCACCGCAACCTGCTGAAAGGAGCTGCAATGGCGTT
>JABAOH010029565.1_pt1 | contig 23455 bp, 23 predicted proteins | sample 7062181 | NCBI WGS metagenome assembly JABAOH01 (sample SAMN14538630, study PRJNA623070) | marine sediment metagenome | biome: marine biome [ENVO:00000428]; feature: marine pelagic biome [ENVO:01000023]; material: deep marine sediment [ENVO:00002113]; isolation source: pool of 5 deep marine... | reverse complement strand
CACTGATATAGGAAGCGTCCTCAGAAGCTAGGAAGAGGATTCCCTTGGCGATGTCTGTTGGTTGTCCAATTCTTCTGAGTAACGAGTTTGCGAGGGCATGATTCTTCTCTTCTTCAGTCATCCCCCAGGTGTCAATGTAGCCTGGAGAGACAGCGTTAACCCGTACGGGAGCGAGCTTCATAGCTAGTCCCTTAGTCAATGGCGTCCCAGCAATCTTGGTGAGAACATAACCTAGTGCGCCTCGATTGTAGTCCATCACTACATTTACAATGTTTCCATGTTTTCTCTTCAGATGTGGAGCCGCAAAATGAGAGCATACCAGTATACCCATTACATTGACTTGAACCATTCTCTTCCAGAGTTCCCAATCCGGTTCACCGAAGTTAAAAGAGGGAGGTGGATGTCTAGCTGCGTTATTCACCAATACGTCGATTCCGCTAAATCTATCAACAGCTTCTTCAATCATTAAAGAGACTTGCTGAGGGTTGGAAACATCGGCTCCAAACACCATAGCCTCAACACCTGATTTACTGATTTCTTTTGCGATGTTTTCAGCCTTGGCCGGAGAAGAGAAATAGTTCACAATTATATTGGCCCCTTCTCCAGCAAAGGAACGGGCAGTCTCGCTTCCTATGCCCCCGCTGGCTCCCGTGATAAGCACAGTTTTTCCCTTAAACCTCATTATAGTCAACTCGCTTAGTTGAGCCGTTGAAGGCACTTTATTATTCTTTTGGATATCTCCTCCCAATTTATATTTCACTCAGGACATAGAGTTAGCTGCCTTTTTGTGGAGGGCGTTGACACCTGAAGACAAGAATAATCGGATTTCCTTTTGGAGTGTTGGCTTTCAATGAGAGAGACGAAATGATAGACAGTGTTCTATTTCCGAGAGAGCCGGAGAGAGCTGCAAGAATACTAAGTGAGATTGAAGCCGGAGATTTTGTGGAGGAGATTGCCCATCTAGTGGAAAGCCTTCTGACAAAGAATCATGAAATGTTTCTTTTTGAGAATACAGGTCTGGCGAAGACAACCAAGGAAAGACTGAACGTTAAGACGAAAGTCACTGATATGTCAACAACAAAGAAAACTCTCCAATCCAACATGGCAAACCTTGCAGTCCAAACTGGGTTTGTTGACAGTCACACTGAATTTGAAAGATGGATGCAAGAACTCACTCTAGAAACTGCAAGGCTTAGAGTCAAAAGAGCAGCCGAGAAGGAAGACCTAATTGTAACTCACACCATTCAAACTCTAGATGATATGGACAGAACCATAAATCTGTTCATGGGAAGAGTAAGGGAATGGTACGGAATCCACTTTCCTGAACTTGACCGCCTCTTGGATAAACATGAGACCTACGCCCGCCTAGTGTTTGAGCTTGGAAACAAGACGAACTTCACCGAGGATGAACTTGCGAAGAAGGAGATTCCAGGATCAAGAGCAAAAAGAATAGCCAAATCAGCAAGAACCTCCATGGGTGCTGACTTAACAGAAGCTGATTTAGCACAGATTCAAGGATTGTGCACAAACACCCTTGAATTGTTCAAACTAAGGCAAAACTTGGAGGACTACGTGAACACGACCATGGAAAGTGTCGCCCCAAACATCAAAGCAATTGTCGGTTCTCTCCTTGGCGCCCGCCTAATCGCGCTAGCCGGCGGTCTGATAAACCTGGCCAAGATGCCCGCCAGTACATTACAGGTCCTGGGCGCAGAGAAAGCTCTATTCCGTTCGCTCAAGACAGGGTCTCGACCGCCGAAACATGGCATAATTTTCCAACACCCGCTCCTGCATGAGGCGAAAAAGTGGCAAAGAGGCAAAGTCGCCAGAGCCCTAGCGGGAAAAATAGCTATTGCAGCAAGAGCTGATGCCTTTGGAGGGAGATACATAGCCGAAGAATTGAATGCTGACCTTCACAGTAGAGTGGAAGAGATCCAAGAAAAGTATACGCACCCTACGATGGTTTCAAGAAGGAGACCCAAGGGAAAGAAAAGGAGAACGAAGAAACGTGCAAGTAAAAGTTAAGCCACACCCTGCGTTTCCCGCAATATATCAAGTGACGCTGGCAGATGAGGGCACAAGACTGGCAACAAAGAACTTTGCGCCCGGTCGGAAGGTGTACGGAGAGAGACTTGTCACACACAAGGGAGTTGAATATCGCCTTTGGGATCCTTTCAGAAGTAAGTTGGCAGCGGCTATACATAACGGTCTTAAGAAGTTCCCTATAGAGCCAAGTAATGAAGTCCTCTATCTGGGAGCAGCCTCCGGTACTACAGCAAGCCATGTCTCAGACATATTGGGCATGAAGGGATACGTATACTGTGTCGATTTCGCGCCTCGAACTGTTAGGGAACTAATTAACAATGTTTGTGCATTCAGAAGCAACATGGCACCTATACTGGAAGATGCACGGTCTCCAGAGAAATATGCAATGTTCATAAAGGGCAAGGTCGATGTTGTCTATTGCGACATCGCCCAGCCAGAGCAAGCAAAGATCCTAGCGGATAACGCGGATCAATTCTTAAGGAGATCAGGATGGACTGTGCTAGCTGTGAAGGCTCAAAGCATAGACGTCACGGAAAAGCCATCGAAGATCTACAAGAGAGAAACCAAAGTTTTACAGAAACGTGGCTTCAACATTGAAGAGACTCTGTCTCTGGAACCTTACGACAAGGCGCATTCCATGATTGTGGCCAATGCTGATTAGTCTTCTAGAAGATAAATACAGTTTATATTTGACAATGCGATGATATTCCGTGTGACGTTTCCATGAGCACAGAGAGTGAGAGCGTTTCCGCTGTTAGAACCGTGCTCAAGAAAGGGGGTTTCAGTGTTTCTCAAAGGTGTTGTTCTCGACCAAGCTGTTTTGACTTCGCCGCCCGAAGAGATGAGACTCTTGTTATCGTAAAAGTCCAGTCAGACATAAGTAATGTTTCTTCTTATGACTCATTCGAGCTAATGTCTATGTCAAAGCATTTGTCAGCTGCCACACTTCTAGTTAGCGAAAAGGCACGAGAAAAACTATTGGAGGACGACACAGTTTACTCAAGATACAACACAAGAGCTGTCACTCTAAAGACGTTTGAGAACATCGTCTTGCGCGAATTTTACCCTCTTATTCAAGCTGGTCCGGGAGGTTATTACGTGGAAATTGATGGAGAAATCATCAAACGGAGAAGACAGGAGCTTGGCTTGTCTGTTGGTGAACTTGCTGAGATGATGGGAACCTCAAGGAGAACTCTTTACGGATATGAAAGAAGAATGGCTAAGGCATCAGTTTCCACAGCGTATAATCTCCTACGCATCCTAGAAGTCCCTGTGGCCAAACCAATAAATGTCTTTGACAAACGGACGGATGAGACTAGACACTTCCTATCCACGGCGAAACGAGCTATAGCGAAAAGTAGGCTCCTACAAAAAATCCTCAAGAAGCTTGCTCAATGTAATATCACTCCATTTAGAAAGGCGCCCTTCGATTTCATGGTGGACGTGAAAGAAAACGGAATGAGAATCATCGGCGGTGTTATTAACAACAACGAACAGGAATTGCCTGGAAGAGTGAATGAAATTCTGAGCATAAGCCGGATAGTCCAAGCATATCCAATCTTAATAACAGAGGGACAGAAAATTCCAGACGAGGATATCCCCTGCATCGAGGGCAAAGATATTTCAAGAATCAAAGATCCAAAGGACTTGATCGTCGGTCCTAGATGAGAGTTCCCTGACTTGGCTCTCTGATGCTCTTGATTCTCCTAGCAGTCTTCCATGATTTTCTGACATCGTCAGGATATCTGCCAAATCTTTCAAGGTATCTTCGGAGAAAGCTTGTAGTCTTCGGGTCTGTTGGATAACCACATCCGAAGTCTCCGTATTTCTCTGTCAAGTCTCTGATTTCTCTGTCTCGTTCGACTTTGGCTACTATGGAGGCAGCTGAAACGATGGGATATTTCCTGTCAGCTTTATGCTCAGATACTATTTCAGCTTCAATTGTCAGCAACTCCGAAATGTGATCTGCGAATCGTTTTTCCTTTATGTCCGAAGCGTCAACATAGACCACATCTGGCTTAAGCGCCTCAATTATTCTCGCCATGGCTTGTGCCTCCAGTCTGTTAAGTCTATGCAATCTCTTGCCAAGTCTAACTACTTCATCGATTTCCACAGGTGACAATTCTATTATTCCATATTTGAGAGCAATCCGTTTGATTTTGACAGCCAGTTCTCTGCGTCTTTGGGATGACAAGAGTTTGGAATCTTTGACACCCAGCTCAATGAGCTCTGGCACATTATCTTTTTCAATTAGGACACCCGCAATAACTAGAGGACCTATGACGCAGCCTCTTCCAGAATCATCAACACCCGCAACTAGCATGATAAAGCATCCTCAAGCCTACTTCTCTCCTATCTCAATCTTCTGTTCCGAAGCATGTCTTGACAAGAATGACTTGGCTTTCTCAGCAATGTTTAGATGCAGGGTCTCTCGGTTTTCACGTGTCACAAGAAATGTTACTGCATCTTTTCTGGTCCTAATCTTGCCAATCAATTTATGATCCATCTTCCGATGAACCGTGCTGATAACAAGCTTCTTGCTCTGCAAGGCCTTATTGACTGCTTCCCTGAATCTTCTTGAATATAACTCCATAGGACCAATCTCATCTATTACGATGACATGTGCATTCTTGACAGCATGAATTATCGAAGCTGCACCTATGGCGTCAAGGTTCTCAAGGTTCACTCTATACTTTCCTATTCGTGGACCCCCCCGTTGATCCACATGGGCAAGCCATCCTCTCTCCTCATTATTCAAATCTTGAATCTCAAATCCGACACGTTTGCCATTTTTGCGAACCTCATAACTGATCATTCCACCTACACAGTACCCACAAACTTTCAGAGCGTCGATGCTCTTCCTGAGGACAGAGGTTTTCCCGACCCCGGAACTGCCTGTTATGAGCAGTAGTCGCTCGCTCAATTAATCCCTCTAACAGAACACCTATATTCCCTAAAATGTTTTGTCATGGTCAAATTTAGCTAGTTCACAGATATATGTTTGACAAGTGAACAGTATGGGAAAGTACACTGGAATAGATTTTCCCACTGAACTCATTCAGGAAGGCAGCGTTGACGTGCTGGTTCCTGAACTCGGTGCATTCGTCAATACGCCTTCCGAGTACGCTCCTTCAAAGGCTCCAGTCTTCTTCAACCCTGTTATGGAGCTAAACCGCGACATTGCAGTATTGGTCTTACAGGTTTATCAGAAAAGTGTTGACCGCGAGATATCGGTTTGTGAACCTCTAGCTGGCTGTGGTATAAGAGGACTGAGATTTGCCAAGGAGGTTGAAGGCGTCAGAAAGGTTTTGGTCAATGACATAAATGTGAAGGCTTGCAAACTTGCAGACTACAATGTGAACATGAACAGGTTGAGCAACGTCATAACCGTGGAAAACATGGACGCAAATTTTCTGCTTTGTAGTCATGGAGCGCCACGAAGAAGATTCGATGCTATAGATATAGATCCTTTCGGCTCTCCATCATCATACATTGACTCCGGCATTCGAGCCCTACGCAATGAAGGTCTCTTAGCCCTAACGGCGACAGACATGGCCCCCTTGTGTGGGATTCACCCGAAGGCGTGTATCCGAAAATACGGTGGAACTCCCCTGCATACTGAATACTGTCATGAGCTGGCTGTCAGGCTCTTGGTCGGCAGTTTGGTCAAATCAGCAGCGAAATATGATATGGGAATGGAAATAATCCTCAGTCACAGTACTGATCATTACATTAGGGTTTATGCAATCGGAAAATATGGGGCATCAAAGGCTGATGGAACCATGCGAGAGATGGGTTACATACTTCACTGCTTCAGATGCTTACACAGAGAACAGGTAAGAGGATTATTCCCAACTGAGTTCCCACTGGAATGTGGGGAGTGTGGTGATAGACTCTACTCAGCAGGACCTTTATGGCTGGGCAAACTGTCAAACGCACAGCTTTGCAGTCTTCTTGAAAAAGAAGTGGAGCAAAGGCAACTCAATCATAAGGGGAAGATTCATAGAATCCTCAGATTGATTGGAAACGAGGCAAGCGCTCCCATCACCTACTACGTGCTTGACAGGATCAGTAGCAAGCTCGATCTACCTGTTCCTTCAAACAAGCAGGTTGTCGAGACATTGCAGAAGAGAGGTTTTTCAGCATTCCTCACACATTTTGACTCTAAAGGAATAAAAACTGATGCTTCGTCAAAAGACGTTCACAAGGTTATCTCAGACATTCATGGCGTGACAAGTTTTAAATAATCTTAGTTTTAAATGAGATGGATCAGTAGGTGAAATCTTTGAGAAAGAAGATATGCCTGAGCGCGCTGGTTCTAACGATCGTTTTGCTGGCTCCTTCGGTTGTTGCCCAAGATATTTACCCAATCACTATCTGGTCCGACAAGCAGCAATACTCTCCAGGCGAAAGGGGAACACTCTATGTCGCCTTCCACAACGAGAGAGATGTGGCCGTCACAATCAAGAACATCACGATAGACTACCGATACTGGAGGGCACATACAAGTGATGGGTGGGTAGGCAATGAGACACGTATTGTGGACGAACCCTTGGCAGCAAAGAAAACCCACGTCTTCGACGACATAGAATTCACTGTCCCAGCAGATGGAAGAGCTGTGTCCACTACGGTTCAGGTCACGATATACACGGATCAGTGGCCGTTCGAGACAACGGATTCCGGATATATCAATGTTCCAACGACCCCTGCCTATATGGAGCAGATCGTGACACTGTTTACACTCTTGGTCGTACTTGTAATCGTTTGCACAATAATAATAGCCGCAACCGTGTTTCTGTCAGCTCGCAGGCCAAAAGTAATGTGGAGAGAAGCAGAGAGAGCAGAATAAAACAGCTCTCAAACTCCCTATTTTTGTCAAGGTATTATTAAAAAGGAGAAAAACGTATATGTTTCTAGGTCTTTTATTGATTTCTCAGCTGATTTTGTCGATTATCTTGTCTATCTTCGCCTTGTGATACTCAAGGGCCAACTCTTTAGGGTCGATTCCTAAAGCTAAACTCAATAGCTCAGCGTAGTGAAGCACTGGCATATTATAGTCTTCTTTGAACTTCGATCTTATCTGAAGCTGCCCTAAGTCCAATGCTATGAAGCAGAATGGACATAGAGTTGAGATGCAGTCGGCACCAGCCTTCGATGTATTCATAAGTTTCTCTTTGGCGATGCTTAAGGCCAAGTCGTCCGAATATCCTCTGAGAAGCCCGCCACAGCATTTGAGTTTATGTCTGTAGTCTATACTCTTTGCGCCCAAGGCTTCGACTAAATCGTCGAAGATTCGTGGTCTCTCAGGATCATCAAGTCGCAAAAGCTCACTTGGTCTGAGCAGGTGACAGCCAGAGAATGACGCCACTTTCAGATTGTTCAACGGTTTGGAAATCTCACGTCCTATGCGTTCTAGGCCAACATCATTTTTCAGAACTTGCAGGTAGTGCTTCACTTCCTTTATGCCTTGGAATCTCTTTCCGGCCTTGGAGAGGATCTTGTTCACCTTTGCTTTCAGTCTTTCGTCTTCTTTCAGCATTGTGTTTGCGATTGCGAGGGATTCAAAGCAGCCGGTGCACAACGTAACAATGTCCAGATCAGCTTCTTCGGCTAGACTGATGTTATATGCAGCCATCGATAGGCTTGTTCTCATGTCTATGGATTGTATTGGAGGAGGGGCGCAGCAGGTCATGTTTGCCACATCAACAAGTTCGATTCCCAATTTGGAAAGAGCTTTTCTAGATGATAACTCGTAGCTTAATTGACGAGCAGGTATGGTGCAGCCTAAGAATAGGGCATAGCTTGTCATGATTCTTCCTCCTTTATCTGTAATTTTCTGAATCCTGTTGCGGAGAGAATTTTCTTAAGTGCTTCTGTGCCTGTTGGTTGAAGAGGAGGTAGACCCAGCTCAGGTCTCTTCTTTTCCAAGAACTTGGAGATCTGGACTATTCGTCCATTATTAAGGATGGCTGACGCAAATTCTGAGTAGATACCAGGGATGTGACCTTCTTCGAAAGCTAGATTTCTCAACGCGTAGATCACGTCAGCTATTTCCACTTTCTGAGGACACCGCTCCTGACAATTGTAGCATGAACAACACAGCCATATGGAATCACCGGAAAGAACCTCTTCTTTCATTCCCAGCAACGAGAGCTTTATGACTTCTCGGGGGTTGAATCTGTCTGTAAGTCTAGCCACTGGGCAGCTACTTGCACAGGTGCCGCATTGGTAGCATAGCGGCATGGTCTCGCCGCCTATCTGGCTGGTCACTGAATCTAGAAATACTGGAGCGGATACTTCGTGTTGTTTCTTACTCTTCATTCAGTACACCTTCTTGCTAAGGCATGCCTTTCAATTGCAGAGGACTCATCTCTTCCAGTCTCTTTGTAATCATCTGGGCAGCCTCTGCGAATTTGTCCCCTTCAATATATACCATGTTGAACATCTCCAATCTTTCCTGTTCTATTCCGTATTCCTTCATCAATTTCTTGGCAAGATCTAGCTTCTTTTCAGCCTTCTGGATGCCGATTTCATAGTGGCAACCGTCACTCTTACATCCTACAACCATAACTCCTTGAGCACCTGCTTTAAAAGCTTCTAGGAATTGATGGACCTGAAGGATTCCTGTACATGGAACTTTCATAATCCTCACGTTGGGTGGGTACTGCATCATTGCCATGCCCGAAGAGTCTAGCGTTGTACCGCCGCATTCCGCGCAGCATATGGCCAAAACCAATGGTTTTGATGTTCCATTCACAGCCATCAACCCTTTCATTTGAGCAAGCATCTGGTCTGGTGTTGAATGTCTGAGTTCGATTGCATTGAGGGGACAGGTGCCCACACATATGCCGCAACCTTCACAGAGTAGATCGGACACCTTTGCCACAAGATGGCCGTCATCTTGCTCTTCCAAGTTTATGGCTCCATAAGGACATGTGACGGGGCAGAATTCACAGTCACCGCAGTATTCATCATTGACTATAGCTGTCTTCTGATCTTTGATTATGCGGCCTGTAGATAGGAATTTCGCAGTTTTCAAAGCTGCTGAATGAGCATGTAGGGAAGTCGTAGGAGCGTCCTTGGGAAAAGTGGCTCCTCCCGCGAGATAGATTCCCCTCAGTTTAGTCTCAGTTGGTCTCAGCTTGGCGTTGTACTCCTTGAAGAAGTCGTCTTCTTCCAGTTCTAGATCCAGAATCTCTGCGAGTTCCTTGGTGCCTGATGCAGGAATCATAGCAGGAGCTAACACAACTAGATCAGCTTCAAGTTCTAGGAATCTACTCAGAAGTGCATCCTCAACATCAACAATCAGCTTGCCAGTCTCCGGATCTCTAAGGATCTCAGTTGGCCTGCCTTTAACAAACTTCACTCCCATCTCTCTAGCTCGTTCATAGTAGTCCTCGTGCTCCCTTCCTGTAGCCCTTATGTCTATGTAGCATACGGTGAGATCCGCATCAGGATGTGTTGATTTGATCAGCATAGCGTGTTTAAGAGAGATCATACAACAGATACCTGAACAGTAAGCATTCCACCGTTTGTCCCGAGATCCTACACATTGGATCATGACTATTTTCTTTGCAGGTCTATGATCTGAAGGTCTAATGATGTGTCCGCCTGTTGGTCCAAAGCCGTCAATCATCCTTGCCAGTTCAAGATTGGTTATGACATCGCGATAATCACTGTAATGATATTCTTCGATGACAGCAGAATCGAATTCTTGAAATCCAGTAGCGACTATAATGGCGCCGACGTTTAGGATTGTTTCTTCACTCTTCTGATCCAGCTCAACCGCATTGGTTGGGCAAACTTCAACGCACTTTGCACAATCGTGAAATTTGCACACGCTTTCATCAATAGCATAGACTGGTGGATGCACGTTGGGAACGTTCATGAATATGGCCTTTCTAGTACTAAGCCTTGCGTTGAAATCATCTGGGACCTCAACTGGACAGACAGTGGCGCATAGATCGCACAGAACACATTTCGTTTCATCGACGTACCTTGGCTTCTTCTTTATTGTAACCGAATAGTTACCAGGGACTCCTTCGACATTCATTATCTCCGAGTTAGTCATTATGTTCAGATTGGGAATCTCGGTGAAGCCTGAACGGTATACACACTTTCGAGATGTATGCGTAATGGTTTTCACGTCTGAGGCAGGAGACTGGATACAGATTGCACAATCGTCTGTGGGGAAGAATCGACCTGCGCGAGCAGCTAAGCCACCGAGAAACTGTTCTTTTTCGACCAGATGCACGGTGCATCCGAGATCAGCCAGATCTACTGCGGCTTGCATGCCTGCAAGGCCACCGCCGATGATTAGAGCAGATCTGACAGCTGGAAACTCCAGCTTCTTGATGGGTTCAAGAAGCTTGGCACGCTCGATGGCGGCGAGAAGCATGGCCTTAGCTTTTTCAGTGGCTTCGGAAGGAGTGTCCCTATGGGGCCGAGCACAGTGATCTTTTATATCTATGACTTCGACCAAATAGGGGTTGACCCCAGCTTCTTCAACGGCTTCAACAATCTTGACTTCGCTGAGTTTGGGTAGACCTTCAGCGACTACTACTCTGTTGATCTTACCAGCCTTAATGGCATCTATGATAGCTTGTAGTCCTTTGCCGCGCCAGAATTCCATGCTCCTTACAATCAGTGATACACCAGGAATCTCCTTCACAAACTGCGTCAGGGCGTCGAAGTTCAATATCTCAGAAACTTGATCTCCGCAGGTAGACAGAAAGACTCCAACTTTTGTTTCATTCATTCTGATTCTCACCTTTTCAGTTCTCTCAACAAGTTTCTCTCATGATCGTATATCTTCACTTTTAATGGCATCTCACCGATTGCGAAATGAGTTGCGCAAGCGAAGCAGGGGTCATAAGCACGGAAAGCCATCTCTACCATGTTCAGTATTCCATCGTTGACATCGCCGTCGTGGATCAGGCCTTTTGCTGCGTTCTTTATCGACATACAAATACCTGGAGCATTATGCGTTGTAGCTACTATGAGGTTGACCTTCTTGGCTAAAGCGTTTTCGTCAAGAATGTAATGATGGATTAAGGTTCCCCTAGCAGCTTCAACTATTCCCACCCCCTCACCTGGTTCTCCTGGTTTGTTTCTGATGTCTTTCTTTGTGATGTCTGGATCTGTCACCAATTCAAGTGTGCGTTCAGTTGCATACATCAGTTCTATAAGACGAGCCCAGTGAAACGCCAACGTAGCGTGAACCGGCTTGCCTCCTAGAGTTTGATACATTCTCTCATATTCTGCTTGGGCTAACGGTGTTGCCATACCATCCGCTGCATTCAGTCTTCCCAAAGGTCCGACTCTGTAGATTCCGCTTCTTGGACCGTCAACAAGTCCTTTCCACCCGATCTTTTTCAGGTAAGGTAGTTTGACATAGGTCCATGGTTCAACATGCTCTTCAACTACATCCAAGTAGTCTGAAGGAGCGAACTTCACGAATTCGTTTCCCTCCGGGTCAACTACTCTCACATCACCATCGTAGAAGTTGACCTTGTTGTTTTTGTCCACAGTTCCCATATAATGGGTTTTCAGGGTGTAAGGTTCACTGGTGATCAGGTTCACATAATCTTCATTCTTAAGAACTATGTCATCGAACAGCTTCAGAGTGAATTTGGCAAAGTCTACACAACTTCTGACCATCTCCTCTATGCTTTGCCTGTCCTCTTCAGACAGCGCTTTTGCCATGCCACCTGGCAGAGCGCTGACAGGATGTGTTGGTCGTCCTCCTAGAATGCCTGTTATCTTCTGTCCGTAGGCTCTATGTTTAATTACTTCCTTAGCAATGTCTAGGCCAGCTTTTTCTATGACTCCCAAGATATTTCTTTTCGCTACTGGAGAATCAGGACCTACTACAAAGTCAGGACCTCCTAGGAAGTAGAAGTGGAGGATGTGATCATAAATGTAGTAGGCGGAATACTCGAGTTCCCTCAGCTTCTTGGCGGTTTCGGTTGGTTCGACATTGAAGGCTGCGTCGCAGGCCTTTGCTCCAGCCATATGATGAGCTACGGGACATACTCCGCAGATTCTAGTAGTTATTATGGGCAGATCTTCAGCTCTTCTTCCCTCGCAGAACTTCTCAAACCCCCTGAGTTCGGGAACTTGGAAGTAGGCGTTTTCTACGTTTCCATCGTCGTTCAGGAATATCGTGATTTTCCCGTGGCCTTCGAGTCGGGTTATCGGATCTATAGTTACTTCTTTCATTATTTCATCACCTTCCTTCTAAGAATAGAGTTAGCCAAAGAGTATTTGTAGAACGTTCCAATCGGATCTACTATCTGATCGATAACCTCCAGATCGGTGGCAATGGACGCAAGGGCGCTGACTATGGCAGCTCCTTGATCGTTTACGCGGGGACCAGGGCCATCACAGCCTGTGCAGGGAATGTTTACGCTTGGGCATTGAGCACCGCAGCCTGCTCGAGTTGCAGGTCCCATGCATATCACTCCTTGATCCCAGAAGCATGTTTCGCCGTCGTCTTGTATTTCGTAGATCCTTCTTATCTCGGAGAGTCTTCTGTCCTTTTTTTCTCGGGGGCATTCATCACATATGGATTTGTTTGGAAGCAAGCCTGATCCTTTTGGTGGAAGATTGTTGTCAACTATGGCTTGGAAAGCTTGCTCTATACAGGGAATCGGTGGTGGACATCCTGAAAGAAAATAGTCCACATCCACCGTCTGAGCTAATGTTTTCACAGTATCATAGAATTCAGGCAGTCCAAGTTCGCCTTCGTCAACGTCCACTTTGGTTCGAGGGGTGACAAATTGCGGATTGTTTGTGGAAGGTGTTTCAGAATAGGCGCGTTCAAAAACCTTCTCCTTGTTCCAGAGATTCCCCAGTCCTATTACACATCCGTCGCAAGCGCATGATCCGAAAGCGACGAGAATCTTCGATTTCTTTCTCAGAAGCTTAGCCATATGTTCGTTTTCTGAGGTTCTTATGGCCCCATTGAAAAAGCATGCGTCTATGCTTTTGTCTGGCATAGCTTCGACGTCCTTGTACTTCACGTCCATGGCCACTGGCCAGAAGACTATGTCCGCTTTAGCAACCACGTCCAAGATTTTCTCGTTCATATCCAGTACTGCTATTTCACAACCACCACAACTAGCCGCCCAATAGAAAGCGACCTTCAGTTTCTCTGACATGAATTTCACTTAACCTTAATTCAAAGAGTTATTAAGGAGATGAAGGAAATTATTTAATTCTTTCCTTTCACGGATACATATTTGTCCAGCATATGCAAATCGCCTACAGGTTGTCTCCAGAGTGAAAGATTCTGAATATGTGATGACATGGCGGGGGAATTTCCTACTAAATCGGAAGAAATCTTTGGAAAAGCTTCGATGAACCTGACATGAAAGCACTTCCTGACCCCCAGGGCTCTGATAATCAAGTCAACTATTTATTGCAGAAAACGGAGTCTTGTAATCTGCACATGGGCGGTTCTGCCCTATCCAGCCTCCGATTGAGCTGAGAATTATGCGAGTGAAGATCAGAGTAGCGGGAATAGTTCAGGGCGTGGGTTTCCGACCTTTCGTCTATCGAATCGCTTCGAAGAATCATCTAAATGGTTATGTTAGAAACAAAGGCGACGCAGGAGTAGAAATAGTCGTGGAAGGCAAAGAAAAGCATATTGAAAAATTCTTATCAGATCTGGTCGAAAAGAGTCCTTCGATGGCCCGGATTCATGATCTCACAACTTCACGATCTCAAGGGAGGAAGCGTTATGGGACTTTTAGGATTCTAAAGAGCTCTGAGGAAACTGAACAATCAGGCTCAGTGATCCCCCCGGACATAGCTACCTGCAATGAATGTTTGAAGGAGCTCAGAAATTCCGCCGATCCACGATATGAATATTTCTTCATTACTTGCACAAACTGCGGACCAAGATTCACAATTGTCGAGCAGCTCCCCTACGACCGTGAGAATACAACGATGCGTCAGTTTCCACTGTGCAGCTTCTGCAGGAAGGAATATACGACTCCTGCCAACAGACGATTCCACGCTCAAACTGTGGCGTGTTCCAAGAGGGGCCCGAAAATCTACTTAACCGCCAACAAGGGAGAAAAACTAGAGAGCAAAGACCCGGTTCGAGAGGCTGGGAAATTTCTGTCAGAAGGCTCTATCGTGGGCATTAAAGGATATGGAGGATTTCATATTGCCTGCGCTACTACTCAGGATGGACCCTTAACCCGACTTCGACAAGCCAAGCACAGAAGGCAGAAACCCTTTGCAATCATGGCCCGAAACCTGGAGATTACGAGATCATTTGCAGAGATAAGTCCCAAAGAGGTCGCGCTCTTAGAATCTTACATACGTCCAGTAGTGCTCTTGAACAAAAGAAAGGATTATAGTCTTTCAGACCTGATTGCCCCTGGGCTTCACAATTTAGGCGTCATGCTTCCATATACCGCCTTGCATTGTATGCTCTTCGATGATGTGGATGATCCAGCCTTCGTCATGACAAGTGCCAATCCGCCTAACCAGCCAATAATAAACGATGACCAAGAAGCTTTGGATAGGCTGGGCAGCACCGTCGACTATTTCTTGTTTCACAACAGAAGAATTGCCCACAGATGCGATGACTCAGTTATCCGAATACACAGCCGCAGACGTACTTGCTTGACTAGGAGATCAAGAGGCTATGTCCCTGCGCCAATCCATCTAAAGATCAAGTCTGAGAGATGTGCGTTGGGTTTAGGTGGAGAATTAAACGTTACCTCATGCATAATCAAGGATAGAAGGGCGTTTCTATCCCAACACATAGGAGATGTCGAAAACGTCGAGACCCTGAAGTTTCTGGAAGATGCGACCCGACATTTGGTCAAGCTCACTAGCAGCAAGGTTGAAATTGTTGCGTGTGATCTCCATCCAAGATTCAACACCACAAGTCTTGCCTATAGGCTCGCAGAGGAGCTTGATTGTCCAATGAAGCAGGTTCAACATCACCATGCGCACGTTGCCGCCCTAATGGCGGAACACAACTTGGATGAGATCATCGGAATTGTCTGTGATGGTTACGGCTACGGACCAAAAGGCGAGGCTTGGGGGGGAGAAATATTGCACTGTGATCATAACGGTTTCCGGCGGCTGGGCCATCTAGAAGAGCAACCAATGCTGGGAGGAGACTTGGCAACGTATTATCCAATCAGAGTAGCTGCTGCAATTCTCAACAAGACTATGGATATTAAGGAATGGGTCCTTGAAAGAAGCGAAACCTTGCCACATGGAAGAACTGAAGCTGAACTCATCATTGACCAGCTTGACAGAGATATTGAGCTACGTACTTCCAGCTGTGGAAGAATTCTAGATGGATTGTCCTCTGTACTAGGCATCTGCTATGAAAGGACTTATGAAGGTGAACCAGCCATGAAGCTCGAGGCTGCTGCAAGAGGTGGCGCAGAAATACTGAGCCTGGAACCCAAGATTAAGGGCGACATCATCTGCACAACTGATATGCTTTACGCAGTGTTCTCGAATGTCAAGAAGCTCAGAATTAGAGATCTAGCATTCTCAGCAGAGAATTATCTTGCGAAAAGTTTGGCTGCATTGGCGATTGAGAAGGCACAAGAGCTGGGTGTAACCAATATCGGCCTATCGGGAGGAGTGGCCTGCAACGAGCATATTTCCACCACCATGCTGAAGATCGTTGAGGGAAACGGTTACAGCTTCATCTTCCACAAAGATATTCCCCCAGGAGATGGCGGAACTTCACTAGGTCAAGCAATCGTGACTAGCCTTCATTCCTGTAGATCATGATGAAATACGAGGATAGGAGATAGATCTTCTCTCTCAATGCTGAGCACAACGAATTTATCTTTGCGCAGACGCATTTAGGTCGATATCAATGTGCTTAGCAATTCCAGCGAAAATCGTTGAAGTCAAAGGCGACAATGCTCGAGTAGATTTCGGTGAAGGCGTCTTAAGAAATGTAGATATCGCTCTTGTGGATGCACAGATAGGGGACTACGTTCTTATTCATGCGGGATACGCTATTCAAGTTCTGGATGAAGAAGAAGCCAGAGAGACTCTGCGTCTGTGGAATGAACTTCTGGAAGCAGCAGAGGCATAGATCAATGGTTGAGGGCCTGAGGTTCAGAGATGCGGACCTTGCTAAACGTGTAGTTAAGAGCATTCATGAAATCGCACCAAAAGAGAGTGTAATCAAGATATGTCATGTTTGTGGCACTCATGAGTGGACGATAACTCACCACGGGTTGAGAACGCTACTTCCTGATAATGTTGAAGTCATAGCGGGACCTGGATGTCCTGTCTGCATCGTTCCAGCTTCCGAAATTGACCAAGCAGTACAACTAGCTTTTAAGAATGTTGTCGTCATCTGTTTCGGCGATGTCCTTCGCGTCCCTGGTTCTAGTATATCGCTTTTAGATGCCAAGGCTGAAGGTGCCGACGTCCGTGTTGTTTATGGGGTAAGTGACGCTGTCAAAATGGCTGGAAAGGAGAAAGCCAAGCAATTTGTCTTCTTTGCCATAGGTTTTGAAACTACTGCCCCTTCAACAGCCTTGGAAGTCATGAAACAGCCACCCACCAACCTCAGTTTCCTAGTCTCCCATCGCGTTATCCCTCCGGCCATGAGACTGTTGGTTGAGATGAAAGACTTGCGTCTGAATGGTCTTATTGCTCCAGGCCATGTTAGCACGATAATCGGGGTCAAGCCTTACACAATTTTTCCAGAGCAGTACAGCATGCCAACAGTGATCGCAGGGTTTGAGCCCTTGGACGTCTTGTTCAGCATACACATGATCTTGAAACAGTTGAATGAGAATAAGCCTAGGTTACAGAATGAATACGTGCGAGCCGTCCGTCCAGAAGGCAACGTGAAAGCTCAGGAAATGATGAAAAGAGTTTTTAACGTGGTGGATGGCAGTTGGCGGGGCTTAGGAACGATTTCCTCTTCAACTTTCAAACTTCGTAAGGACCATGCTAGATTTGATGCATTATTACAGCATGACGTGGAAGTCAAGGAAGGTCGAGATATTCGACCTGGCTGCAAGTGCCATCTTGTAATAATCGGCAAGATCAATCCTACAGAATGTCCGTTATTCATGAAATCCTGCATTCCACAGAAACCTGTTGGTCCTTGCATGGTAAGTAGCGAAGGAACTTGCCGAATATGGGCGAAAAATCCAGAAGCCAGCTAATGAACTACTACACCTCAATCCCCAATCGGAAAAGAATGAGCTAGAGTGAACTGTCGACAAGAGGATTGTTAGCTCAGACTCAGCAGATTCTTGGAACAGGGTCTCCCACAGGTCTGCTTATTATTCTTTTACCGCCGACTGCAGTCTGCATCGCTACAGCTGAAAACTCTCCTGTGGCTTTCCCGATTATCTCGGCATCCTTTCCTTCCTCAGTTGTCCTCAAAAACTCAAGAACTTGTGTAGCCTTCTCTTCTGCTACTCCTAGGAGTATTTTTCCTTCGTTGCCGATCTCAAGAGGGTCTAGGCCTAGCATTTCACACGCTGCTTGTACATCTTTCCTGACTGGAATCTTGTCTTCATAGATCAGGATGCCTACTTGAGACTTTTCACTGAATTCGTTCAGCGCGTCAGCCAATCCTCCCCTTGTGGGATCTTTCATCGCCACTATTCCACCAACTTCTTCAAGTAGGCGTTGGACTAAGTGGTTTAATGGTCTGACATCTGATCTTATTGCGCTTCCAAAGCTCAATCCCTCTTGGGCGGATAGAACGGCTATGCCGTGGTCACCGATTGAACCGGATAGTATGATACTATCACTGGTGTCGAGGCTTGAATCTAGAATCCAGCGTTTGGAAAAATTGTTTCTAAACTTTCTGACGATCTCAAGATTGTGATCTAGAGCGGAGGTTCTTCTGCCGATTCCTGAGGTGTTTATGACGCAGCCGCCTAGACTTCCTTTTTCGATAACTTTCGTGTCTCCTGTAATGATCCCTACACTTGCCTCTAGACATGTGTCTCTCATGCTAGCTAAGACACGTTTGAAGTCGACGAGACTTAGCCCCTCCTCCAAGATGAAACCACAAGCTAACGCGTAAGGTTCTGCTCCTAAGACTGAGATGTCGTTCACAGTACCTGCCACAGCTATTCGTCCAATATCTCCACCTGGGAAGAAGATGGGCTTGACAGCATGCGAATCGCTTTTGAACACTACGTCATTCACTACTGCAGCGTCATCTAAAGCCTCAAGAGGCACCTCCACATCAGTCGTTTCGCCAAAATATCTCAAGATGTGTTCCTTGACAAGATTGTGCATAAGCACTCCTCCTGCTCCATGCAACATGGTAATATGGGCACTCTCATTGTTCGACATCTTCCTACCTCGGCTCTGCTCAGAGATATGACAGCTGGCTCTCTCTTGAATCTCTTTCCCTCAACAGTATTCTTAAATAAGCTCTGATCTAGACTCTCCGTATGCATGAATGGGCGTTGGCTGAAGCGATAATATCAACTGTTTCGGAAATCGCTAAGAAAGAAGAACTTGTGGAAATCAAAGAAGTCAAGATCAAGATCGGTGAATTACAGCAGATAGAACTGGATATAATGGTCTTTGCCCTGGCGCAACTGAAAACTCCGCATCTGCGGAACGCAGAGTTTGACTTCAAAGCAGTCCAAGCTGAGCTTCGATGTCGGAACTGCAGAAATCAATGGGTCTTCAACAGAGATGAATTGAATGCAGATATGGCAGAGGCCATACACTTCGTCCCAGAGATCGCCCACACGTACATCAAATGTGCGAAGTGTGGTAGTCCGGACTTTGAGGTTGTCAAAGGACGCGGAGTCTGGGTGGAGAGCATAGTAGGCGTCAAAAAAGATGACTGATCCTCGAATAGGCATAATAAAGGATAGAATGAAGGATATCGACCACATTATCGCTGTGTCTAGCGGTAAGGGAGGCGTCGGCAAGAGTCTGATCGCCTCAACTTTGGCGTTGACCATGGTCAACAAAGGCTGTAGAGTTGGACTCTTCGACTTAGACTTCACAAGTCCTTCCACACATATCGTCTTAAACATACCTGAGCTGTATCCAGAAGAGGAGAAGGGTATAGTTCCTCCGCTGACGCGAGGGCTGAGATACATGTCAATAGTCTACTATTCAGGAGAACACGCTACGCCTCTCAGAGGATCTGACGTCTCAAACGCCCTAATAGAGCTGCTAGCCATAACTCGATGGAACGCCTTGGACTTCCTAATAGTTGACATGCCTCCTGGTATAAGCGACGCGACCCTCGACATTATCAGACTCATAAAGAGAATAAAATTCCTTCTAGTCACAACACCTTCGCAACTGGCTTTCGAAACAGTCAGAAAACTAATGGAGCTGTTGTCCCAACTGGACATCCCCGTAATAGGCGTGATTGAAAACATGAAGATTGAAAGATCACCTCGGACTAGAGAGCGAATCGAAGATAAGGGTGTCAAATTCTGGGGAGCGATACCATTCGACGTCACAGTTGAACAAGCAATCGGCGATCCAGACAGACTGCTGCAAACAAGTTTCGGACGAGAATTACAGGAAATCGTTCAACACAGATTAGGCTCGGGAATTCTTGACTCTTAAAATAGATCTCCACGTTCATACCATCTACTCATACGACTCTCTGATTACGCCCGAGCAACTGGTCTTTTACGCTAGGAAACGTGGATTAGATGGGGTGGCAATAACTGATCACGATCGACTTGACAGCGCGGTAAAACTGGCTAGAGAATTGAAGGAACTCTTGATAATCCCAGGAATGGAGATCTCAAGTAAGAATGGACATATCATAGCGTTGAATGCCACCGAGATGGTTCCGGCAGGGTTGAATGTCTGTGAAACCTTGGACAGAATACACAAAGTTGGCGGCCTAGCCATTGCTTGTCATCCAATAGGCATCTTCAAAGGAAGCTTACAGAGACACATGCACTCGCTTTTTGATGCTGTTGAAGTTGTGAACTCTTCAGTGTTCCCTTTTAACTATTCCGTGAGACGCAGCCGAAGGATGGCATCTCAGTACAAAATTCCAATGGTTGCGGGAAGTGACGCTCATTACGGTCCGGAAATAGGGTATGCCTATACAGAAGTCGATGCTGACCCTGAGATCGAAGAGATAACAAGTGCTATAAAGAAAGGTTTCTGCTACCCTCATGGCATGTCTATACCCATTATGACTAGGGTTAAGCGAAAGATACTGCTTCTCAAGAGAAGATTCAGCTGATACAGAAAATCGAATATGACGAGCCTCTAGGAGTTCTCCATTTGGTACAAAGGCAGATCTATATTCAATTGTCTCTCTGGTTCTGCGTCCGGCTCCAGATTGAAGAGTTGTGGTGCTAGAGATCTAAATCCGCTCAAGATATGGGGTGACTTCACACCGGTCATCACTAGAGTCACTTTCAACGTATCATCTAGTCCAGGGTTCACTCTTGCGCCCCAAATGACCAAGGCGTTGTCATCCATCATTTCCGTGACTATCTCTCCAACTCGATTTGCTTCTTCCATCGTCATATGGCTGTCTCCGGAAACGTGGATTAAGGCTCCAGTGGCACCCAGGTAATCTACGTCTAGCAGAGGACTTCCTAAAGCACTTCTCACGGCCTCTTCTGCTCGGTTTGGAGCATCTGACTCGCCTACCCCGACCAAGGCAACACCGCCCCGCCCAACTATTGTTTTGAAGTCCGCGAAGTCCAAGTTTATTAGGCTAGGAGCTGAAACAGTTTCCACAATCCCTTTGATCATATTCGCCAGAACTTGATCAGCGACTCTGAAGGCTTCGTTTATGGGTAGTTGAGGCACTAGTTGCATGAGCTTGTTGTTGTCAATGACGACTACAGTGTCACATTGCCTTCTCATCTCATTTAGAGCGTTAGCTGCATATTCAATGCGTCCTTTTTCTATGCGGAAGGGCGTGGTCACAACTCCAACAGTTATTGCTCCCTTTTGTCTTGCAGTTCTTGCGATAATAGGCGCTGCTCCTGTTCCTGTTCCTCCTCCGAGACCAGCTGTAACGAAGACTATATCAGAGTTGGCGAGCAGATCTTCCATATGTTTTTTCGATTCCTCAATAGCTTCTCTTCCAAGCTTGGGGTTTCCGCCTACTCCCAGACCTTTGGTGAGTTTTTCTCCTATCAAGATCTTCTCGTGAGCTTTTGAGGCATAGAGATGCAAAGCGTCAGTGTTTATAGCTATACATTCTGCTCCGGCTATACCCATCTCCATTAGCCTGGTTACGGTATTGTTGCCGGAACCTCCGACCCCTAGGACTAGTATGCGGCAATGGCCCAAGGGACGGACGCCTGCGTTCACAGCATCATGCCAAGTACACTTTAGCGCCTGCTCCGTAGGACGCAGTTCAGTCAACACTTTTCCTCCGCCAAACTTCAACGCTTATCAAGTCACGGATAGCTACTCGAATCGCTTCAGCTCTGTTTGGATAGAACTTCTCATCCACAAGCTGATTCAATGCATCAATATACGGTTCGGGAAGATAGAGAGTAATCATCTTCATGAAATTTCCCTCCTCAAGATTGTCGTAGAATAGTTCTTGTAGGTTATAGTTCTATATGATATACTGCAAATATGAGGCAAATATGCTGGAAATATATATATTTAAAGTTTTCTCTCATCTCGTTTCAGGTTTGTGTTAAAATAAGAAGGGGAAGACCTCTACGTTTTTATTGGTTGTTGACGCAAAGAGTCTGTTGTCATGAGAAGGTTGCGAGTCTTTGTTAGAAGCTTCGGCTGTACGGCGAATCTGGCTGACGGAGAGGTTTTGAAGGGTTGCCTTGCACAAGCAGGATATAGAATTGAAGATTGTATTGAGACTGCAGATATAGTAGTCTATAACACTTGTGCCGTTAAAGGTCCTACTGAGAATCGCATACTGAATGTTCTGAAGCAGGTTCCACCGGGGAAAAGATTGGTAATCGCTGGTTGTCTTCCTTTAATAAATTATCAGCGGCTATGTGAGGAAGTACCCTTCTTCGACGGTGTTGTAGGTCCAGCGGCTGCCCAAGGAATCATTGATGTTGTTGAACAGGTCTCCAATGGTAGGAAAACTGTTGCATTGGAACAAGCTGCAGAGGCTATGCCTAGCCTGGTTCTCCCTAGGGTTCGCCTGAATGCTCTTGTAGGGATCGTCCCTATAAATTACGGATGTTTGGGTCAATGTGCCTATTGTTGCGTGGTCTTTGCGAGAGGACGCTTGAGAAGCTATAGCATACATAAGATTGTGGAAAGAGTTGAGAAGGATCTTTCTTCCGGCGTCCAAGAGTTATGGGTGACTTCCCAAGACACTGCGTGTTATGGGATAGACTTGGGCACAGATCTTGCTGTCCTGCTTAAGGCATTATGCAAAGTCGAAGGTGACTTCAGAATCCGTGTCGGCATGATGACGCCGAACATGGCAGAGAATATCCTTGAAGACTTGATTCAGGCGTACAAAAGCAGAAAGATCTTCAAGTTTATTCATCTACCTGTTCAGAGCGGCGACGATGTGGTTCTAAAGAGTATGCATCGTCCCTACTCCGCAGATGATTTCAGACTCGTAGTAGATTCATTCAGAGACAGCTTTCCTCGAATAACATTGGCTACAGACATAATTTGCGGATTCCCAGGAGAGACGAGAGAGGCTTTCAAGAGATCGCTCCGGCTGATCGAAGAGATCAAACCAGATATTGTAAACATTTCGAAGTTCTTCCCCAGACCAAGAACGAGTGCCGCTACCATGACGAAAGATTTTGTGCCTACGTCAGAGATTAAGGATAGAAGTAGAGCGATGACCAAACTCGCTAGAAGAGTGAGTTCTGAGAGGAACCGACGTTGGCTAGGCTGGACTGGCAGAGTCCTTGTAGATGAAGCTGGCACGATTCCTGGTTCTTGGATTGGCCGGAACTTTGCCTACAAACCCGTTGTGATCAAGAAGAACAGCCGTCAAGATCTAATTGGCGAGACCCTTCGTGTAAAAGTTATCAGGGTCTACAGAACCTATTTGCAGGCGACACTTGTTGGATAAATTATTTATGCACTTGATGTCACATCCTAAAAGCAAGAGGGTAACTGATGGCTGAAGAACCTCTTGTAGAAGTGGGACGTGTAACTCACTACTTCGCGAAGATTAGTGTGGCTGTTGTGGAACTCAGCAAGTCCTTGGCTGTAGGCGATACCATATCAATTGTAGGACCTACAACGGATTTTCAACAAGAAGTGGAATCAATGCAGATTGAACATGAGACTGTTGAAAGAGCGGAAGCCGGCCAAAGCATAGGTTTGAAAGTCAGTGATAGGGTGCGGGAAAAGGACACAGTATATAGAAAGAAATGACTCCTTAACGAAGACAAAAGATAGGGATATTCCGGGTAATAACTTACGCAGATATTGTGCACTGAATCCTGTGGCTGCTAAATGTAAAGCG
>JABAOH010013463.1_pt1 | contig 23455 bp, 20 predicted proteins | sample 7062181 | NCBI WGS metagenome assembly JABAOH01 (sample SAMN14538630, study PRJNA623070) | marine sediment metagenome | biome: marine biome [ENVO:00000428]; feature: marine pelagic biome [ENVO:01000023]; material: deep marine sediment [ENVO:00002113]; isolation source: pool of 5 deep marine... | reverse complement strand
TCTAAAACATCAAATCCAGAAATCTTGGGCATCATAATATCCAAAAGAATTAAATCCGGCTTTTCTTTGGCTGCTAATTGCAAAGCCTGTTCTCCATCTGAAGCAACAACAACTTCATATCCTTCAGCTTGAAAACGGGCTGAATAAATGTCTCTTAAGGCAATATCGTCCTCAACAAGCATTATTTTAGGCATATTTCCTCCTTTTTTTCTGATTAGGCAAAACTGCTTAATATTTTTCTTATGCTTTAATTATATAATACTTTATAAAAGATTCAAGTGTCAAGAAAAAATTTGGAAAATATATACAGAGACTATTGTAAATTACCAAGAAATTTAAGTTTATGCAATAGCTCGAGGGATGGTGAAATAGAATTTTGACCCTTTCCCCTCTTCGCTTTCAACCCAAATTTTACCGCCAAACATTTCTACCAATGATCTTGTAATATACAATCCTAATCCAGTTCCTCCAACTTCACGGGTAGCAGAGTTGTCAACTCGATAAAACTTTTCAAAAAGGTGACGGACGTCATCAGTAGGTATACCAATCCCAGTATCGGCTATACAAACATTAGCAAAATCATCATCATAAATAACACTAACAGTGACTTCACCTTGCTTTGTAAATTTGATAGCATTTTCTATTAAATTAGTTAAAACCTCTCGAATACTTTCAGGGTCAGCCATCACGTTAAGTGATCTTCCTACTCCCCTTTTCCCTGTAAAAGAAATAGTTGATTCTTTAAAATCTAATTTAATTCCTTTGGCATTGGCTTGAATACTAAGTTCTGAAACAACAGTTTTTATTAAATCTTTCAAGTTAAATGATTTAGCTTGAGGTTGAAGTCTTCCTTCCTCGATTTTAGTAACCGAAAGAAGATTTTTAACTAAATTGGCCATTGTTAAGATAGTACTATGGGCTTTATTCATATATTCCTTAGCTTTTTGGTCAATTTTACATATTCCAGAATTTAGAGCCAAAGAAATATAACCCTCCAAAGTTGTAATAGGGGTTCTTAATTCATGAGAAGCAGTCGAAACAAATTCATTTCGAAGTCGCTCGACTTCTTTTTGTTTGGTAATATCTCGAAAAACGCAGATGCCTCCAGTAATTTCTCCCTTTGAATTCTTAATTGAGGCATAAGAACCAGAAATTTGGACGGTTTTATGTCTTTTATTAACAAATGAAAGATCATTTCTAATAATTGATTGGTTACTATTCCAAGTTGCAAGCATCGGACAATCTTTTTCACAGACACTGACATCTTGTTCGTTTTTGAGCTTCATAACAGTACTACACTTTATCCCTAAACTGTCTTCTTGTTTCCAACCAGTCATTTCCTCAGCTGCCTTATTAAAAAGAACAATTTTTCTTTCATTATCAACAGCATAGACTCCATCAGCAATACTAGAAAGAAGAGTTTCAGCAGCGCTTTTATCTTCAGTTAGTTCTTCGGCTGTTGTTTCTACCTGCCTTTTTTCTTTAAGCGCTTTTTGGTATCTTTGACTATAAATAGTACTAAATCCAGCTACAAATAGAAGAAAAAGAGCCTGAGGCCAAACAGCAAAAGGATTGTTTATTATTTCGCTTCGATTATAGAAAAAGATATCAAAAACTAAATAACCTAAAATTGTTCCGGCTAAAGTTAAGCCTAAGGCTTTAGAGTACAGCGTAGTAAAAATTATTAATAGGTAAAAAAAATATAGAAATTTAGAATAAATCCCCCCAGAGGCATTAATAGCAAGAAGAATAAACCCTAAATGAATGACACCTTCAAAAAGCAAAATAGAGTCATAGTGTTCTTCAGTTAGTTTTCTAGCAAAGATGATAAAAAAGAAAAGTCCAACTAAAGAAACAATAATTAATCCCTTTAAAGAGAAAATTAAGATAGTAATTGGAAGTTCAAAAATAGCATAAATAAAAAATAATCCTGAAAGACTTAAAATAATTAAATCGGCAATTACCAGAACTTTTACTATCTTTTTAATAAGATTTTTTCTTTCTTCTTTACTCATTTTTCTTTTTTAAAGCTTTCTCAATTGATTCTAAGACTTGAGAAGGCACTGTTTTTTCTTTAGTCAGGTATAGCATTGCTCCGTAGGCTAAACCATCGGTCATAACTTGACTTTCTGAAAGAGCAGAAAGAATTATAACCGGAATATTCTTAGTAGCAGAATTCTCTTTTAAAGCTCTTAAGACTGTTAGTCCACCAATTTTAGGTAGCATTAAATCAAGAAGAATAAGATCAGGAAGCTCTTGTGAAGCTAAAGCTAAGGCTTCCTCTCCATCTGAGGCAATAAAAGTTTCATAGCCTTTGAAGTTAAACTTAGTTTTATAAAGTTTCTGAAGTTGTTTATCATCTTCTATTAAAAGAATTTTAGGCTTTTTTTTCATCTTATTCTGATTTTTTAGTTTTAGGTAAAGTAAATATAAATTTAGAGCCTTTTCTTACTTCGCTTTCAACCCAAATCTTCCCTCCCAATTTTTCAACAATTTTTTTACAAATATAAAGCCCCAACCCAGTCCCCTGTCCTTTCTTGGAAGTGTCGACCTGATGGAATCTTTGAAAAAGGTGAGGGATGTGTTCTTTTGAAATTCCAATGCCGGTGTCAGAAACAACAGTTTTAACATAACCTTTTTCCTCTGAATTTTCAATAGTAATACTTCCTTTGGAAGTAAATTTAATAGCATTAGTGATTAGATTAGTGACAACCTCCCCAATCCTATCGGGATCAGCCCAGACCTTAAAGGGTTTAGACGGCTTTTTATATTCTAAGTTAAGCTTAGCTTCCTTGGCTTTTATTTGTTGGTTATCAATTGCGCTTTGAATTATCTCTCTTAAGTCGACAACCTTAGGATTAAAAGGCAGTCGGCCTTGTTCGATTCGAGAAACATTTAAGAGATCCTTTACTAGGGTTGCTAATCTAATACTACTTTGATAAGCATCTTCTAAAAGCGAATGGCGAGTTTTTTTATCAAGTTTTCCTTCTACATCTTCGACAATCATTGAAAGTTGACCTTCGAGAGCAACAACTGGAGCCGAAAGTTCATGAGAAGCAATTGAAATAAATTCATATTTCATTCTCTCCATTTCTTTTTCTTTAGTAATGTCGCGGATTACACCAAGTCCGCCGATAACCCCGCCACCAGGAGCTTTAACAGGAGCAGTATACAAAGCAATAAACATTCTTTTATTACCAATAACCAATTGAAGATCATCTTTTTGAATTGATCTATTTTCAGAAATAGCTTGTTGAATTGGACAATCAGTCTCGTAAGATATTGGCTTTTCTTCACGAAGAATTTGAAAGATATTGCTATAGTATTTGCCCAAGGGAGTGTTGATATTTTGTTTGACCATTGAAAGCGCAGTTTGATTTATAAAAACAATCTTTTTTTCTTGATCAACAACAAAAACACCATCTCCCAAACTCTGAAGGATTGCTTCAACCTTAGCATTATCAAGACGAAGACCGTTGACAATTTGTTCGATTTCTTGTTTTTTCCCTTTTAAACTAAAATACTTTTCTCCTAAAAAGTAAGATAAAAAAGCGATTCCTCCCAAAATTACCATTTCACTAATAGAGGTATTTGGAGATTGAGTAAAAAACTCTTGACCCCTTGGATTAGTTAAAATAAAGATTACTGAAGCTAGTATTTCAAATATAAGGATAATAAAAGTAAAAGAAGGGCGGATTAAAAAAGAGGCCACTATTAAAGCTGGAACATAAAGAAGAAAGAAAGGACTAGAAATACTACCAGGGCATTGGGCCAAGAGGATTAAAATTAAAATGATTATAGTATAAGAGATATCTAAAGCAATTTTAGTATTTCTTTTGACTAGTCTTTTAAAGACAAATAGATGATAAAGGTTTAGAAGTAAAAAAGTAAAAATTAAAAACTGGAAAAAGATTTGTCGAGTAAAAAAGTCAAAAGAGGGCAAAATATAAATTACGACAGTTGTTGTAAAAGCTATTCCTGAAACTATAGTTATAAAAAATCCTATTTTTCTCGCTTTTTTTTCTTCCTTCTCTTTGAAAAGAAGGGCTTTCCCCCGAGCTGCTGATTCACTGGTTAAGATCGAGAGAATGTCAGTAGCTTTATTGGGTTTAGTATCTTTTGACTCAATTTGCTCTTGTTTTTGATTTTCATTCTTCATAAATAAAACTCTCCCCAAACAATTGTAACAGAACATAAGGATTTTGGGAAGAGGTTTGAATTTTGTATTTGTATATGAGGAATGGATGTAATTATTAATTATTAGAATTAATAGAGTTTAAAAATTTTTCCAACTCTGGTATTCTACTAAATCCGAAATCAAATAGACTTCTACAGTCTTCATTGGCATCTCGACTGTTAAAAAAAGCAACAATTAGACGATGCTTGCCTCTTTTAGCAGTCCCTAAAAAAGTATGACCAGCATCGTAAGTATAACCAGTTTTTACCCCATCTAAACCCGGATATTCTCCTAACATAAAACTTAAATGATAAAGACTATAGCCCTCATTATGATCGGTTTTTTTAATCTCATAATCTTTTGTCCCCATATAAGTCAGAATTTCTGGATGATTTAATAAGGCATATTTAGTAAAGGCTACTAAATCAAAAGTACTTAAATACATATTCTGATCGTCTAAACCAGAAGGATTACTAAAATGACTATTTTTTAATCCTAACTTTTTAGCTAAGATATTCATTTTCTTAAGAAATTCATTTCGGCCACCTTCTATCTCTTCAGCCAGCGCTTCAGCAGCATCATTAGCTGAAAGCATCATTGTTCCATATAAAAGATCTTCTACTTCAAATTTTTCGTTTGGTTTAAATCCTATTTTATTCGGTTCCATACCAACTGCTCTATCTGAAATAGTAATTAATTGGTCTTTTTTAAGATTTTCAAGAACAACAGTAGCTGTCACAATTTTCATAGTACTAGCAGGAGGAAATTTGTTATCCCCATTTTTTTCATAAAGAATTTGACCAGAATCAAAATCAACTACAATAGCGGCATCAGAAAAAACATCGAAATTGCTGTAATTCTTCTTCCAAAAATCTTCTTTAGGATGATATTTCTTGATATTTTCTTCAATAACTTTTGAAAAATCATTAGTCCCAGCTGTAGAAGCTGTAGAACCAGAAACTTTTTTTTCTCCCGAATCTTTTATTGAATATAATCTAAAACCCAAAAAAAGACTAATTCCAATTAGTCCTACCCCAAATAAAATAAGAAAAGTAATTTTTGTTTTTGTCATATAAGCATTTTAGCAAAAAACTAAGATTTTGAAAGTAAAAACTTATTTGTTGCATTAAACATTGACAAGGTTTCTTTTTGTTGTTTAAATGGAAAAGACCAAAAAGACTAATAAACAAAGGGGGATTTTTTTTATGGGTAAATTTTTGGATGAGGATAGATATGAAGATCTCGATGTTTGGGAGTTTTACCAAGAGTTAACAAACGAAGGACTTCCACATGATGACGTAGTTAATATCATTTCTGAGAAAAGGGGGATACCAAAAGAGACAGTTGAGTTGTTAGTTTCTAAGGATGATACCTATAACTAATAATGCTATAGAAGATATTCCATCCTTTGTAAAAGAGCCTAAGGGGATTTTTTATTGGTAAGATTACTGTTTTAGTCTTTTGCCAAATACTTCCCGGGCTCTTTTTCTTTAAAAAAAGATCAGGTCTTAACTTTCAGTCCTAATCTTTTTGATGATTAATTTTGTTTTTTAAACAAAAAATTACCAATTTTTACCTTGAAGCACTAATTCTGCCTTCCTTACGATATCCTCAGGAGTATGCTTTGATTTAATGAGGTAGTCTTTTACCCCCAATGATTTTGCTAGCTCTAAATTAGCGTCAGCTTTTGCTTCGCCTAAGTTAGTTAGAATAATGACCGGAGTATTATTTTTTGCCCTTTTGAGCTCTTTTAAAAGCCCAAAACCATCCATTTCGGGCATCAAAATATCTAAAAGAATAAGGTCTGGACACTCTTTTTCTATAGCTTTTAGCGCTTCTTTCCCTGTATAGGATCTGCGTACCAAAAATCCTGACATTACAAGCTTCATTTCGTACATTTCAGCAAGAGTTAAATCATCTTCAATTAAAAGTATTTTTTTTGTAGTCATAGTTTTTCTCTTAGATTAATTATTATTCTTTAATAAAGCTAAGCTGTTTTGCTTGAGGTAGACTGAAGCTAAAAGTAGTTCCTTTACCTATCCTACTTTTTACCCAGATTTCACCGCCATGAGCTTCTATTAAGTTTTTAACAATAAAAAGTCCCAATCCTGTTCCTCCAGTTTGAATTGACAGCGGATTATAGATTCTCGAAAACTTTTTAAAAAGCTTTTCCTTTTCTTCTTTAGAAATACCTACGCCAGTATCTTTAATATTTATAATTAGAATCTCCTTCTCTTTCTTGAAACTTATAGTAACCTTGGCTAATGGGAAACTGTATTTAATAGCGTTATCAATTAGATTATATAGGATTTGATGAAGTCTTTCTTTGTCTACTAAAACTAGAGGAATATCTGTACTATTTTTAATCATTATAGAAATCTGTTTTTCAGATGCTTTTAAAGCAAGATTAGCTACTACAGCTTCTATTATCTTAGTTGGATCTATGGGTAAGGTTTTTAGAATAATTCTTTTTGATTCAATTCTTGAAGTATCTAGGAGATCTTCTACTAAATTTACCATTCTTTCAGTACTTCTAGCAACTTTTTCTGCAAGATAGAGTTGTTTTTCTTCTAAGGGACCAAAATCACCTTTAAGTAACATCGATAGAAATCCTTTCATTGCTGTTAAGGGAGTTCTTAGTTCATGAGAAGCCATGGATATAAATTCATTTTTAGCCTCCTCTATTTCTTTTTCTTTAGACATATCTCTGATAGTTAGGACAATCCCGAAAATCTCATTACTAAATTTATTTCTTATAGGAGAAGCAGAAATTTTAACCCAAGACTCTCCAACTTTGCTTTTAATTAAAATATTTTTATAGGTAACAATTCTTTCCCCAAAATTGGCTTTTTTAACCGGACATTCAGTACAGACAGGGATTCCATCTGGAAAACGAGGATCAAGAATTTTCCCACACTCCTTACCTATAAGAGCTTTCCATTTGATTCCCAAAAGTTTTTCTAAAGCGGGGTTAACAGAAACAAACTTAAAATTTTGGTCTAAAACAGCAATTCCATCAGCAACATTGTTAAATACTGCTAGCCATTTCTCGGTCTGCTCTGCTATTTCTCTTTTCTGCTTTTCTAACTTTGTGAAATCTCTGAAATTAGCTAAAACTCCAATAACATTTTTATCAGAATCTAAAATAGGAGAAATAATTAAATCAAATATATTATACGGAGTTCCTTTTTTAGTAACTTCAGTGCGGATTCTTGATATTTTTTTCTTACTTACTACCTCTTCAAAAACTTTAAAAGGATCGCCTTCTATTTTGACATCATACTTTGTGTATTTTAGACTATGTTTTACCCATTCTTCTGCAGAAATTCCCCTAATATCCTTTTTGATTTCAAACATTTCTTCCGCTGCTTTGTTGTAATCTAAAATTACTTTATTTTTGTCAAAAACCATCAACCCATCTCGCATACTATTTTGAATACTTTCTAGTTGGCCTCGTTGTCTGTTGATCCCCTCAAGAAGTTCGGCATTTTCTATTGCTACCGTGATTTCTCTCCCCACAGTTTCTAAAAATTTCTTTTTCCCCTCACTAATGTCTAAAATTTTTTTACTTCCTAACTTAATAACTCCAACTATTTTACCATCAGTTTTTAAAGGTACTAAAAACAAGGTTTTAAACCCTGCCTTGGAAAATATTCCTTTTCTTTTAATGTCTTTTAGATCTCTAATATAAAGAGATTTTTTGCTTTTAGCGACTTGGGTAATAAAACTATGTTTCCCTGCTCCTTTTTCAATTTCATCTTTTGCCAAATGCTCATCTATGTTCTTAGAAGCCTTAAGATAAATCTTGTGATTTTCTACTAAATAAATAGCTCCAGCATCAAATTCTACAAGTCCAATTAATTTATCAAGTATTTTTTTTAAAATCTTATCTAAATCTAAACTTTTAGAAACATTTCTTAAGATATCTATCAGAATAGAAAATCCTTGGTTTTGCTCTAATATAATTTTATTAGTTTCTTTAAGTTCTTTAAAAATCTTGGCATTTTTTTTAATATCAGCAGAATCAAAATCTGAGATTGAAGTTTCAATCTCAGGTGTAAAATCATTTTTTCGAATTGTTGTTTTTGAATTTTTACTCATAAAACATTTTACATTTTACCTTTAAATATCAAGATGTTGTCGTATATTCTTACAAAAATAGTAGATAATCTAATATTTATTTTTACATCTAATACAAAAAGAAATTAAAAACTTATTTTTAGACAAAGAAAAAACTCCTCACTGTTGAGTCTTAAAACTTGGTATTATATCCGGTGAAGAGTTTTACTTTTAAGAATATCAAATCTTACCATAATATATATCTAAACTGTCAACTTTTTTATCTAAAAAATAGCCCAAAAAACCTTCTCCTTATTTTACTATCTCGGCCAAGAAACTAAACAGCATGGATGTTTCTTCCACCATATCGAACAGTAATTCCTCTTCTAAGCACAAAAGCTATTACTAAGTACAACAAGAGGACATTAAGAACGTATTGGTATATTGCATATATTGGGAGAAAAATAACTAATTTTACCTTATTGCTATGAGTATACTGCTTTATCCCATACCAATGAGCGAAAATAAAGATCATTCCAGTTATCAAACTATAAAAACCTAAAAATACAAGATAACTAGGGCCAATTAACCATAAAAACAGGGGGATGGCTAAAACAACCAGAGTAGTAATAGGACAAGTTATATAGCCTATCCAAGCCCACCAAACCCATAGATTAGGAATTTTTGTATCCTTAAAGAAGATTGCCCATTTATGTATCCATAAGGTTTGGAGGACTCCATAGAGCCATCGTTTCCTTTGATTGATCAGTTCTTTCCAACTATCTGGAGCATCGGTCCTACTTATTGCTTCAGGTTCTTGTCCTACTTTCCACCCCGCTTTTGCTACTTCGAAAGTAAAATCAGCGTCTTCAGTAATTGTCCTTTCTGTGCTTGGTATATCTCTGGCAATTTGAGTTCTTACGGCGGTGGCTGCTCCCGGACAAATCAACACTCCCTTGTGGGTTTCCTGACAGAATCTAACAATCTCTTGATTATATAAATACTCTATTTGTTGCAATTTTGTAAGAAGATTGATTTCATTATCAATAATTATCATTCCTGCTACCATGCCAATCCTCGGATTATCAAAATGGGGAACCATTCTACTAACAAGATCGGAGTCTAGGTAACTATCACTATCGCTAAATATCGATATTTTTCCTGTTGCTTTCTTAAAACCAGTGTTTAAAGCAGCTGGCTTCCCTAAGTTTGTATCGTGTTTATATATTTTAATACTGATATTCTGCTTCTTTTTTTTCTTTTGATAACAGGTAGTATAGTCATTAGCTATTTTAAAAGTCTTATCCGTTGAACCGTCATCAATGATAATAATCTCTATCTTTCCTTTGTAATCCTGCTTTAGTCCTTGTTCAATAGTCTTACGAATGAACTTTTCTTCATTATAAGCAGGAAATATTAGAGAAACTTTAGGTGAGCCTGGAATTAGTCTTTTCTTTCTTCTTACTTTTCTTCGTTCATACCAATGTAATGGCAACATTACAGCGATGGGAAAAAGGAAAAAGAAGATAAAGATGATCCAGGTTGACTTAATTATAGGACTTAATGTAGCACTACCTAAACTGGAGAGATGAGCTGGGATAACTGCAATAAAAAGTAAACGATTATTCTTGCTGGCTAAATTTACTAATTTCTCAAGGTGAGAGAGATCGTCACTTGAGCTAACATCATCAACCCTTACAAACCGAATTTCTTTGTGCTTTTGGAGAACTTCTTTAATAAATGTTTCAGTTTGACCATTATAGTCTTGAATATGGAGTAATAGCCCGTTTGTGCTTTTTTTAACATCTTCAGCTAAACTCATTTTAGCCCCCTCATATTCATTCAAACTAAGAGCCTTATCTTTCCATCCCCAAGTGTATTCTTTAAATAAAGTATCATAAGATGATGCTGAGGAATGCCGGATAGTAATTTGTTTTTCTTGACTGGTAGCTTTATCTTTTGCCTTAACTTTCAAAATTCCATTAGCATCAATATTAAAACTGACTTCAATTCGAGGCACGCCGCGAGGGGCTGGCGGGATTTTGTCTAAAATAAGGATGCCTAAGACTTGGCCATCAGCCGACATTGAGCCTTTCTCCTGAAGGATTTGAATTTTTACTAATTGCTGGTTATCAGAAGTCGTAGAGAAAAATTTAGTCTTAGAAGTGGGGATAGGGGTATTTTTTTCAATTAAAGGAGTCATTATTCCATCCGAAGTTTTAATACCTAAGGTTAGTGAGGTAATATCCCTTTTATTCTTAAATTTATCAATTTTCCCCAAATTTTTTGATTTGGTAACCATTTGAAGATCATTTCGGAAACTATCAGAATCTTCGAAAAAATAATCTTCTGTTATATATCCCAACTTTTTTGTTTCCTTAATAAATCTATCATCATAGGTCATACCTGGCGGAACTATCCATGAAGTATCTAAGCCTATGCTTTTAAATATACTTATTCCTTTATCAACTCTTTCTTTCACTATCTCAAAAGGTATTTCTTCGTTTGGACAATAATATTCGCAAATTGTCTTTCCGGATATGGGAGATCTATGAGTATATCCATGAATTCCAAGGATAATATTGTCTTTATTTTGCACTGAGGCAAGATAGTCAACTAGTTGTTGATCTTTGTCTATTGATTCTATTGGCAGAGTTTCGCTTATTATCGGATCGTAAGTCAGAGGAATAAACATAAGACAAATTGTGATCAAAAGACCGCTTAAAAGGAAAAAGATAGGTGGGATAATTTTCATGTTGCAAAATTCCTATATTTATCAATACTTTTTGAACCTATTTTAGAAAAGAAAAATGGGCTATCCGCCCATATTTCAGTTATTTTATAATATTTGATATTTGATTTTAGTTTTTGAGCTTTTTGCTTCCTTTTTCTTATATTATTTGTTCTTTTTAGATTATTAAATTGATTATAGTATAGATAAAAATACAGATAGCCATCAAAAACCACAAAGTTTCTGGTAGCGCATACGGGAGTCGAACCCGTGTTACCAAGCTGAGAACCTGGCGTCCTAACCCCTAGACGAATGCGCCTTAACTGACAGCCAATAACTAATGTCTGATAACTTTATAAATTTTACCTTATTTCAGCCCTTTTTTCAACAATTTTTGACAGATTTTTAAACTTATGTTAAGATTCAGACAATTTCAGAAATTCAAGAATTGACTTACAAAGGAGTGAGTACCTTGAGTATATTAAAAAAACTTTTGGTTGTTGATGGCCATTATGGAATTAGAAAGGGCTTAGTATTGAGGTTTGAAGGTAGTGAAAAGTTTTTGGTTGTTGGCGAGGCTGAAAACGGAGAGAAAGCGCTTAAAAAGGTTAAAGACTTAGACCCTGATGTTGTTATTCTTGATTTCAGTATGCCTAGGGAAAACGGACTCAAAGTAGCTTCTAAGATTTCAAAGATATCTTCCCAGGTAAAAATAGTTCTTTGTTCTTTGTATGACCTAGAGGAAATAGGTCTTACGGGAAAAGATCTATTGGAATATAATATAGCTGGATATATTCCAAAACTTGAGCTTAATGAGGAAAGTTTAATTAATCTTCTAGAATCTCTCGTGACTATTTCTTGATTAAAGCCCTGCCTGTGGATGGGTGCCCCGTTTTTCAAACATTAAAAGCGGGGTGTTTTTATTCCAACTAAAAATAGCCCCGATAAGAGATTCTTTAATTTTTTAAAAACCCATCCACCTCTCTAAAGAATCTCAAACCGGGGCTATTTATGATAAATAGCTTTTAACCACCAATCTTAAACATCTTAGTCCCACAAGTTGGACAAGTACCTTTGGTAGCAGGCTTACCATTTTTCATAGTGATCTTTTGTTCATTCTGCATTTCTCTTTTGGTCTTGCATTTTACACAATATCCAGTTGTTGCCATCTAACCTCACCTCCTTTCTTAAAAGAGCCGTAACTCCCTTTAGTTTTGAGTTTCAACAATTTTCGCTTATTTAGAGACTAAGTTCAAGTATATTCAATTAAGCACAGATTTGTCAAGCTCAATTAAGTTCAAATAAGATTGAGAAAAAAATTTGTTCATTCCTACTATAATTTTTGGCTTAAATAAAGGACTTTTAATAATTAAGGGTTAGAAATTGTCTCAAATCAAGTTTAACTGAATTCAATCTGCTTATGAACTTATCCACAGGGACAAACAAGTGATAAGCTATTAGAGATCAGTTATTAGTAAGTATATTTTTAAGATTTTCCCGACTTTACGTCGGGACACTTAAAACTTTTAACTTATCTAATCCATCCTCTTAATTTCATTGCTTTATAAAGCCTATCAATGGCAATAATATAAGCAGCAGTTCGTAGATCAGTGCTATATCGATCATGCTGATGATAAACTTCAGAGAAAGCCTCAGTCATTATTTTTTGGAGTTTATCACTAATTTCTTTTCCATCCCAAATATAGCCAGAAAGATTTTGAACCCATTCAAAGTAACTAACTACTACCCCACCAGCATTAGCAAGAATATCAGGAATGATAATTATTCCTTTTTGAGTTAAGATTTTATCAGCCTCAGGAGTAGTAGGACTATTGGCCATTTCTAAAATTATTTTAGTTTTGATTTTTCGACAATTATACTTATTAATTTCATTCTCTAAAGCAGCTGGGATTAAAATATCACAAGGAAGACTCCAAATATCTTCTTTCTTAATTTTTTTACCTGAAGCACAAAAAGCCACTGAGCCTTCTACTTCTTTACAAGAAAAAAGATTGTGAGGATCAAGTCCTTTAGGATTAAAAATTGCCCCTTTTGAGTCAGAAACAGCAATTATTTTAAACCCTTTACCAAAAAGAAAGTCGGCTAAAAAGTGACCAACATTGCCAAATCCCTGAATAACGGCAGTTGGATTTTTAATTCCTAGGTTAAATTTAGAAAGAGCTGCTTCTAAAACATAGATTCCTCCTTCTCCAGTAGCTTGAGTTCGATCATAGTATAAAAGTCCCCCAATTTCCTTAGGTTTTGAGGTGCAAATCGCAAATTGATTCTCGCCTTGAATCTTACTATATTCATCCATCATCCAAGCCATAATCTGAGAATCTGTCCCTAGATCCGGAGCCGGAATATCTCTATTGGGACCAATATCATTAGCAATAACTCGAGTGTATTTCCGAGTCAGTTCTTCTAGGTCTTTTTTAGTAAGTTTCTTGGGATTTATCTGGACTCCTCCTTTGGCTCCTCCATAAGGAATTCCCACTGTAGCACATTTTAAAGTCATAAGAAAAGCTAAAGTCTTGATTTCGTCTAAATCGACATTTTGATGATATCTTACTCCACCTTTAAAGGGGCCTCGAATATTGTTATGTTGGACTCGAAAAGCTTTAAATTTCTTTTTCTTAAGAGAAATTGTGGCTTTTTTAACATTATGGAATTCAGACAAAGTAAAAAGAATGTTTGTAGGCTTATTAGAAACAGAAATCGCCCTTTTCATATAATTAAGAGTATTTTTTAATAGTTCAGCTTTCATTTAAGAGTCTTTAGATAATTATAGACACTATTTACAGCAATTGCTCCTTCGGAACAAGCAGTAATTATCTGTTTGAGATTGTTTGAGCTTGTAGTAATATCACCAGCAGCATAGACACCAGAAAGATTAGTTTTTTGACTCTGATCAGTAATAATATAACCTAATTTGTCGGTCTTAATTTTTAGATTTTTAATAATTGAAGTAACCGGAGTCTCTCCTATTTCAATAAAAACTCCATCGATCTCTAATTCTTTTTGATTTTGATAAGGATTATCTAAAATAACTTTTCTAACTGTGGCTTTTCCTTTAATTTCAATAATATTAGTATTGTAAATAATCTTGATATTTTTAGTTTTTTTAATTTTTTCAACCCAAATTGGTTCAGCTCGAAGTTTGTCTCTTCTGTAGATAATATAGACGCCTTTAGCTAAATCAGCTAAAAGTAGGGCTGCCGTAGCTGCGGCATCGCTTCCACCAATAACAACTACATTTTTACCTTTAAAAAAAGCGCCATCGCAGGTAGCACAGTAACTTACCCCTTTGCCCATAAACTCAACTTCACCAGGAATATTTAACTTTTTCGTTTCAGTTCCAAAAGCCAAAATTAAAGTTTTAGATTTATAGACTTCATTATTGTTAAAAATTTCAAAATGAGAGTTTTTCTTTTGAATATTCTTGATGTCATCTTGAATAATTTTGCCTCCCAAAAACTCAACTTGCTCTTTGATTTTGTTAGTCAAATCAATCCCAGAAATTGACTTAAATCCAGGATAATTCTCAACAACCGAAGCTTCAGAAGTCGTTCCCCCTAAAACCCTACCAACAGCAAGAAAATTCATTTTGTATCTTGCCGCGTAAATGGCTGCCGTTAATCCTGCTGGTCCAGTACCAACAATAATAAGATCGTACATAATCTATGTGTCTTTCTAAGTTAATTCAAACAAAGATAATTTTAGCAGATTAAGATACCTTGAAACAACCCTTTAATTTGGAAAAAATAAAAGATTAAATACCAAAGATCAAAAATACAAATAAAAAGTTTTAAAATTTTAAATTGTAACTTTAAACTTTGAATTTTGAACTTATCATAAGATTTGTCCGAAATTCAAAAAGAGAACAACTAAAAGAATGATAACTAAAAAGGCTGAGGAATGGAAATGAATTTTATGGTGTTTGAAAATATTCAACCTTCGAAGCATCAAACCATCAAAAATTAAAAAGGCGGCAATAAAAACCCAAAGGATAAAATAAGGTAACTTTGTGGTTGAAACCGCATTTTTGGTATCAATATTAGTAACAAGCCGAGGATTAGTAGATAAAATTGTAGTTTCAGTTGGGGCTACTCCAACTGGAGCAGCAAAAAGTTGGACAATAAGAGTAGTTGTTTTCCCATTTAGCTCTCCAGAAGCAACTGCTACTCCTATATCATAGTAATTTCTATTTAAAATATTGTCTTTATGAGAAGGACTTTGCATCCAGGCATAAAAGACATCCTCACTTTTTCTAAATCCTTTAGCTAAATTTTCCCCGGCATAAGAGTAAGAATATCCAGACTGACTAATAAAGTCCCATGGCTCTTCACCATCCGGAGAAATATGGAGAAAATAATTATTCTCAAACATATCAGCTATTTTTTCTTGAGCCGCTAAATTCAGTAAAGGATTTTCTTTTAATTCTCGAAGGACATAACTTCCTCTTTCTTTATTAGTAAGTTCAATGATTTCTGCTTTGACTTTTTGAGCTTGAGTCGAAGCTAGTTCAGGACCACTGTAAAAAGTTATCCCAAAAGCAAATTGACTTACGATTAAGCCCAAAGAATAGAAAGTTAGCCACTTATGCCGAAAGGCATGAGGCCGAAAATCATTGTGATGATGGGGAATAAAAAGTTTTTTTAGTATATGAAGCATGATTGTCTTGGATACTAATCAATCAGAAATTGGTTACTGGAAAATGGAAATTGGCAATGGAAAATTGAAATTTGAAATTGGTTTTTCTATTTTCTACTTTCTGATTTCCATAACTATTTTCTAATTTCTATCAACTACTTTCTGTATCACCAAAGTAAGAATTAGAAAAAATTCGAGACTAACACTTGTGATTTAATTCGTGATTTTAATCCGCGGTTGATATTATACCAAAAACCCTTATGTTTGTCAAATATATTTATCTTAAAATTATCCAAAAAGCAAGGGCAAGCTGGACTAAGCCCATTCCCAATTTCATCTTTCTTTTGTTTTTATGTTCCCATTCTTTAAGATAAACCATCTTTTCTCCAAAAATAACCAATCCTAAAATAATAATCAAAGGAAGAACAAACATTAGGTTATATAAGAGTAGATAGCTTAAGGTTAAAATCGGAGAAGCTACAGTTTCGTTTAAAACTCTTAGAATTCCTACATACAAAGGCAAAGAACAAGGAGTTTCAAAAAAGGTAACAAAAAAGGCAAGAATAATTGTGGCTGGTAGAGTCCCTACTTCAACCAATCTGTTTAAAAGTCCTCTGGTTTTTTGAGGAATTTGTAAAGTAATTCCTTTTCCGTAGAAAAAATAGTCTTTAAGGTTGATACTGGCTGCAAAAAACAGAATTCCAAACAATAAAAGATCAACATATAAGCCTGCTTTTCTATAAGAAGTTGAGGTTAGAAGAGCTAATGAATTAAATAAAAAGAATCCCAAAAGAAGATAAGTTAAAAAAGTAACAACTATGTAAGCTCCCCCAATAATTTTTGTCTTTTCGGGAGTATCTTTAAAGATAATTAAATAGCCTAAAAGAAACAAGAGAATTCCAATAGCACAGGGATTAATCCCATCTGTTAGCCCAGTAATAACTACTAGAATTGGAAGTGGCTTTAGGCTAGCAATATTATTTATCTCTTTAGTAAGAGGATAATTTTTATCTATCCACTCAAGATAACCGCCAGCAAAAATCTTGACATTTTTAAAATCTAGACTTTTAAGTTTATCTTGAGCTTGTTCACTTACTTTACAGTCTTCTCCGCCACAATAGACAATTATAGAGGCGTCTTTAGGTAAATCTTTTGATTTTTCGGTTAAATCAAAAATAGGGATCGAAATTGCCTTAGGAATATGATCTTTTCTGTATTCAATGTCACTCCTTAAATCAATTAAAATAAAATTATCACTTCTATCAATCTTTTCTTTTAATTCTTCGGCCTTAATCCTTAATGATTGGTCTTTATTTTTAAAGCTGGATTTTACTCCCCAATAAATTCCTATAATTAAGATTAAAAGAATAACGATTGCCAATAAGCCAATATAATTTTTATCCTTGAAGTATTTGGTCATTATTCTCAACATTAACATATCCCTTATATCGGTTTTTATAGATCCAAGCAACAACAAGGCCAGTTAAAAATCCACCAATATGAGCCCACCAGGCAACTCCACCTTCAACTAAAAGACTTTTAGTAGTAACCGTTAAAGTTCCGTTAAAAAGCTGAGTTAGAAACCAAAAACCTAACACTATTCCTGCTGGAAGAGTAATAACAGTGGCAAAAAAGAAAATAAAGACTAAAGTATGAATTTTGGCTCTTGGGAAAATCAAAAAATAAGCTCCTAAAACTCCAGCAATAGCTCCACTAGCTCCTAAATTAGGAATATCGATATTATAGATAAAAGTATATTGAATAATTCCTGCTGCCAGGCCACAAAAAAGATAAAAAACTAAAAACCAAAAACGTCCAAATTTATCTTCAATATTGTCGCCAAAAATCCACAAAAACCACATATTAGAGATTAAATGAAGCCATCCAGCATGCAAAAATATACTAGTTAAAAATGGCAAAAGGGTTATAGGGGAAAAGATATCAACCTTTGTTGGAATTAGAGCATATTTTAAAATAAAAGGATCTCCTAGGAGGTTTTCTAAAAAGAATATAAAAACAGTAATAACAATTAAAGAAACTGTTATAATTGGAAAACTTCTTGATGGAATGTTATCTTTAATGGGAAACACGTCTAGAAGTTAAAAGTTTTCCGACGTTTTGGTCGGAATACCGACTTTACGTCGGAGAAAGTCAAAACTATTTTTGAATAATATTTTTGTTCAAACGAAACAAAAAATCAATTGTTATTTAGTGGTTTTTAGGAATTGGTAAATAATATTCTTATTTTTCAAACTTGTTAGAAAGAACAACTTTTAAATCAACAATCTTTACTCTTTTTTGTTTCATTGTATCTCGATCACGAATTGTAACCGCTTTATCCTTCAATGTCTCGAAATCAACGGTAACACAATAAGGAGTACCGATTTCGTCTTGGCGACGATATCGCTTGCCAATACTTTGAGTTTCATCATACCGAGTTCTAAAAACATCTCTTATATCTTCCCAAACTTTTTTAGCCACAGGAACTAAGTCTTTATGATTAGAAAGCGGTAAAACTGCTACTTGGTAAGGAGCAATATCTTTATGGAATCGCAGGACAACTCGCTTTTCTTTTTTACCTTCCGCTGTTTTTGCTTCATCTTCATCATAAGCATCTAAAATAAAAACTAAAGCGGCTCTCTCAATCCCTAGTGACGGCTCAATAACATAAGGAATGTATTTCTGGCTAGTTCCCTCATTAAAATAAGAAAGGTCTTTACCAGAAACTTCGGAATGCTTTTTTAGGTCATAGTCTGTCCGATTAGCTACTCCTTCTAACTCTCTCCACCCAAAGGGAAACCTGTATTCAATATCAACTGCAGATTTAGCATAATGAGCTAATTCGTCTTTTTTATGATCTCTTAATCTTAAATTTTCTTTCTTGATTCCTAAATTCAAAAACCAATTTAACCTTTCTTTTTGCCAAAACTTAAACCATTTCTCATCTTCTTTGGGATTGACAAAAAATTCTAACTCAACTTGTTCAAATTCTCGGGATCTAAAGACAAAATCACTCGGGGTAACTTCATTTCTAAAAGCTTTGCCTATCTGAGCAATTCCAAAAGGGATTTTAAGCCTCATTGTCTGTCTAATGGTATCAAAATTGACAAAAATTCCCTGGCAGGTTTCTGGGCGAAGATAAGTAAGGCTTGAGGTATCCTCTACTGGTCCAGTATAAGTTTTAAACATTAAGTTGAATCTTTTTGGTTCGGTTAACTCTCCTTTACATTCAGGACACTTAACTTTTTTTAAAGCTTTTTTTAATTTAAAAATATCAGCTGAGGTAGTAACTCCCTCTTCTTCTTTTCTTAAAGATTCAATCAAATGATCGGCTCGAAAGCGTTTTTTACACTTTTTACAATCAACCATGGGATCAGCAAATTGAGTCGTATGGCCAGAAGCCTCCCAAACTTTGGGATTCATTATAATCGAAGAGTCTAAACCAACAATATTATTGTGTTTATAAACTATTTCTTTCCACCAAGCTCTTTTGATATTATTCTTTAGTTCAGCTCCAATTGGCCCCCAATCCCAAAAACCGCCAATTCCACCATAAATTTCAGAGGACGGGAAAATAAATCCCCGCCTTTTAGCCAAAGAAACAATTTGTTCCATAGATACCTTTGCCATAAGTTCAGTTTAACAAGAACCTTGGTTCTTTTCAATCAGAAATTTAAAAAGAGACGCTTGTCCCCAGTCGTCTCTTTGCTATAGTCATTAGCTATTCGCTATTAGTTAACTTTCCGTCACCGTCGGATACCCAACCTTAGTCCAACCATCCATTCCTTCTTTAAAAACCGTGATATTTGTAAATCCTAATTTACTGAATTCCTTGGCAGCTTTGTCGGCACTTTGACAACTAGTATTGTAACACATTACCACTAAAGCTTTATCTTTAGATAGATCTTTGCTTTTTTCAACAATATCAACCAAGGGGATATTCACTGCTCCTTTAATATGAGATTCGTTAAAATCTTGGGATAGTCTGGCATCAACTAAAATAAAATCTTCTTTATTATCAAGCTTATTTTTAAGACTAGATGCAGTTATTACTGTGAAAGTTGGGATAATAGTTGATTGAGGTGTAGTAATTGTGATATCAGATAAAGCTTTATCTTGAATTTTATTTAGTTCTTCAAGTTTTGCATAAGTGCTAACAGCCAAAATTACAGAAATTAAAGCAAAGCCAAATATTAAAAGTACTAATTCTTTTTTGTCAAAAAGTTGTTTCATTTTTTTCTTTATAATTTCTTATTTTATATTACTAATATTACTGGGAACAAGTCAAGATGATTCTTATGTTTATTCTCCTAAAAGCTGGAGATAAATTTCTCTTTGCTTGGGACCATCAAGCTCTATAGCTAAAATTCTTTGCCATTTTCCTAAAGATATTTTCCCATTGGAAACTGGAACTGTCTCACTGGTTCCTAAAAAAAGATGTTGACAGTGAGCATGACCATTAAGACATTCTCTAGTACCATCTGAACAAACTAAATTTTCAGTTCTTACTTTTAAATCATTATGGCGGTAATATTTATCCTTAGGTATAAACTCATTAAAAAATTTGTTAAAATCATCAAAAAAGCAGTTTTCCTTTTCATTTACTCTTACTGCCAAAGTAGTATGACGCGAAAAAATAAGAATCTGTCCTTCTTTTAAATCTTCTTTTTTAACAAATTCTCCTACTTTATCAGTAATATCAATAAACTGAAAATTTTTCTTGGTCTTGAGTTTTAATATTTTGCTTCTTAACTTCATTCCCTCCTCGAATTAACGAGATGATTATAGCATAATACTAAAAATAGTAAAAATCAAAAGAGTGTTTAAAATCAGTATTGATTTTTACTCAAACTCAATTGTTTTTAAGATTAGGTCAAAGGCTTTATTTTAATTTTTTGATATTTTTGCGTAAACACCCTTTTTATTCTCTACAATTTCAACAACAGGTGGTTTTACAGTCCTACAACATGTTCTTACCCCTAAATTAGGCAAAGCGTCATCTGGATGAATTTTGGTATCAAAAGAGGGTTGGTTAAGAAGAAAAATATGCCCTCTTGTTGCTATACAAACCGGGGCGTCAGGAGACCAATATCTCCAAAGTCTTTTATCTGGTCTATTGGGCGGATAAACAATTTTAGGAAATCCTGTTTTTAAATTTATATCTTCTGGATAAATTAGACCTGGCAATCCGTCTGGTATCTCTATTTTTCGTTTTTCTCCCCTATATTCGTATCCCTTTTTAGTTTTAACAATCTCTGGATGGTCTACTATGTACTTGTGATCCAAAATAATAGTATCAAGAAATTCTACAAAGTTAGAAGAATGTAAATGTTTCAATATCTGTTTATCATGGGATTCCTTTGCCTCTTTTAATATTCTCCAGTATTCAGACAAGCTCATCATTGTTGAACCAAGATAATCTAATAGTTTTTTAGCTTCATAGTAAGTAATATTATTAATTCTGTTTTCAGAATCCACTAACAATTCGATGTCAAGTTTTGCTGCTGCTTTCTGAACTTTCTTATCTGCTTTTAAAAATTCTCTTTGTATATAAAGCTTTGTTAAAGATGAGTAATAAAATTCATTAAAAGCTCCAACAACCGGCTCAAAAAAAGGAGCAGTTACTTTTCTTGACAGTTGATCGCCTGTTCCCCAAAAATCAACAGAATTTTTTGTGTGGGCTATTTTTACTTTTTCTTTAAATTCATTTTTAATAATTCGAGATACAAACTCAAACATTATTTTTCTAAATTCATCAGATATATAATCATTAAAAATCAAATAGATCCTTTCTTTATTTATAATTTCGTTATCTTCTAAATAGTCAGCAATTTTAACTATTGTTAATGGAAAATTTTTATCCTTATTGTTTTTCTTTGCCAATTTCACCAATTTTTTTAGCAAATCATTTTTAAGTAGATTCCCCTTTTTATCAAAAGCATTTTTTACCTTGGCTACAGCAAAACCAAAAATACCCCAATCCTGCTTATAGTCCCGATTAAACAACAGCTCAGCATCATCAGTGTTTAATAAATAGCTCATTAAGTCTTGGTAAAATTCTTTATCATTTTTTATTCCAAATAGTCGCTTTAGATAATTCATTATCAATTCATCTTTGTAAGTCATTTTTCTTTCGCTGCGATTTTCTGTATCCATTAGTGTTGCTCCATACAATATTCGAGCTAAATCTCTATCAAAGTCAAGGCCCAAACCTTGAAATTTTTGAGTTATTAAAGCTGAGGTTGAACCGACCATTTCCCAAGTTTTACTTACATCTTGTCTTTTTGCCTTCTTAGATAGAATATGATGATCAATAATCGAGATAGCAAATCTTTGAACTTCACTTACATTTTGATCAACTAAAATCCAACGTGCCTGACCAGAATTTAAAGCGAGGTGGTAATTAGGATTATCAGTTAGTAGTAATAAATCAGATATTTTGCTTCCTAAAAGTCGTCTTACCTCATCAGGAATTCTTGATCCTTGAATAACAGGAATATAGACGGCTTTTTTATCCATTAGATAATTTCGATAAGCCTCTACTAAAGAGCTAATCACTGTGTCTGTGTCAGGATTTTTGTGTCCCATCACAAATATAATTCTTTTTTGAGTTAATAAAGCTTCTTTTATTTTTGACTTACTTTCTTTTAAAAAGGAGGTAAATGATTTAAAGTCAACATCTTTTTGTTGTACTCTAAATAATTCACCAGCAACTGTATCAACTTCTTGTATTATTTTTTTGTTCCCTTTTGTGTTTGATATAATTCGAATAATCCCCAAAATATCTATAAATTTCTCTTTTATCTTAAAAGCTTCTTTGTTTTGAGATTTTACAAATTCTAACCCCGATTTTTTTAGGAAAGAAAAGAATTTATCATAATCTGCATAGAAAAGTTCATGTTCTTTGGGGTTTTTTGTTGCCGGTCGGTCTACTGTGGTAGAAATATAGTTTTCAATAAATCCGTTGGCTTTTTTTATTAATTCTAAATCTATTGGGGGCTCTAACAATTCTTTTCGACACTCTCTCAACATTAAAACCGGCTGTTTTGCAGTAATGGGGATATCTAAATCAAGAGAGGGAGTGCCAGAAGAAGTTACATACCCTCTAATAGGAGCCACTAGTTCGTTTATTTTAAAAACTGACCAATATTTCCAAGTAGCGGAACTCCAGGCAGGACTGCCTTTTTCGCGCTTTAAATCTACATGAATTGGGAGGCCTGTTTTTTGATTTATATTTTTCTTAGGATTAAACCATCCTGGACGACCCTCGGGAATACTTATCCTCCTTTTCTCCCCTTTATATCTAATGTATTTTGGTGTTTCAATAATTTCTGGATGTTCTATAACCCATACATTGCCCTGTTTGTCTTTTTCAAACACAGCGTCTAACCACTCTGTGTGACGATTAGATTGAAGCTGATTAATTACTACTTGGTCACCTGTCTTTAGGGCATCATTGTAAGCCTTCCAATAGTCAGTAGTACTTAGTAAAGTAGCCCCCAGTCTTTTAATTAATTTTTTAGATTCAGGATAACTAATATCTTTTACTCTATTTTCATCATCCCAATTTAAATCAATTCCGCAATCAAATGCGGCTTTGACAATACGTTCATCAACCTTTAATGGCTGTTTCGCTATATAGAGATTTAATGACTTAGAATAAAAAAACTCTTTAGATTCAGTCCCTCGTCTAGTTTTTCTTTCTTTTTTAATTTGTGTCACCTTGATTTTTACTCAAACTTTATTGTTTTTAAGATTAGGTCAAAGGCTTCAATAATATCGCCTGAAATTGAAGCGCCTGAATATTCGTAAGAGATCATAAATAGATGATTAAC
>JABAOH010006061.1_pt1 | contig 23473 bp, 29 predicted proteins | sample 7062181 | NCBI WGS metagenome assembly JABAOH01 (sample SAMN14538630, study PRJNA623070) | marine sediment metagenome | biome: marine biome [ENVO:00000428]; feature: marine pelagic biome [ENVO:01000023]; material: deep marine sediment [ENVO:00002113]; isolation source: pool of 5 deep marine... | reverse complement strand
TTGTGATCACGCTGTCGGTCTCAGCGGACGTACAAAACATCGACTCCTTCAGCTTCGACATAACCATATCCGGCACTGGCTGATTGCACCTTTGAGTTGGCCGTCCTCTTCGTTCCGCGAGTGGACGGCGTTGACATCCCCCTTTTTTGATTCTTGTTTACCCTCGTAGAAGTCGCCTTACGCTTTGTGTTTGTATTCACAGACTGCGCACGCGAAGGCAGAATACGAGCCCAGACATCGTGCAACAAATCTTAATTACGATATATCTACTTACCTCGAAGGCAAGCTCGTTTCGGTGTCTTCTTTGGTTGATGTCAGCGGCATATCTGGTTCCTCTCGCTTGACACAGTTACGAAGCCGAATAGACATCATGGCAAGCGTTCTGAACGAAGCAAGGGAGGGGACGAGGAAGACACGCATCATGTACAGATGCAATCTCAGCCACAGACAGCTCCAAGCATACCTGAGACTTCTTCTAGGCATGGGGATGTTAAAGACCATCCCTGAAAGCGGTAGCAGCACGCCGAATCTTTTCAAAACATCAGATAAAGGACATGAATTCATTGACGCCTACAGCAAACTCAAAGCCATCATGTCCTGAAGCCTATGTCCTTAAGGGTTTGGTCATTCTTGCACGCGCGCGTCAGGAGAGGAGACTATGGACGTCGTCTTCTATCTTCGCCCATTCCTCTTGTTGCAGCTGGAGATGCTTAGCCTCAAGAAGGATTTTTAGCCGTTCATAGGTTTCTTGTTCGACAATCTTATTCCGCAGCTGAGCGTCAAGTCGTTCTATCTGCTTTTGAAAGACTCTCTTTTCTTTCGCTCTGGAGTTAACGTAGTCGCTTATTAACTTCCGGAACTTCCGCTTTTTGCCGAATGACAAGGTGAAACCCATCATTCCTCAATCCTTACGATACTAGACAATAGGCGCCATACCATAAGAAGGGAGTTCTTTCACGCGACATATATCAAGCGTCGGTATGCGCCCGCACCACGAAACAAGAGGTGTTGGAGTGAGAATTTAACGAGCATCTCAACTCCCGGAATAGTCTGTGGGAGAGAGTCCGCAGGTGCGAGAGGCGTCAAAACTACTACGATTGGAGGCCCGGGTAGTGTGATGCTCTCACGAAAACCGGTTCTCGCACGCGTTTTCACTCTAATTTATCGAACTGGTCTTTGGTTGCCCCGCAGATCGGGCAGACCCAGTCGTCAGGCAGGTCTTCAAATGGGGTTCCTGGTTCTACTCCAGATTCGGGGTCTCCCTCGTCTGGGTCGTATATGTATTCGCAGATTGTGCAACGATACTTCGCCATTTTCTTCCCTCCTTTTTCTTCTTTTATGTAGGTTGGAGCTTTCTCAGGGGTCACGCCTCTCTTGATCACGTGATAATACGCATAGGTCATCGGCTCTTCGTCACTGAGGATTTCCGCACCCACAACTTCTCCGAGGAAAAGAGTGTGAGTCCCTACGTCGACTGTCTTCACAACTTCAGCCTCGAGATACGCGATCGCATTGTCTAGGACTATCGGGGCACCCGTCTTGCTGACCCGGGTTTTCACACCTTTCAGTTTGTCCACGTCTCGCCCGCACTGAAATCCAAAATGTCCTATGAACTGTAACGGTGTCTTCTTTGAAAGGATCGAGACACCGAAGACCCCGCTTTGTCGGATAAATTCATGTGTAAAATTCTGCTTATTGATGCACACCGCTATTGTTGCAGGTTCAGACGTTGTTTGGAATACCGTATTGGCGATCTGACCGTTGCAGCTATCCGCTTTCCCAGAAGTCACGACATACAGGCCATAGCTTATCTTGTGCAACGCCTTAAGGTTCATGCCCTGACACTCCATCGCTTTCTGTGCTCTCCCGCATCATCCCCTTGCATTCCTAATCAACCTTCATGTAAGTTAAAAGTGGCACTGAAGTAGTTATCGGCTCGACTAATCAGTCTGTGTTGCATCACCCAAGCGGTCACTGCCTCTCAGAGGATACAAAGGTTAATGGCCCTCATGCTCTCTTGGCTTTCGCTTGCATTAAAAGCTGAATGGTTTCTATTCCAATCGAATGTATCAACTTAAATCTGCTCTTACCAAATAAAGTGAGGAGTGAGAACCATGGTTGATCCGAGAGAGCATGCATGCATGCGCGAATATGTCAACAGAAGATTTCGCTGATTTCTTCTACAATGCCTGCTTGATAGATTGGGGTGCGCAGAACAAGATACAGGACGGAATCAAGGAGAAGTTTGAGAGCGGCAAGGTCGTGAGAATTCTCGGCGATGAGGCAGATCTCTATCTTAGCATCGAAGGAAGAAAGGTGAAGAAATGCATTGGCAAATGCCAGTACAACCGAGATCTGCAGAGATTCGAAGGAGCCAACATGCCTGATGGAGAGGTATACTTCGGTCCCGTTGAAGACTTCGCGCATGGCTACATCAAATACACCTATCCTTACAACATGCAAGGCCAGAAGATTGATGGCATATCCTTGAAGTTCGAACATGGAAAGATCGTAGAATTCAAGCCTGAAACAAATCGGAAGGCCTTAGCATCTCTGCTGAACACAGATGACGGGGCTCGGCGCTTGGGCGAGTGTGGCATCGGGACAAATCCGGGGATAACGAGGTTCATGGATGAACTGCTCTTTGATGAAAAGATACTCGGAACAGTACATGTGACGCCGGGAAATTCATACGAAGGTCGAGGAGTAAACAAGTCAGCCATACATGCAGACATCGTCAAGGATTTGAGACAAAAGCATGGGGGTGGAGAGATTCAAGTGGATGGAGCGGTTGTGCAAAAGAACGGGAAATGGACCTTCATCTAAGAAGAGGCAACACACGCATAGACTACGAAATGTAGAAAACCTCCTTGTTCTGCAGGAACATCCCAAGAAAAGATTCCCCAAGAACTGGGCTTCTTTGCTTCGGAGAAATCTTGGAGATTTGGCTCTTGTACGCGCTAGTTGCCTTGACTTTGACCTCTAGTACGCCTGTTATGTCTTGGAGCGTCACGTCTCTACGATGGTATTCAGTAGCGTCTTTCTTCCGACGCCAAATCGGGTATTCGTAAACCGTAGGCGCTATGCCTACTTTTCTCAGACTGGCAGCGACGATCTTGAATGTAGCTTCGTGATCTTTCTTGGCATCGTGTCTGAAGGGCACATAGATCTCAGCCGGTCTGATTTCAAACAAGATGTCTGCAACTCTCTTCTTAGCCTCTTCGACATGTTCTTCCAGGCTGCCATCTTCGAAATCTAGCGAAATTAGGTTCTTCTCGGCTACTTCGAGAATTCTCATAGCGTTCCGGAATTCCTGCTTGCGCATCGTCTTGATTTCTCGTGGCGTAGGATCATTTATGCCAAAAGTATGGTCATGGGAGTGTCTTCCATCCGTCATCAAAACAACATACACGTCATACCCTTCACCAAGTTTCTTGACGATAGTGCCACCGCAGCCTAATGTCTCGTCATCTGGGTGCGGGGAAAAGACTATGATTCGCCTGTTCATACGATTCGAAGCTCCATCTTGCCCGCGTTCTTCGTATCAAAGCTTGGAATCAGCGGTTTGTAGCAGCTCACTAGTCATTCCTTCAATAGTCTGGCTCAATCTCTTCTTCTCGCTCTTTCTTTTGGGCGCACAAGGCTTTTAGGGATTCTTGAATCAATACTCAAAGGAAGATGGGGGTTCAAAGATGGGGCTTTTCAACGCAAACGCTCCACTTCTGTCTGATTTGAACCTACAGTTTCAAATCGCGATTCTTGCTTTTCTAGTAGTTGGACTTCTGATCGTCAAGCTTAAGCGTGGACTAATGAGACACGGAGCACTAATGGGCATCGCCCTAGCCTTCAACACGGTTTCCATCGTTGCTGTCATGACGCCATCACTGCTTGGTTTCAGTGATTTGTCCTCAATGCCGTTCACTCATCTTGCATTGGCAGTAATTGTACACGCCATAACAGGAAGCTTAGTAGAAATCTTGGGAATCTGGCTCGTCGTCACCTGGGCGTTCCATCATCATGAGACTAAAGCTTGTGCCAAAAGAAAAAACATCATGCGAGCTACGATTTTTCTATGGTTACTAGAGCTGTTGCTTGGTATATACATCTACGTCCTGTTATATTCACCTATATAGACACGCGCAGATCTATTGGCTACCTGACCGGAGTCTCACTTGAAACTTATTGTTGCTACCGTGTAGCAGTCACACAAGTTTAAAAACTCCAATCGTATCACTATCGCCATGTGGTTGACATGAAGCAATTTGATCTGATAGTAATAGGCACAGGCTCAGCAATGAATATCGTGAGTGCTATGGTTCAAGAGAATCCAGCGATAAAAGTGGCAGTTATTGACAAAGATGAGCCTGGTGGTATCTGTTTGACTCGCGGTTGCATACCGTCGAAGATGCTGCTATATCCTGCGGAGTTAGTCAGAACGATTGAGAAGGCACCGGAATTCGGGATAGCCGTGGACATCAAGAAGAAAGATTTCAAAAGGGTCATGGATAGAATGAGGACGCTTATCTACAAAGACATAAACATGATCCGTCAGGGACTCTCCCAGTCTAAAAACATAGATTACTACCCCGCGATTGCCGAATTTGTCGGCCCATACACTCTGAAGGTTAGCGATGAGACAATTACGTCGAAGATGATTTTCTTGTGCACAGGATCAAAGCCTACGATACCTCCGATAAAAGGGCTGGAGGAAGTTGGCTATCTTACGAGCGATACAGTCCTCAAGATGAATAAACTGCCTGAAAGCATCGCCATAGTGGGCGGAGGCTATATAGCCGCCGAATACGGCCATTTCTTTTCAGCTATGGGCTCGAAAGTAACCATAGTCGGCAGGAACCCCCAGTTTCTCAAGCAAGAAGAGCCAGAAGTGTCGGCACTAGCCAAGAGAGAGTTGGAAAAACACATGACAATTCTCACCAACCACGAAGTGCGTGAGGCAGAAAAGACCTTGATAGGCAAGAAGAGACTTATCGCTGTTAATAGAGAGAACGGAGAGAAGACCCTAACAACGGCGGACGAAATACTAGTCGCAACAGGAAGAGGTCCGAACACCGATATCCTTCACCCTGAAAACGCGGGGATCAAAACAGATAAAAGAGGATGGATCACCGCCAACGAGTATCTGGAGACCTCACAACCGAACATTTGGGCTTTCGGAGACGCGAACGGCAGATACCTCTTCAAACATGCAGCAAACTATGAATCAATAGTCGTCTACTACAATGCTGTCCTGAAGAAGAAGGTGAAGGCGGATTACCACGCGATACCACACGCCGTCTTCACGTACCCCGAGATTGGAAGCGTCGGACTTCGAGAGAAAGAAGCGATTGAGAACTACGGAAAAGACAACGTGCTGATTGGAATGTATCGATATGAAAACACTGCAAAAGGAGAAGCCATGGGCGTGAAAGACTACTTCGTCAAGGTAATCGTTGAGAAGGAACCCATGAAAATCTTGGGGGCACACATCATCGGACCATATGCATCCGTTCTCATACAGGAGATCATAAACCTGATGTATACGCCTGAGCGAGGTGCAAAGCCAATAGTCAACGGAATGCACATCCATCCTGCTCTGAACGAGGTAGTAGAAAGAGCGTTCCGTTCCCTGATGTCACCAGAGCAGTACCACCACCATATCGAGCACAACTAGTGCTCGGTGATGCAGATTGCCTAGGGCATTATGTGTAGGAAATGGCAATCTCCAAGTGAACATCGATGATGACCTGAATATTAGAGACATGTTTTTCCCTTTCGTGGGATTGGAAAATCATGTCAGTGGACATTTCTGCAGGTTTGGAGTTTGGGTCGACGGAAGATTTTCGTGGATAGATGCTTCGTGGAACAAGAGATTCGGCTATAAAGCTGATTCATTGGTAACGGAGGTTTTGCTGAAGAAAGCGGATCTCCAACTGGAATTGCAGGTTGAAGATGCGGTTCATCATTTTCACGACATTTTCATCAGGAAAGTCACAGTGAAGAACACCGCGGAAAAGGAAAGAGAAGTTCGATTGTTCTTCTCACACGACCTCCACATAGCAGACACCGACAAGGGTATTACTGCCTACTACGAACCTGAAACAGATGCCATCATCCATTTCAAGAAAGACAGATACTTCTCGATAAACGGATCGTCCGGGGAGGAAGGACTGTTTCAGTTTGCGGTTGGAGTGACAGAGTTTGGTGGCTTGAAAGGAACATGGAAGGACGCAGAAGACGGAGATTTGGGAAAAAATCCCGTTGCCCATGGGTCTGTTGATTCAACAATAAGCCTGAAAGCAAGCGTTCCAGGTAGCGATGAAAAGGAAGTGTACTACTGGATTGGCGCAGGGAGAACCCTCGAAGAAATCTCCAAGCTGCAGAGAATTGTAGCGGATAAGGGACCTGAAAGGCTCACTCACGGAGCTGCAGAATACCACAAGGCTTGGGTTAACAAGAGTGCATGCATGCAAGTGACAGTGGCTCGTGTAGATACAGATGATTGGCAAATAACGCATCCCGATGTTGGCCTAACTAAAGACCCCACTCGAGAACTCGGCTTCAAAAAACCGCTGCTCGGCTCCGTAACGGTCTGTTTACCGGTGACTCTTGTCGACGCACTTGCTGATGTAATCACGCTCAACAAATCGCTTCAAGAACTCAAGAACCTAGACGAATGCAAATCCAGCTAGATGCGTACGTGAAAACGCATTGAACTCAGATAGGTAAAACGTTAAAACCATCAGTATACCCTTGTTTAGTCGAGACTTAGAGGACGGTTGGAGTTAAAAACGGGACTTTTCAACGCGAACGCTCCACTTCTATCCGACTTGAACCTACTGTTTCAAATTGCCATTCTCATTTTTCTGATTGCGGGGCTTCTGATCGTCAAGCTTAGGCGTCGGTTTATGAAACATGGAGCATTAATGGGCCTTGCCACCGCACTCAACACGATTTCTATCGTTGTTGTTATGATGCCTTCGTTGCTAAGTTTCAGGGACTTGTCTTCAATGCCGTTCACTGGTCCAGCATTGGTAGTCGTTGTACACACCATTCTGGGAAGTTTGGTAGAAATCTTGGGAATCTGGCTCGTGGGCGCGTGGGCATTCCGTCGTCAGGAAATTAAAGCTTGTGCCAAAAGAAGAAACATCATGCGAGCTACAATCTTTTTGTGGGTATTGGCACTGTTCCTAGGCATATACGTCTACATCATGTTATACGTGCCTATGTAGGGACGCCCGTTTTCGTTGAAGCGTGGAGATCTGTTCTAGGCTGGAAGATCTGGGAATGCGGTTCCGCAACCAAAGATGGTAAGAAAGGCAACCCAAAAAAGGGGTAGGGCTGGGAGACGGCAAAGTAAACGTTACCGTCTTACTTTTTGATTGCTAGCTTTGCCCCACAAACAGAGCATTTACCTTCTGCCGTAATTTTTGGTTGTCCTCCTACCTCTGCTCCACAGAGTCCACACTTTGGCATATGAATTCACCTCCCCGAATCGGATTGTTTTACTGCAACTTTCAATTTGGATGGTTAGATCTTTTAAATGTGTGTGACTGTGGCACAACAGCCACATAAGTTTAAATACCTTGTTTTGAAACATTATTATTGGTGATAGGGCGCAAGAATTCTCCTTTCTCTCTCAGCAACCAAGCGTTTTTTTACTTCTAGTTGCGTGCGCCCCATCATCATTATGCTGTCGATCTTCGTGACCGTTTTATGTGAATAGAGGTCCATGCCAGCCTGAGGACGTTTACCGCGATGGGCTAGTGCGTTTATACCTTTCTGATTTCCATTTTTCCCAGTTTGTTGTCAAATCCTGTGAACAGGACTGTACCATGAGCTCTGGCCAGTTCACCGTATAGGTTTGCTGGGTCTCTGCTTTTGTTTATCCACTTGGCGTCGTATGCGCAGACAGCGATCATTGGGATGTCCAAGACCGTGTGTAATGCTCTTTCATATTCTAAGAGTTCTCTGATTAGGTTGTGTTCAAAGAAGCATGTCACTTCTCCGGTAACTCTTAATCCTCTAAAGCCCTGTTTCACCGCTTCTTTGTAGAGTCTGTTCCACAAATTTATTGTGGTGGCCGCCCTGAACTGTCCGTCTATAATGTAAATATCTTCGTATCCTAAGATGTGTAAAGCACCTGTCTTCTCGTATTTTTCCACCTGGATGCCAAATTGCTTCATAGCCGCTCTTACTTGGCTAGGGTTCTCATCACTGGCCACATATACTGCAGCCTCGCCTTCGTTGAGTCCAACTTTGAGGTAGTTAAAGAGAACGTTGTGTTTGGCTTCTGGAGAATCGTACACGAATATCAGGTGATTTGTTGGTCTCAACTGTTTCATGAAGCGGGTCACCTTTTCAGGCACCGCATTGGTTTCAATAGCCTTCCAGCTGGTGGATTTGTGCCATAGGTTTTCAAAATCTCCTTGAAAGACTCCTACGAGGCTGTCGCTGTTTGTCCATAGACACGGATGTTCTGCCATGGTTCCCTCTGTAGTGATTGAGATTAGAGCTTCCTTGAAATCGGTTATCATGTAATGGCTGGAGGGCAGATCGGAATATTTCAAGTCGAGATGGTTGCCTGGTGATAGCCGTTCTTCTATGATTCTTGGAAGGGGGTCTTCAACGTCAGGCATCTCCGATACTACGCGTATCTTAACCCCTTTCTTGGTGTTTTCCTTGATTTGCTCAGAGAAAGTATGCAAAAACTGCACAATCTGCCTTCTNNCTTTTCCGCTTTGAGAGCAGAGCGAAATGCGTTTTTTCTTCCACTTCTAGTCTCGGTGCTTGGGCGAAATGCTTCAAAAACGTTTCTGTTTTGGCCTTCAAGCTGGATACTCTTACGCGGGCTGTATCTTCTTCATGCTTGATCAGAATGGCAAGAGCCTCTTCTACGGGGGTGGCTCTAATCTTGCTTGGCTTGCCTAGCAGCTTTTCAGTTAATCCCAGCTTTTCGAGCTTCGGCAATATTCGATAGACATCTTCCCGACGCACCTTCGACGCTTTAGAAATTTGGCTGACGGTAGCCAGCTTCAATCTAGTTGCAGCCAAATATACCCTTGCTTGATTACCAGTAAGTCCGAAGTCGATTAGAATCTGAACGTTTCTTTCTACAGCTGACAAGATGAACCTTCCGAAAGACTGACTGTTACTGTTTTGTCACAGCAACATATATTTATTACTACGCACCTCCCCCTAGAGTTTCTTGAAGCTCCTCAGCCAGAGCTGCGGGGAAGCGGAAAACACACGCGAATGTGAACAGCATGTCTAAAGACGTACACGAACAAAAGGTGAGGAAAGCCGCGATAGTCGCGCTCTTCAGCCTCAAGCGTGAGGCGCAAACAAAGAGCAGTAAGGAGATAGAAACCGAGATTCGCAAGGCGCTTGAAGAGAGCCTTTCAAGGATACCGTGGCTGGTGTTGGAAAATGTCATCGTTGCTGAAGAATGAAAATCGGGCCTGAGGCGTCAACTGTTACTGTTGCATCACAGTCACATAAGTTTAAGAGGCATCACCGCAGATTAGAAACAGAGCTTGTAGAAACAATTGGGTGTGATGCCTTTGGAGAAAGGTAAGTTTTACGTCAAGCCGAAACTTCCTTACAACTACAAGGATCTGGAACCCTATGTATCGAAGGAGCAATTAAGGATTCATTATGAAAAGCATCATCAAGGATATGTCAGTGGTGCGAATGCGATTCTTGAAAAGCTGGAGAACTCGCGAAAAGACGGTGACGATCTGGACATTAAATCCGCTTTAAAGGCTCTGTCTTTCAACATAGGAGGCCACATACTTCACTCGTTGTTCTGGCCTAATCTAGCACCGAGTGGCGAGGGCGGTGAAGAGCCCCGGGGAGTTCTAGGCAATACAATAGCAAAGGAGTTCGGAAGCTTTGAAAGATTCAAGAAAGAGTTCTCTCAAGCTGCTGCCAGCGTGGAAGGCTCCGGATGGGCCGCCCTCTCCTTCTGCAGGCAAACTAATAGACCGATAATAATGCAGATAGAGAAGCACAACACCAACATCTATCCAACGTTCAGAATTCTCATCGTTCTTGACGTATGGGAGCATGCCTACTACCTCGACTACAAGAACGCACGAGGCGAATTCGTCGACGCATTCTGGAAAATCGTCAACTGGGACGAAGCAAACAAGAGGCTCAAGAAATTACTGACGTAACGAGGTTCGTGAACATATTTCATGGGGGGGTAAAAAGACTGATCTCAAGAAGCTTGGCTGGAACAGACGAAGAAAAGCCGCTGTTTCAATTATTCTTCCTGAGAAACGACGAAAGTGAGACTGTGATGGTCGAAGAGGTACAAGAGATCGACTTTGGAAAAGTCAAGGAACGCCTTGAACAAGGAGAGGCGGTTTTCATCACGCCTACGCGTAAAGAGAAGGTAGGAATGAGTCTAGTCGAGTGGGAGTATACGGCAGAAACGTGGTATTCCACTCACATTTAGGCTTGGGTTCTCAGAAATGGAACTGGTCCTGGTTCACACTGCAGATATGCATACATGAACTCGTGCGCACCAAACCTCTTTGCCAAGAAGATGGCTGATCCACCTTTCCCACTCGTGACGTCAAGAACTTTAAATTTTTCATTTATGTCGGCAAGAACGGCCAACTGCGCTGTTTTTGCCACAGATGGTCTCAATCAATATTTACGAAAGGCGCAGTTACAATTCCGGTTGTGAAAGACCAACCATTCCGACTAAGAGTTTTGAGAACGTGTCATGATGTTCCTCTTCTTGACCCAAGATTTCTTCGAATAATCTTCTAGTTGTGATGTCGCCTTCTTTATCTGCAACTTTGATGGTTTGTTTGTAAAGGAGTATTGCCTCCTCCTCCGCTTTTACGTCCACCCGAAGCATCTCCTCCAAATTGGCACCAACGAAGATGGGATTTGGTTTTATGGTAGGAATCCCTCCTAGGTACGCCAGTCTCTCTGCAATTTCCTCTGCGTGCTTCATCTCATTGATCGCTGTCTTCCTGAAGATGCCTTCAACTGCTGCGCTTTCAATGCCCGCAGCCGAGACGTGTTGCCACATGTACTGGATGGAGACCTGAAGCTCCCGTGCTATTCCTTTGTTCAACAGCTCAATCAGCTTTTTGGATGCCATGCCTATTTCCTCCAACTTTCAACGTATGCTTTCATTGGGAAGTGTTTGGTATTTAAGATTATGTTGCTGTTGTGCCACAGTCACACACACTTAAAAGTCTCACTTCCACACTAGAACGCACGCACTGACGTAACGAGAAAATATCTTGAGGAGGTGAAAAGAAAACGTGAGAAAGATTCTCAGTCTCGGTTTATTCGTTATCTTTACGCTGTTGTCAGCGGCGCCAGCCTCAGCCGTTCCTATGGGCAAGAATGCTAAAGGATTCGGTCATGGAATCGTCATAACAATCGATGGAACGGACTACTATCTGGCGGGGGCTCCTGATGGACCCAATGGGGCAACAGATATTCCAGGTCATTACTGGGTGATGGCTGGTCCCCATCAGCTGGTGGGGAAGCACTACAACACGGGGCCCTTCGAAACGGCAAATTGGTGGTCGTCAGACGCACCAGATGGTGAACTACTCTACATAGTCCACGCCGTCATAAACACGTGGAGCGAAGAACAGGCGATGCAGTATGCCATTCAAGGCTACATACACTACCATGAACTTGTAAGTGTGAGTGATGGCACCCTACATCCCAACAAGGTAGTGTGGTTGAAGCACATCGCTAGAACGTTCTTCACCCTGGACGGGGGACCGCATCCAGAGCTTACACACTATGTAACACCAGGCGTAGACTACGAATTCATACCCAACGGTATGACGCCCTATACACCGTGAGAAGCAGCAGACTCGTTGACAGACCCCAATGGACCTTGCAAATCAGACTCCAAATCCTGCCGTGCGCACGCTTTCTGTTAGTTTCTCTTCAACGTTTTGAACTATGCTCCGCGGACTTCGAGAACGATGCCTGCCGCGGAGGCGCCTTTCTTTCCTTCGATAACAAATCGACCCAGTTGAGGAAGATCTGAGTACTTCTCAACGCATAGCGGTTGGAGCGCCGAGAATTCTACTTCTCCAACACTTCCTTCCTGCAGATGTTCTGGAAACTCTCTTCGAACCATGAGATTCACGGGGTCAATATCCTTCAATATGCTCTCAACCTCACACCGCTTTTCCGCCGTGCCATAACGGATGGTCACCACATCTCCCGTGGCGATTTTCGTGTTTGAAAAAAGAATTATCTCTGCAACAAAATTTCCTACGTTTCTTGGCTTATTCTCTGGATAGCTCACAACTTCGCCCCTCTCCACATCTTTGGCTCCTTTAACATGGAGACCAACCGAGTCGCCTGGCCCTGCTTTCCTGGCTTCACCGCCCAAGACCTCTATGGCTTCAATTTGCCTTTCTTTTCCTGACGGACCAAACGCGATCTTTCTTCCCGCTTCCAGAATCCCAGTCTCGATCTTGCAGGCAATGATCGTTTCGCCTTCTTGCAGATAGGTGTCTTGGACAAACCCTCTCAGCGGCTTGTTCACTGGAAGAACTGAAGGACTTATTGCGTTGTCCAGAGCGTCAATCAGCGGCGAACCCTCATACCAAGCCATACTCTGAGACTTCGTGAAGACGTTGTCTCCTTTCATAGCCGAGATGGGTATCTTCAGCGTCTTCTCATAGCCTAGGGAAGCCAGAATCGGCTCAATTTTCCCACAGACTTCGTCATATGTTCTTCTCTTGTACGCCATCTCGTCCATCTTGTTGACCGCAACCACTAGTTGGCGGATGCCCAGCGTCTTAATCAAGAACGCATGCTCTCTGGTCTGGTCTTGGATTCCCTCCTTGGCCGATACAACGAGCACGGCGGCGTCCGCTTGAGATGCTCCTGTGAGCATCTTCTTGATGAATTCCTTGTGGCCTGGGCAGTCGATTATCGTGTAGAAGTATCTCCGGGATTTGAAGGGCGTCTGAATTATGTCAATGGACAGCCCGCCTTTTCTCTCCTCTTCCAAGCTATCTAAGAGGAAAGCAAATTCGAACTCCTTTCCGGACTCTTCGATTTCTCCTTTGATCTCATGTAATTTCTGTTCTGGGATCGCATTGGTATCGTAGAGCAATCTACCGATCAGCGTGGATTTTCCGTGGTCTTTGTGACCTACGACGACTAGGTTGATTCGGGGAAGACTCACGCTTTCGACCTCATTATGTTGTAGAAATCCGTTATCTTGGGAAGGCGCAACCCCAGTTTGTGATTGACGGAATAGAAACCCCTCTTGGTGTGATCTCCGTATCTTCCGACCGCCTTCATCCCATGATCGGATATGACTAGGATGAAATCATCGGAGCCTTTGACCTCCTTCGCGAGGTCTTCAAGCTCTTGGTATACAGCTTTCATCTTTTCAGCGACGCCGAAGCTGAGGTGGCCGACGGCATCTGCGAGATCGAAGTAGCCCATGAGCAGATCGAACTTCCCTACGGCATCGAGGAATTCTTTTCGGTTCTCTCTGTGGTACCTCCAGACCAAGGCGTCGAATTCCTCCACGGTCGCCTTATCGTCAAAGTAGCCCTTTAGCAACTTTCTTTCCTCCGCATGGTTTGGCTGCTTGTACGAGAATGAGGGAACATCTATAGTCTTGTACTGGTTGAAGAGATTTAGGAACGTGTCTCGCACGTCTAGGGTGTATTCCCATTGAGTCTTCAGGGGAATTTTTGCTTCCATGTTCTTGCCGGAGAGGAAGGATGCCCAGAGGACTATTGTTCGCGGCTCTTTGAAGCCTGAGATGTCGGTCTGCCCGCACTCCGCTTGCATCAAGTGCGTGCAGTGAAATTTTCTGACCATCTTGAGATCTAGAGCGTCTAGGGCGAATATAATCATGGCGGTCTACCTATCCTACATGTAACCCAGAGATCGCAGTTTCTGCATCATGTAGGCTTTTTCTTTGTCTTGCGCCCGCCCTGCTCGCTCAGGGATTCTCGAGGTCTTAAGTTCTTCAACGATTTCGTCTATGGTGCCTGCTTCGGACGGTATCGGAACGGTGCATGGCATGCATCCGAGGCTTCGATATCGCTTTCCGTTTTTGGCGAAGTACAACGGGTTCACGGAGAGCTTCTCTTGCTTGACGTATTGCCAGACGTCGAGTTCGGTCCAGTGCAAAATCGGGTGGACCCGCATGTGGGAGAAGTCTTCTGAGGGTTTTACGTACAGGTCCCAGAGTTCGGCTGGTTGGTCCGTGTAGTCCCATTTGAATTCTTCGTCTCGGGGGGAGTAGTAGCGTTCTTTGGCTCGGATCCCGTGTTCGTCTCGTCGTATGGCCAGAATTAGGGCGTCGAATTTCTGTTCCCTGAGCAGACTCTTCAGCGGCTCTGTTTTCAGCTGTGTACAGCAGTCCAGCCTTCCTGTTTTGGGGGACATGCCGTTGTTCAGGGCTGTTTCGTTCTTTGCGATGATCAGGTCGAGATCCCATTCTTTCGCGATTCTGTCCCGAAAATCGTACATCTCGGGGAACTTGTAGCTTGTATCGATATGTATAACGGGAAAGGGGATCTTACCAAAGAAGGCCTTCTTGCATAACCAGACTGTGGCTGTGGAGTCTTTTCCAGTGCTCCAGAGCACCGCGGGGTTGCTGAACTGGGCTTTGGCTTCCCTGAGTATGGAGATGGTTCTCTTCACGTAGTCTTGGAGATGATTATACACTGCTTGACCCCCTGTCTAGTCGATGTAGCCCAACGCTCTGAGCCTCGCTTTGACCCGCTCTTCGTCTTCTTTAGTGAAGGGTTTCTCAGCTTCTTCGTCTTCTTCAGCCACAATCTCTCTCAATACATAGGTGACGTAGCTGGACACCGAAGTGAACCCTGTTCCTTTTATCCGTTTTTCCACCTTCCTGAATAAAGGCGCGGGGATAGACACGGTTGTGAACTTCTTTCGTTCAGATCGCTTTTTTTTCTGCTTGTTCATGGGTCATCATTCCGAAGAGAGCAAATGGCTAATTACATTTAATTACACGCCTATTTAAACACTATGCCGTGTAGGGCGCAGTGCGCGCGTATTTTGTACTCCTTGCAGTACGTTTTTGGAGGAGTTCCAGCGTACGCGTGTGTGCAACAAGCCTTTTAGAGGCTGAGGAAGCTAAGGAAGAAGTGCGTTGAAAAGACTGTGGGCCACATGAGTCAGAACACACGTAGAAAAGGAGTGAAACTCAAACTCTCGGACCCAGAAGAAGTTGAGGAGCAAATAATGTTGCGTCTAAGTCGGCTTATGATCAAGGAGATGGAGTTTGACCACAAAATGCGAGACAAGGCCCTTCGCTTAAGCCGGAAACGAAAGAAGCAAGTCGACTCTTGGGTTATCTAGAGTAGCGAGCTTAAGCAAGAAAACTTCAATCCGGCGCGTGTAGATCATTATTTGGGATTCATAAAGTTTTTTTCCAATGTTTTGTCTCGATCTAATCAGGCGTATCTTATGAGCAAGAAGAACGGAAAGAAACTTCATTATGGAGTACGCCTGCGAACGGATCAGCTGAAGTATCTGAAGAGCGTTTCGAAGCCTTCAGAGTGGATCAGAACTGCAGTTGATGAGAAGCGAAGGCGTGAAGAAAAGAAAGCTCGCTCGAAATGACTTAGCGCACGCGCTTCCTTAGTGTTGGCAGCCGCCCAATGCTTTGGACATTCTGCGGTACGCTTTGAGCATCTGTGTTTTCTTTCTCAAGTCTTTCTCCCTACTTATCTGTCGTCGGATTCCACGCATTTCACGTTTCAGACTTCTAACAAAGATCTGTTCCGATTCCATACCCATTTCGCCTCTATATGAACGCAAATCTGGGCTAGTTTTTCGGGTGAAGACATCTTTGGGTGATGAAATTTAACTTGTATGAAACCGGAGTCTGTATCAGAAGTATGCGCACACATGTATCCGATGGTGGTCTTATTGTTGTTGTATGGTATGGTTTTGACCGCGAACGCAGCCCGCTCCCGGCTTTGCTGCTGAAACGCAAGCCCATGGCAGCTGCGTCTCGGAAAAAATTTCTCAGCCATCCTCCCCCTTAGACCCTATGCGATGACGCATGCGCTCGAAGGTAGACTGCAGTCCAGTAGTGTATCTGCGCTTTGAGAGCATAAGCGCGCGAATGTTGCTGGTGACTCCCTGTCTCAGTGTGCCTTATTTTGCAGGGAATTCTAAGGGGAGAGACTTCTGCTTTGCTCGTAAAAGGTGAACAGTAGACGTTCACTTGCTGCCCAGTTTCGTTTGCTGTGAAGGCTCTTCCCCTTCTGCTAAGTATTTGAGATGTAGTGGCTTCAATCGTTTTGCTGCTCCAAGGTCCACAAGAACGGAGTGCAGATCGTCAATGAACCCGCCCATCTCCAATCGGAGCTTCAACATGAATTTGCTATAGTCGGAATAGCTCTTGTGCAGTGACAGTATAAACGAGTTCATGCCCATTCCCTCGCACGCTCCCCCCATGATAATCGCAGGTTCCTTTTTCAGCCAGGTCAGTCCCTGACTTCGGATGTCAGCATAGTCTTTCTTGGTGAACATTTCCATGGCCTTGATGAGGGTGATCGCCATGATTTCATACCCGATCTTCACGAAGTCTGGGATGATGGTGAATCCTTGGATTACGCCCTGTTCCACCATCCGATTTCGCCTTCTGGTTATGGTCGGCTGAGAGACTCGCAGAACCTTTGCCAGCTCTCGATCGCTCCTCTTCGAGTCTTTGAGTAATTCAAACAGTAGCTTTTTGGTCAATTCTTTCTTCAACTGCGTTTCTCCCTTTGTAGACCTCTTTCCTTTTCAAATGCAGCAAATTAGTGTTTCGGTTCCAATCGTAATGCTCCTAGATGCACGCAAATGCCCGCACTCCGCTTTCAGGTTACCGTTACCCAGACACAGACTAGCCAAATTTGCTTCTCTTCCGAAAGTGTTGAATGCTCCCGCCACGCTGAAACAGGTGAAACGGAAATGCGGGCGCGAAAATGCGCCTAGGTTGCTCCTTAAGCTTCAAGGTCGAATTTCCAGTCCTTTTCCCAGGACCTATCAGAACTCCCGTGATATGTTTCATTTGATGCAATATCTATGCAAGAAAGGCGCCCTTCTTTCAATAGAAGCTATCTCCATAAGGCATTAATACCACAAGTCGAATATGAATCTCTGATAAGTGAAGAGAATGAAGTCGAGACAATCTGTCAGGTTAGCCACAACACTGTTGCTGGTGTATACGGTTCTGACTTCAGCGCTTCCATTCGCGTGCGCAACTGATCTTAATAAGCACATGCACCCTTCTGAAGCGCGTCTAGCTGTGAACCCTGCGTTAATATCAGGCAATCCCACGGACGATATCCCGCGGGTCAGAATCATGATCAACATAACAGGCGTAGCAGATCTGTACACTTATGGCTTCTATCTTGGATGGAAGACTGGCCTTCTATTATGTACTGGAGTCAGGGAAATTACAGAGTTCTTTGACGGCGACTTCTACTATACGATAGAACATAATCGCGTATACATTGCCTCCACCCTTCTAGGACCTGTGCCGGGAGTGACTGGTAATGGAAAACTGGTTTCCGTCACACTGGACATAACAGACACGGGAAATACCACCCTGAGTCTCTACGAGACCGAATTGTACAACTCCACTGGACAGCTAATCTCGCACAACGTTTTGAATGGTGCCTTTTACACAACCCTCCCAGTTGCGAGTTTTACGTATTCGCCTTGGGGACTACCTGAACGTCCATTGGTAGATGAACCGGTAACCTTCAACGCCTCGAGAAGCTATGATCCAGACGATTACTATGAAGATCCCACGCCAGGAGGTATCGCTAGCTACGAATGGGACTTCGGCGATGGAACAACGGGCTCAGGTATGATTACGACGCATCAATATTCTGTGGAAGGAAGATACACGGTAACCCTGTATATAACCGATGACGACGGCGTATCGAATCAGGCAACAGCAACGATCGACGTTTGGGGTCCGCTGCTAGCTTACATTTCTGTACCCTATCATCGCCAAATCACTGGCTACTATTGTGGACCTGCCGCGCTTGAGATGGTTTTTGATTATTATGGTCCCGATGTACATCAAAGTGAGATAGCTGACGTAGCAAGAACGGCTCCTGATGGAACGTATACTTGTGACATGGTGCGGGCGACGCATTTCAGCGGGCTCAGCACCTCAGTAGGCGAAGAAATGCCGGGAAGCATCACGGGGTACACCGCGCGAAAACTTGGGTTTGCCGCGCTTGAGTGCTGGGATATGACTATCGATCAGCTGAAATCGCTCATAGATGCCCGGTATCCGGTAGTGGTGTTGACTACATGGCATTTTCGAGTCGCTGTAGGCTACAGTGGTGCACGCATCATATTTCAAGACTCCTACCACGGGGTCAACACCAGTCTGACGTACGAGGAATTCGACACGGATTGGGACTACTCAAGTCATTGGGGCCTCTTCGTCAGTCCTTGGGAGATCGAGATCTTCCATCCTGACAACGTATCGCAAGGAAGCATTTTCAACGTTACTGCCAGCATCACTTATCCTTGTCCCCCGCCCTTTCCGACCTATCAATATCCTGCCTCGATGTCGAATGCCACAGTGAACCTCTCATCGGGACTGCGTCTGGTTTCAGGTGAGGAGCCCAAGAAAATCATCGACACGGGTGTACTGGCCGCGGGTGCTTCAGCTAATGTAACGTGGACTGTCCAGGCAGACACTGTTGGTGCTCATACAATATTCGTGGAGGCGGAAGGGAAGGTCGAAGGCCTTGCACCGCCGCTCCCATCTTATCCTGAGTTCTACGAGTATGAGGATAGAATCGGGGGATTCACCGAAATTGCTGTAGATGTCGTTTCGAGCGAGCCAAGTCCCCACGATGCAATACAAGAGTTAGTTGAGACCATTGAATTTTGGGACTTGCTCAAAGGCATTGAGAAGGGCTTGACTTCCCAATTGAAATGTGTCCTGCGAGTTCTAGAAGTAGGAGAAGAAGATCGGGCAGTTCGCATGCTGGTGATCTTTGAGAGAAGAGTTGAGACCCTGCGAGGAAAGCACCTGACAGAGGAGCAAACGGAATACCTGACAGTAGAAGCCCAACGAATCATTGAACTTATCCAAGGATCACCAACCACGCCTCCTTGGTAAGTCCCTTTGCCCCTGAGCGCTCGAGACGGCTACGCGTTTAGTCACGTTTGTATGGTTCAAGTCTATGTCAAGTTATTCTGTCGATCAGCAGGTTGGTGAATTCTATCAGTTCCTTGTCAGCCTCAAATACGGCGTTGTTGTAGACGTAGACGCCGAACACAAGATTCTGCCTGTGCCCCCAGCTAAACCCCTCGTCTGCTGTGCTACAGTCGTAAATTGCTGCAAAGACACCGGGAATTATCACTTCCTGATAACCTCCTTCCAAGATCATCCTATTCACTTCGCTGTCAAAGTATGCTTCTGCACTGGATGCGTCTGAAAACCTGTAGACGAAAAGCGTGGTGAAATAGAAGTAGTCTCTACCGCCGCTGTGTGTACTACCTATTCTCTTATGATAAAGTGCGCTGCGGCCTTCTAAAAATCCACGGGTGTCTAACGTCACACTGGAGGAGTCGCCGCCTAACCATTCAGTAGCAACGTCGTTCCGTGAAGGAAGCAGTTCATCGAGGGGTCTTGTAATCAACTCGCCGGTTTCCTTCGGCGTCTGGGTTCCCCACAACCTCAGTAATGCAAGACCGATGATACCCAATATCGCAGCAACAACGAAAACGGTCTTCCAAATCCTCCTTGTCATTCCTTCGCCCACTTTTTCAAATAACAACTTACCCAAATCATGCATAAAAACGGTGAGATAGTGTGAGCATCTCGCCGTGCAGTTTCGATCCACCCACGGTTGTCTAGGCCAATGCTGCGAAAAAGCATCTTGACTCTTGTATCAATCCTCTTCGATGTAGACATTGCATAAGCGACACTCTTCCTTTTCACTCTCTGATAGTCCGTTGTCTTCAACGTCCAAACAATTTCAGAATCCTAGAAACAGCGGAATGATCACTGGTGCGGGGGGCGGGATTTGAACCCGCGGAGGCCTTCGCCAGAGGATCTCTCATGAACTTACCTCGTCCAGCTTAAGTCCTCCCCCCTATCCTAGGGGGTTTCCCGTCGACCCACCTAATTAGACCTGGCTCGGGTACCCCCGCCCCGCATACTCAATTCGCATTTGGAACTTAAATCTTGCTTGCAGCCGGGCACTCCGGAGTGGGCGGGCATTATGATGCTCTTGCAAACATTGGTGTACATCCAATGTTCATCATATGCCAAGAATACTTCCAGACAAATCAAGTGAACAGCGCGCACGTGTCCAATAGTGCAAGGGATTACAGATGAAGTGAACGCTGAGTGCTCCGCGCTATTCCCTCGCCAACCAGGTTGCTTTTCTCCACTGCCTACATCTATTGTCTAGGAAGTCTAGCCATCAATGTCTTTGAATGCTCGACCGGCTTCCTTTGCAGTTTTTCTCACTTCTTCAGACTTCGAATCTTCTGGATTGATTTATCCAACCCGACGGCGATGATGTACCCAATCACGAAGAATAGCGGGAGATTGATCGGAAATTCTGACAACAGGGCGTCCACTATAAGGATTCCTTCTACAGACTCTCCGAAGGAATCATAAGGTTCAGAAATAACAGTAAACTTTGTGGACACCTCACTTCCAAGTAGATGATTAGCGGGATAGCAGAAGCGATTAAAAGAGATGCTCATAGTTCCGTTGCAGAGATAACCATAACAAGGATGCCCGTCTATAAGTAACCGTGATGAAACCACCGTAGCATTCGCGACGTAACCTACACCAGGAGTTAGAGCAAGAGCTGAAAAGATCACAGCGAGTACCCCCGCAACCGAGAACCTCCGAGAATTCCTCTTGAAGAACTCTTTCACTCTACTACGTAGCCCAACAGATTCTCTTTCTCTAGCTTGTTTCTCTCTCAGTTCATCTAGAAAATCATCTTCAGTACTCAAACTAGAAAGCAGCCCCTGTTTGATGAGGAATATTATAACCAGAGACCATTTAAAATTATCTAATCACAACAAAATCACGAAATATTGCAGCAGAGGCGTTATACCTGATTGGGGTGTAGGGCGATATGGAGAAGATCGACGGTTGTACGATCTAACGGATAAGGAGATTTGGATGTTCGCCAGCGATTTGGGTCCTCCGCTCAATGAAAAAGTTCGTGTACCGATCCTCAAGATCTCAGAGTCGTAGGGCGAGCGCTCTCTGCTACTCAGAAGAGACACTCAGTTCTTCACTGGCAGAAATCTCTGTTCCTTGCCAATCCCCATAAACCACTACGACAACCTTTTGCGATTGCAGGACACTCGAACCCATATGATACGCTTTGCTCCACAACAAATCTTTCATAAGTACATTGTCGAAGGTCAGCGTGTATGTTATGTGGTCGCCGGAGATGATGACGCCTTCAACCTCCTTCACAGGGATTGTCTTCTCAATGGTAGTGGTTTCTGCGAACCAAGGCACTTCACCTAAATCCCAAGTTTCTTTGCTTGGAAAACTCAGCGTTACGTTGACTCTGAAGTCTTTGGTGAAGCTTGTCAGACCGATTTCTTTGTCAAAGAAGGACGCAGCAAATAGGGGTAGCTCAGGTTCGGGAGGTCTGAAGAACACCAGCCCAAGGAAAACAATTATCACGACTACTGAAGCCAAGACTGCGAGAATGACATTCCGACTACGCTCGCGCTTCATGCCGGTTAAACCTCGTCAAGACCTCCCCGGATTCTCTGATGCAAAGAGAGATATTCCCTGTCAGTTGCCAAAAGGGTTATGAATTGATAATATTTGCGGCGCATCCAAATGTTGTGGGAGCGCTCACGGAAGCCTAAACATGTGTTTTTTCATGTTCATAGATGGAGAAGGTGCGTTCAGCCGCCTCGGAATGCCCCTACGGTGCGCGAGACTTCAAATATCTGACTAGAGGCTCCTTCGGCATGCGTTCGTCGACTCATTTATCCTCTTCAGCCAATCTTAAGCTGCCTTGTGCCTCCTATCTAAATTTATATAGGTTTCGATTTTTAACCTGACTACTATGTTGAAGGTAGGTCATCGGGGCGCCAGAGCCTACGAACCGGAGAATACGCTGCGCAGTTTTGCCAAGGCGTTGGAGCTAGGAGTAGACGCCGTGGAGTTCGACGTGCGACGGACAAAGGATGGCGCAGTCGTTGTCATCCATGATGCTGACGTTGATAGAACCACCAATGGAACAGGGTTGGTGAAGGACCTGACGAGAGAAGAGATCAAGCGACTCGTCACTGAGAAGGGTGGAGAAATCCCCACGTTGGAAGAAGCGCTAAGTTTTCTGGACAAGAAGGTGAAGATTCTCATAGAATTAAAGGAATCGGGCTTTGAGACCGAGGTGCTGCAGCCAATTCGCGAGAAAGGCCTAGAGGAGAACGTCATAATTGTCTCTTTCATCGAAGAAGCTCTGGAGAAGGTGAGAGCGCTCAACGACAAGGTAGAGACCGGCTTGATTTACGTCCGACACAGGAGTCCTGTGGAAACCGCAAGGGCACTGAGAGCCAACTACCTACTACCCCTCTACCGATTCACACACACTGCTGACGTGAAGAGAGCACACAAGACCGGTCTGAAAGTGATCGTCTGGACCATAAACAAATCAGAAGAAGTCAAGGAATACGCTAAGAAGGGTGTTGACGGCATCGCCAGCGATAAGTCGGATATTCTAAAGATAGAGTAGAAGTCTCCAATCTGGCTCTTTGCTACGTCGCATCTGCATACATCTTAAATGTGACCAGTTCTTTATCTGAAGAACAAGGAGAAAGACAACATGCCACTCTACGACAAGCCCCATCTTGATCATGCCAAGCATCTCTGTGAGCTCATAGAGAAAGGAGCGACCTTCGACGAATACTTCCACCTGGTTAGGAATCCCAAGTTCGTCTGCAGGCAATGTGGCCGAGCAGCAGCCAAGGCAGAAAACCTTTGCGATCCGGTTCCTATCCCCAGCTCCTAGAGAGTTCCAAGAAGTTCGCCCCAGGTCATTCCAACGCCTAAAGCCAATGGATATAGGCTTACAAAGTATTCTTCCTGTTTGAACTGTGGCAAGAGTTAACGCTGCGACAAAAAACGCTGTAAGCCATCAGGTGAGCACTTCATCATTGCGAGAAGACTTCTCATTGAGTCGTGGTGTACTGCCTTTCAGTGCTTTGCGCAACCAGACATCAGGTTTGTAGTTTTTGTCCAGCAGGTTTGCCCCTTGGCCGTCAGCGCCTTCTGCTACCAGCTTGGCCTCGTTCAATGAACCGTCATTCTTCACCTTGATGTGCCATTTTGCTCCACAACTGAAACATAGAAGATACTTCTTGCCTCACGGGGCACATATTTTTTAGTGTGAAAGATATGGGTTAGTGTTTCGCGCGTGTCTTTTCACTTCGAAAGGTCTGTCAAATATGCGCGCGC
>JABAOH010133971.1_pt2 | contig 23484 bp, 17 predicted proteins | sample 7062181 | NCBI WGS metagenome assembly JABAOH01 (sample SAMN14538630, study PRJNA623070) | marine sediment metagenome | biome: marine biome [ENVO:00000428]; feature: marine pelagic biome [ENVO:01000023]; material: deep marine sediment [ENVO:00002113]; isolation source: pool of 5 deep marine... | reverse complement strand
GAATCCCTGCACGAGTTCGTCGGTGCGCGGTGTTCTTGGCTGCTCGGCATGATGCAGGTCGACGGACCAGGACACATCTTCGCCAGGTGCGCCCGTGATTAGCCACCGCAAGGCCCTGGACTCATAGGCGCTCGGCCTGATCGTGTTTCCACCGCCGACTCGCCGGTCGCCGATGTCCGCGTACTCGGCACTCAGAGACGTAGCCAATCGCCGGTTGCCCCAGTCGATCGTCCCGCCAAGTATTCGCGCCTCTTCTGCCGAATTCGCGGAGAAAAACAGATCGCCACGAACGCTGTTCTCGTCGGATTCGAAGTCGGGCGTACGGGTGACAACCTGGATGACACCACCGATCCCGTCTGAGCCATACAGCGAGGCCGGCGTACCGTGCAGGACTTCCACGCGTTCGACGGCATTGCTCGGGACCAGCGCCAGGTACTGCGTCGGGGCGCTGCGAAAGATCGCGTTGTTGAGGCGCATGCCGTCGACGAGATGCAGCACGGCAGAGCCCTTCTGGCCGCGGATGATCGCCGCACCCTGACCCGGCGTCGTTTGCTGCAGGAAAACGTTTGCAGCATTCGCCAGTGCATCGGTGACCAGCCACTCGTTGTCGACGTCTTCGATTTCGACGGTTTCGATTGCCATCGACAGCTGATCGACAGCCACGGCGCGGCGCACCGCGGTCACGAAGATCTCGTCGATCTCTTCCGAATGCGCGGGGAAGCAGGCGACCAGGCAGGAAGCCTGAAAGAATGTTCGGGCTAGTCGTTGCAAGTCGGCTATCCTATCGCACATGAAGACACATGCGATACGAATCCACGAGTACGGCGGGCCCGAGGTTCTGAAATGGGAGGAAGTCGACCTCCCCGATCCGGGCGAAGGCGAAGCCAGGATTTGCCACACTGCGGTAGGTCTCAACCTGATCGATACCTATCATCGCAAAGGTCTCTATCCGCTCGAGTTGCCGGCAGGAATCGGGTCGGAGGCCGCGGGCGTCGTCGAGGCACTCGGACATGGGGTTGCCGATATCGGGATTGGCGATCGCGTCGTCTACACGGGCATGCCGGTCGGGTCATATGCGGAGCGCCGCAATTTCATGGCCGACCGCCTGGTGAAGATTCCCGAAGGCATATCCGATGAGGTGGCGGCATCTGTCCTGCTCAAGGGACTGACGAGCTGGTATCTGCTCCGGCGCAGCTATCGCGTCCGGGAAGGCGACGCGATACTTCTATATGCCGCGGCGGGTGGCGTCGGCTCGCTTGCCAGCCAGTGGGCCAAGCAGCTGGGCGCAACGGTGATCGGTGTCGTCAGTACCGACGACAAAGCCGAACTGGCCAAATCCCAGGGCTGCGATCACATCATCCTGTCTGATGATGATATCGCTGCACGGGCACGAGAATTGACCGATGGCGAGGGAGTCGCGGCGGTTTACGATTCCGTGGGCAAAGACACGTTCCTGGCGTCGCTCGACTCGTTACGCTTCCATGGCACGATGGTGTCTTTCGGCAACGCGTCGGGGCCGGTCGAGCCGATTTCTCCGCTCGAACTGGCCCAACGAGGATCGCTGTACCTGACGCGCCCGGTGCTGTTTCATTTCATCCGGACGCGAGAAGAACTCACCGCCGCATGCGGTGAACTGTTTGCGGCAATCGATCGGGGAATGCGGGTGCGCGTCGGACAGACTTACGCGCTCCAGGACGCCGCGCAGGCGCACCTCGATATCGAGGCGCGCCTGACGACAGGTTCTACGGTGCTGCTGCCTTGACGGCGAACAGGCTTAGAAGCGCCAGATGGCTCCTACCGAAATCATGTTGATCGAGTCATCGATACCGAGCGCGTTGTCTTCGACCTCGAAACGCTCGTACTCGGCACGCAGCTCGACCGAGCTGAATGTGAAACGCAAGCCGATGCCGTAGGCCGGATCCGAGCCGTCTGCACTAACGCTCGGCAGACCAGTTGCGCTGAGATCGAAATCCCAGCTCGCGAAGCCCGCCTTCGCATACATGCCAAACAATCCCAGATCCAGTCCGACCGTGCCAAAACCGGCAAGGCCTTTGACATCGACATCGATCTGGTTGCCGCCACCGAAGTTCTCGGAAGCACCACCGAAGTCGGCGTAGGCCAGCTCGACACCAAAATCGACAGCCGGCAGATCGAAGATGTAACCTGCCATCGCCTTGTAAGCGAGGCTGTCGTCATTGAGGCTCACCGTGTCACTTACATCCGACTCGCCAAGACCTGCTCCGACGTAAAATCCCGAATCGGCCTGCGCCGCCGGCGCCATGAGCAGCGAAGCCACAGCGGCCGCGCCGAAAAGACGTACAGAAGTTGCGAACTTCATGAGAAGTCTCCAAAAAATTAACCCAAGCCGCGCCAGAGTAAGCCAAAGCGCACACTGCCGAGTGACGATCAGGTCACATTTCTGCGCCTGAGCGACCATAAATATCGGTTATATGGGGAGTTTTTAGACCTGCGTCGCCTTTTGAAACAAGGCCTTACAGGTTGAGGGTTACGCGGACGCCCCAGGTCCTCGGGGCCTCGAGAAACGGGGCGCCCGGGCCCGGATCCGTGATCGGGTTTCCCGTGGCGGCAGCCGCCTGCACATCGGCATTTTCGAAATTCTTGAGCCAGACACCGGCCGTCCAGCGGCCCGTGCCCGAATGCCAGGTCAACGCCAGGTCGGTCTTCGTATAGCTGGCCTGGTACATCCCGGGTGAGTGCGAAAAATTACCCCAGAATCCGCTTTCGTAACGGGACACGAGGTCGGCACGAATGAAGGCGCCTGCCGACATCATCCAGTCATGCACGATGCCGAGAGTTGCCGTCCAGTCGGGCGCATTCTGCATCTGGTTGTCGTTGAAGACGTCGAGAGAGTCTTCGAGGAAATCATCGTAGCGCGCGTGCAGATAGCCCAGCGAGAAACGGAACTGCGTGTTCTCGAGCGACGCCGGTGCGTACGCGAGGTCCGACTGCCAGCCGTAGATTACTGTGTCCGCATTGGTCAGGAAATTCGTGCCGGTCGCCGCGTTGAATGCCTGGGTCAGCAGGTTGTCGTAGAGGTAATAAAAGACTTCGTTATTGAAAACGAGCCGGCCGTCCGCCAGCCTGCTGCGTGCGCCCACGGTGAATGACAGCAGTTCCGACTCTTTGGTCACCGTGTCCGGAAACACGTCGAACGTTCCGGGCTGGAAGCCCGTCTGCGCCGTGGCGTAGACGAGGGTTTCCTGGCCAGTGTCTATTTCGACGCCCAGCTTCCAGTCGACGTGGTCCCAGCTCTCGCTGTTCGACCACGACGGTGGCGCAACGCCCGTGAACAGGGCGACCGGATCTTCGTCCACCACAGGCCCGACGACGATATCGGGCTGAAAGCCCGCCCCGGTCCGCTTGTCATTCGAAATACGGCCACCCGCGACAAGGCGCAGCGTATCGGACAACGCGTAACGCAGCTCGCCGAAGAGCGCTGACCCCCTCAGCTGGTGATCGCGTACATCGCTCGCATCCAGCCAGAGGCCAGCGGGCGAGCCCGGGAACAACTCATCGGGGCCGAACTGGATAAACAGCTGACCCGTTGTCTCGATGTCGTAAGCATAGAGACCGCCGAGCCAGGTCAGCTTGCCGCCGGCATCATACGCAAGACGCAGCTCGTGAGTCTGCTGGTCGATCGTCTCATTGAAGTCGCCGTCTTTGTGCGTTAGCCAGTATTCCTGCCGCCACTCGAAATCGAGATAGGACGGTATGTAGGTGAGCTCGAGACTATCGTTGATAGCCCAGTTGACTTCAGCACCGATCAGCGTCGTATCCCAATCCCGGTATTGCGCATCGATCGGTCCGAGCGTTGCGAACGGCTCGAGATCGCCGAGCAGCCGGTCGTCCCAGGGGTCCTTGTTCGGAAACGCCTGGCTTTTCGGGTTCGCCAGGCTGCCCTTGCTGAGCAGGTTCGCCGCGTAGCCGTCACGGCTCTCGACGTGACCCCAGAGGTGGATGTTCACACTTTCGCCAGGCGATGCTTCGAACGCGACGAAACCCGCGAGGTCGTCGGCCGAATCCGCATCACTGGCAAGGTAGCCGTCACGGTCGAAGTAACTGACCGAGGCGCGCAGGCTCGCGTTGTCACTGACGGGGATTGTCTGCGACAGCGTGGCGCGAACATGCGAGAAGTTGCCGGCTTCTACGAGTGCGCGCGTCTCGAGGTCATCGCCCGGACGCTGCGTTATCGTGTTGACGACACCGCCGATCGCGCCGCGACCGTACAGCGTTCCCTGCGGCCCGGGCAGGAATTCCATGCGCTCCACGTCGACGAGTGACGCCGAGGTGACCTCGCGCGGCACGTAAACACCATTGATGTTGTAGGCGTTCGGCGGCTCGATCATCGGCAGGTCGAGCGTCGATCCGACGCCGCGGATATAGATCTCGGTGGACGCGGATTCTTTCTGCAGGCGCACCGACGGCACCAGGTTCTGAACATCGGCAAGCGTCGTGATTCCGCGCACTGTGAAGGTCTCACGCTCTACGGCCGTGATCGCCGCCGGGATTTCCTGGAGCAACTGGCTGCGTTTCTGGGCCGTAACGACGATCTCATCGAGCGGCCGCCGCAAGGCATCCTGATCTGGCGCCAGCTGCGCTGGTGCGACTAACGGCACCAGGCCGGAGCAAACCGATGCAATTGCGGCGCACACTGGCGGCGCAGATGAAACGCGTTGCATCTGATCTCCCTTACCGTGGACAAGACGCGGATATTACAAACCGGATGCGCGCGTGTATAGCGGCAATCGGCACGGGCGACGGGTCAGGAATTATCGGGGCGCTCGAGCAAGGCTGTATAGCGCGCATCATTGCGCAGACTAACCAGGTCCTCGTCGTTGCGCATCCAGGCGGCGCTGACAGCGCCCTGCTCTGCGGCCCGCTCCAGGTGATCCAGCGCTTCTTCTTTCTCGCCGAGCATGGCGAGATTACACGCGACGTTATAGAGGACTACCGAATCGTCCGGATCAATCTCGGTTGCACGACGCAGCCATCGCTTCGCGCGCTCTATGTCGCCCACGGTAATAAGTGAACCTGCACCCAGGTGAAACGCTCGAGCATCGTCCGGAAACCATTTGATGTGTCGTTCGATCACATCAATCGCTTCTCGCGCCTCCCTGCGCGCCTGATCGAGCTGCCCCGCGCCGCGGAGAACCTGCACCCGCAGGCACCGCGACTGATAGTCCGCCGGATCCACCTCGGCTGCCTTGCGGAACAGCTCGGCTGCCGCCGCCATCTCGCCGCGGTGGAACTTGGTGCGCGCATAGTAGTAATAGGCTTCGAACAGGTTCGGGTTGAGTTCGATCGCTCTTTCGAACTCCGCTTCCGCGCTATCGAACTCTTCGCACACCAGGCAGGCCAGGCCGCGCGACGCGTGAGCCTCGGCCAGGTCCGGGTCCAGTTCGACGGCGCGCTTGCTTGCCTTGCTGGCCTCCTCCCGGAACTCCGCCTGCGGATTCATGTACATGACCATGAACGAGTGGCAGTCGGCGTAACCGGCCCAGGCCGGTGCGTAATCCGCATCGATGGCTATCGCCTCGCCGAACATCTGCAGCGCGTATTCGATATCCCTTCCACGAAAGCGCTTGAAGAAGTGGCGACCGCGCAGATAGTACTCGTAGGCACTGACGTCGGTCGGTGATGTTGTTTGTATGGCCAGCTGATCCTTGGGCTGCAACGTCTCGAGCAATGCGTTGGCGATGCTCGATGCGATCTCATCCTGAATTGCAAAAACATCCTTGAGTTCGGCATCGAACGTCCTTGACCACAGATGGTATCCGTCCGAAGAATTGACGAGCTGCGCCGTGACGCGGATACGGTTTTCCGATTTGCGGACGCTGCCCTCGAGGATCGTGCGAACGCCGAGTTCCCTGCCAATATCCCGGATGTCGCCTGAGCCTCTCTGGTACTGGAACGAAGACGATCGGGCAGCGACTTTAAGCTCCGGGATCTTCGTCAACGCATTCAGAATTTCTTCGGCAACGCCTTCACAGAAAAACCCCTGGTTCAGCTCGGGACTCATGTCCACGAAGGGCAACACCGCGATGGAGGGTCGTTGATCCAGCTCCGAGATTGGCGGCGTGCGGCGAATGCCCGACGGTGTGATGTCGAAGACCCACGCCAGCACGATGACGACCGGGAATCCCAAAATGACAAGGACAATCAGCGCCACCATCACCCAGTTCGGCAAGCCGAGCGGGGCAAACGTAATTTCGCCGAGTTGCAAAAGGATGAATGCGACGACCGCATACGCCGCAATCTCCGGGTAAACACGGCGGCGGCTGAGTTCAGCCAACAACCGGGCAAGGAAATTTTGGGGGGGCTTGTTCATTTGAATGGCAACGCGGTGTCAGCCTTGATCTCTTTCAAGATGATGTTGGAACGCACCTGTGACACGCCCGGCAGTTTGAATATGAACGCGTCAAGGAAGCGATTGTAGGCGTCGATATCCTCGACAACCACCCGCAAATGGAAATCGGCCTCACCACTCGTCGCAAAACACTCGAGCACCTCCGGATGCTGCAGCACCTCGCGTATGAAATGGTCGACATGCCGCTCTTCGTGGCGCGCCAGCGACACGTGCACCATCGACGCCAGGCCGAATCCGGCCTTCCTCGGGTTCACCATCGCCGTGTAGCGCTCGATTACGCCGTCCTCTTCGAGGCTCTTTACGCGCCGCCAGGTTGCCGACGTCGACATGCCCACCTTGTCGGCCAGTTCCTGGTTGGTTAGCCGGCTATCGCGCTGTAATTCGGCGAGGATACGACGGTCTTTGGACTCCAGCATCAGGTTCTCCGGCCAACACGAACATCTCGAAAAACAATACCAATTTTACCAGTATTTTGGAATAATTTATCGTTCTTACGCACTATTACGGGACATTTGGTTCCCTTTTCCGCAAAAAATGGGATCAAATATCAGGATGGCCATTCCCGCAGATTCGATTCCACACTACCCCCTCGATAACTACGAGTTGCTCGACCGCTACCGCCGCGAGTCGGGCCGGGTCTTCCTGACCGGCACGCAGGCGCTCGTGCGCATCCCGCTCATGCAGGCAACGCTTGACAGGGCGGCCGGACTGAACACGGCCGGTTTCGTCAGTGGTTATCGCGGCTCCCCACTCGGCGCGGTCGACCAGGAACTGTGGCGCGCGCAGACGTTTCTCGAAGAAAACAACATCGAGTTCCTGCCAGCCGTCAACGAGGACCTGGCCGCGACCGCAGTCCTCGGCTCGCAACAGGTCGAGACGGACCCGACGCGGACCGTCGATGGCGTTTTCGCGATGTGGTACGGCAAAGGCCCCGGCGTGGATCGCGCAGGTGATGCGCTCAAACACGGTAACGCTTACGGGAGCTCGCCGCACGGCGGCGTACTCGTCGTCGCGGGCGATGACCACGGATGCGTGTCGTCATCGATGCCGCACCAGTCGGACGTCGCTTTCCTGACGTTCATGATGCCGTGGCTGAACCCGGCCAATGTTGCCGAGTTCCTCGAGTTCGGCCTCTACGGTCTCGCATTGTCTCGCTACTCGGGCATGTGGGTCGGCTTCAAGGCGATTTCGGAGACTGTGGAATCCGCGATGTCCGTGCAGCTGCCGGCGTATCCGCAGTTCGCGATACCGGACTTCGAGATTCCGGCAGGGGGTTTGCATTATCGCTGGCCCGACCTGCCTGGCCCACAAATCGAAGAACGTCTCGAGGCCAAGAAGTATGCAACGCTGGCCTTCGCGGGCGTCAACCCGATTGACCGCAAGATTTTTGACGTACCCAAAGCCCGATACGGAATCGTGACGACGGGCAAGGGCCACCTCGACCTGGTGGAAGCGCTGCGCATGCTCGGCATCGATCGTGCCGAGGCCGAACGCATCGGCCTCGATGTGTACAAGGTCGGCATGGTCTGGCCGCTCGAACCGCAGGGTGCGCTCGATTTCGTACAGGGTAAGCACGAAGTCCTCGTCGTCGAAGAGAAACGCGGCATCATCGAGAGCCAGCTCAAAGAGTACTTCTACGACCACCCTGGCAGAAAGCCGAAAAGAATGGTCGGCAAGCAGGACGAGAACGGTAATCGCCTCGTGCCGTGGATCGGGGAATTGTCGCCCATTCAGCTTGCGCAAATTGTCGCCCGTCGCCTCGATGCCGAATTTATCGGACTGAACCTGACTGCGCGCGCCGAAAAATTGCTACGCGGCGGTTCCAACATTATCAAGATCGAGGGTGCCAGCCGGATGCCCTATTTCTGCTCCGGTTGCCCGCATAACACATCGACGCGCCTGCCCGAAGGATCCAGCGCGCTGGCGGGTATCGGCTGCCATTTCATGGCGAGCTGGATGGATCGCGATACCGAAGGTCTCATCCAGATGGGCGGTGAAGGCGTCAACTGGATCACACGATCAACCTTCAACGGCAACCGCCATGTCTTTCAGAACCTCGGCGATGGCACGTTCTACCACTCCGGCTCGCTGGCCATACGGCAGGCCGTCGCGGCGGGAACGAACATCACGTTCAAGATTCTCTTTAATGATGCCGTGGCGATGACGGGCGGCCAGCCTGTCGATGGGCCGATCTCGGTCCCTTCGATCGCCCACTCGGTGAGTGCCGAAGGCATCGACCGTATCGCGGTTGTCTCCGACGAACCCGGTCAGTTCGATGCGGGCGACTTCCCGCCGGGCACGACGTTTTCTCACCGGCGCGACCTCGATGCGATTCAACGCGAGCTGCGCGACATTCCGGGCGTGACCATACTCATCTATGCGCAAATGTGCGCCACCGAAAAACGCCGGCGGCGCAAGCGCGGCAAACTGCCGGAGCCGAACAAGTTCGTCGTTATCAACGACCTCGTCTGCGAAGGCTGTGGAGATTGTTCGACCGAATCGAACTGCCTGTCGGTCGTACCGAAAGAGACTCCTTTCGGGCGCAAACGCCAGATCGATCAGAACAACTGCAACAAGGACTACTCCTGCGTGAACGGCTTTTGCCCGAGCTTCGTGACCGTCGAGGGCACGCCGCAGTTGCAGCCGGTCGAGGTCGATGGCAGTGACCGGTTGACGGATGCGCTACGGTCAGTACCGGAACCCAACCGCGCAAACATCCATACCTGCTACGACCTGCTCGTCACGGGCGTCGGTGGCACGGGTGTGGTGACTGTCGGACAGCTCATCACGATGGCCGCCCACCTCGAGGGCAAAGGTGCGAGCGTGCTCGACTTCATGGGCTTCGCGCAGAAGTTCGGCACGGTCATCAGCTATATCCGTATTGGCAACGAACCTGCCGACATCAACCAGGTCCGTATCGAACAGGCGCGGGCCGATGCGCTGATCGGCTGCGATCTCGTCGTCAGCTCCTCGCCCCGGGCATCCGTCGCTTACGATCCGGGCCATACGCGCGCGCTCGTCAACACGGCCGAGATGACAACGGCCGACTTCGTCAAGCACCGCGACGCCGACATGCAGGCAGCCAGGCGCATCAAGGCCATCGGCGATGTCGTCGGCAAGCAGAACCTGTGGACGCTCGATGCCAACAGGCTCGCCGAAAAGCTGCTCGGCAATACGATCTATGCCAACGTCATGATGCTGGGTTGTGCCTGGCAACACGGACTCGTGCCGGTATCACTCAATTCACTGAAGCGCGCGATCGAACTCAATGGCGTGGAAATAGAGAAGAACAAGCAGGCCTTCGACTGGGGCCGGGTGGCTGCCGTGCAGCCCGGCAAGGTCGCCCAAATGCTCGACGACAATCACGCTGTCGACGAACCGCTCGACGACCTTATCCGGCGCCGGGCTGACTTCCTCGTCGACTACCAGAACCGGGCTCTGGCCGATCGCTATACGAGGCTTGTGCAGCGCGTGCGCGACCACGACGCTGGCAATGATGAACTTGTTGAAGCTACGGCGAAGAGTTACTTCAAGCTTCTCGCCTATAAAGACGAGTACGAGGTGGCCCGCCTGCATACGCAGACCGGCTTCCTCGACGATGTTCGCAAGAGGTATGGCAATAACGCCAGGATCCGTTTCCACATGGCGCCGCCACTGCTGAGCCGCAAGAAAGATGGCCGCGGCCGGCCGCGCAAGAAAGAGTTCGGCGCCGGGACGATCACGCTCCTGAAACTGCTTGCCAGCCTGCGTGGCCTGCGTGGCACACCGTTCGATATCTTTCGCTATTCCCAGGACCGGCGCACTGAACGCGCGTTGATCGATGAATTCGAATCCTGTATCGAGAAACTGCTAAGCAACCTGAACCCCGAGAACATGGACGAGGCACACGAGGTCATCACGAGCTATATGGACGTTCGTGGCTACGGTCCTGTCAAGGACGAGGCGATAGAGGAAGTTCGCGGGCGTATCAGTAACTACAAAATCTGTAGTTAATTGGTACAACTTCTGGACTTAAATCGATGGAGGCACATTCTCAAAATAACTCCTGAACACAAACTCAGGAGTTTTACAAATGAGAGCCTTCACTGAACACCCCCACAAACAGGGCGTAACCTACTTCGAACACTGGCTATTTGCCATCGGTATCGCATGCCGATTATTCCGCAGCGTCGTTGCATTTGCAGTGCACGCAATGCTGCCGTTTATCCCGATTGAGCGTCGTTTCGACCTCGAGGCTACTTCGGAGTTTCTGCTGGAACGAAACCGGTTTATCGAGAATGCCGCTAGTGTAAAGTACTCGGATTTCCCCCGTTACGGGTCGGCCGTCCATCGAACAGTCAGTCAATAAGCCCGGGGATCGCGTTGCGCCGGGAATGCTCGCCGCTGCCGGTGCGATGTTCATGTTTGCGGTCATGAACGCGACCGCGAAGTACCTGAGCACCGAACACTCGGTGATAGAGATCGCGTTCTACCGCAACGTTGTCGCATGTTTACCTTTCCTGCTGGCTGCCAGCTTGTTTCGCCGGCGGAAGATCCTCGTCATGGAGACCAAGCCGAATCTCGTGATTACCCGGGCAGTAATCGGGTCTTTATCGCTGATATTGACGTTCGCGGCGTTCTCGCTGATGCCAATGGCCGAGACCTCGGTACTTTTGTTCACAGCATCGCTGTTTCTGCCCGTACTCGGTGTCTTGATGCTTCGCGAACAGGTCGGGCCCTATCGGTGGTCGGCCGTGATCATCGGCTTTGTTGGTATCGCAATCATGGCCAATCCCGGGGGGGCCGTGAACGTGGCCGGATTGAGTGTCGCGTTATCGGCGGCCCTGCTACAGGCCATCATGGCGACCATACTCAGGCACCTCGGTAGCTACGAGCGGCCAGAGACAGTCGCCTTTTATTTCTTTGCTGTCGGTACTCTTTTAACCGGCCTGGCAATGCCTTTTGTGGCACAACCATTTGATCCTGCCGAACTGCCCCTCTGGCTCGGCGTCGGGCTGTCGGGCGCAGCCGCCCAGTGGTTGTTTTCGATCGCTCTGAAGCTGGCGCCGGCCGCCATCGTCGCAGTCCTCAACTACACAAGCCTGTTCTGGTCGATGCTGTTCGGCTGGCTGATCTGGAACGATTGGCCATTGCCGATTGTATTCGTCGGCGCCACGGTCGTTATTGCCTCGAACCTGCTGATCGTCTGGCGAGAAAGCCGTGCACAGCATCCGCAATAGCATTCGGGCAACGGATTCCGTGCGATGATGCGCGGATGACGATTCGCTACGAGTTCGAGGACAAGCCCGATATCGGCAACACAATGCCGATCACGCAGGGCCTGCACTGGCTGCGGATGCCACTGCCGTTCTCGCTTGGGCATATCAATCTCTGGCTGCTCGAGGATGACAACGGCTGGGCCGTGGTCGACACGGGCATCCACACCGATCACAGCAAGGAAGTCTGGAACCAGACGATTGGCGCCCTCATGGGCGACAAATCCATCAACCATGTCGTCGTTACACACCTGCACCCCGACCATGTCGGATGCGCAGGCTGGCTCACGGATGAATACGACATCGACCTGTGGATGACTCGCGAGGAATACCTGCTGTGCCGCGTGCTGGTCGCCGACACGGGCCGTGCGGCGCCCGAAGAAGGCGTGAACTTCTATCACGCTGCGGGCTTCCCGGCCGAGGCGCTGCACAACTACCAGAAGATGTTCGGCATGTTCGGCAAGTACGTCGCGCCGCTGCCCGAGGCCTACCAGCGGCTCCAGGAAGGCGATCGCCTGGACTTCGCCGGGCACACGTGGGAGGTCCTGGTCGGCCGCGGCCACTCGGTAGAGCATGCCTGTTTTTTCGACGCCGAACGCAAGCTCTTCATCTCGGGCGACCAGTTGCTGCCGACGATTTCGTCAAACGTGAGCGTCTACCCAACTGAGCCGGGCGCAAACCCACTCAAGGACTGGCTTGGGTCCTTGCGGATGCTGAAAGCGACGCTTCCCGACGACGTGCTCGTGCTGCCCGCGCATGGCAAGCCGTTTCGCGGCGCCCATGGCCGTCTCGACGAACTCGTGCAAGAGCATCTCGACGGCTGCGACGCGCTGCTCGAGCACTGCAAGGAGCCAAAGCGGGCGCTCGATACTTTTGCGGCGCTATTCAAGAGCCGAATATCCGACAGCAACCTGATCATGGCAACGGGCGAATCCGTTGCTCACCTGAATTACCTGATCGCCGAGGGCGAGATCGCAGTGGAGACAGACACCGACGGCATCAATTGGTATCGGCGGGCCTGAGCGCGGCGATCCGGTCCTCGTCCCAGCCGAGTTCGCGCAGCACTGCTTCGGTGTCAGCGCCGTGGCGCGGTGCGTGGTGCCGTATGGGACTCACCTCGCCGTCGACCTTGATCGGGTCGCGAACGTAGCGGTACGGCCCTTCGGTCGGATGTTCGTCGTCCTGGAGCAGGCCCACGGCCGCGAAATGCGGATGCTCGCCAATCTTCTCGAGGTCGATCACTTCGGATGCCGGAATCGAGTTTTTGGCACAGAATGCCAGCCACTCGGCGGTCGTTCGCTCCTTGATAATGTCATCGAGCAGGCCGTACAGTTCATCGGAATGCTTGATGCGTTCTCCGCCCGTCGCAAATCGGTCGTCGTGTTTGAGTTCAGGCTGGCCTGCGTAATCAAAGAACCGGTGCCAGTTCTCGGTGCTGTAAGGCAACACGACGATCCAGCCGTCTGTCGTGCGCCTTGGCCGGCGGTGCGGCGTGCGAATCCGGCTGTAACTGAAGTCACCGTGCTGGGGGCGAAAGGTCTGGCCGCCAAGATGCTCGACCAGGTTGAACGCCGCCATCGTCTCGGCCATCGGCACCTCGAGTGTCGCTCCTTGTCCCGACCGAGCGCGATCAAACAGTGCGGCTGCGATGGCGAATGCAACATGCACGCCCGCCACTTTGTCGGCCAGGATGCTGGGCACCAGCCTCGGCTCGCCACCGTGCCAGGCAAATGTCGATGCCAGTCCCGACGCGGCCTGGATGACGTCGTCGTAAGCCGTTTTGTCCGCGTTCGGTCCGTCGCTGCCGAAACCGTTCGCCATGCAGTACACGATGTCCGGGCGCAGCGACCTGACTTTCTCTTCATCGAGCCCGAGCCGTTCGATGGCCTTGCGCCGCAGGTTCGTGACAAACACGTCGGCCGTTGCAATCAGTTCGCACATCGTTTCCTGGCCGACAGGGGTCTTGAGATCCAGCACGACGCTGCGCTTGTTGCGGCTGACGCTCATGCTGAATGCGCCCATCTTCGGGCTGCGCATCGGCTCGTAATCGCGCAGGACATCGCCTTCGGGCGACTCGATCCAGATGACGTCCGCGCCCATGTCGGCCAGCATGCGCGTCGCCAGCGGACCCATGACGACAGTCGTCAGGTCGATAACGCGAATTCCGTCGAGCAACATCGCCTAGGACACGAGACCGACAGCCTCTCCGAAGTGGATCGACAGCACGATGAAAATCGCCGCAAGCACCAGGATTTTGATCATGAGTGGCCCGACGAACCGGAACCAGGCGGTATAGGGCACCCTGCCGAGTGCAAGTGCGCCCATGACGAGTGCGCTTGTCGGCACAATCATGTTGGTAAAACCGTCACCCATCTGAAACGCCAGTACAGCCGTCTGCTGCGGCACCCCGGTCAGGGTCGCCAGCGGCGACATTATCGGCATTGTCACGAATGCCTGCCCGGTTCCCGACGGGATGAAGAAGTTCGTGATCGACTGCACAAAGAGCATGCCAACCGCAGCAACATCTGCCGGGAATCCCTCGAGGGCGCTGGCGATCGACATCACGATCGAGTCGATAATCTGGCCGTCCTCGAGCACGATCGCGATGGCCCGCGCGAACCCGACAATCAGTGCTGGCGCGGTCATCTTGGCGCACCCTTCGAGAAACGTACGGCTGACTTCGGCAGGTCCCATTCGGGCGACGACAGCGGCGATGAGACCGATCGCAAAGAAGATCGAATTGAGCTCGACGATGAACCAGCCATTATTCGATGCCCCCCAGACGAAGAACGCGAGACCGGCGAAGAACAATACGATGATTGCGATGCGCGCCTTCGTCATGCTGATGTCGTGTGGTGCCTCGAAGCCATTGCTGTAGTCGATGTCGGCCACGAGACTTGTCGAAGGGTCTTTCTGCACTTTCATCGCGTAGCGGTAGACGTGGTGAAAACCGAGCACGAGAAATACAAGCATCATGACGAGACGCGCCTCCCACCCTGACGTCAGGGGCACGCCGGCAATGTTCTGCGCAATCAGCACGCCGAATGGATTGATCCCGGCGCAGCCCCAGCCGATGCCGTAAGGCACCCACACCATGCCCATGGCCACAACAGCATCCATGCGCATCGCCAGCGTCATCGTGACGATAATCGGTATCAGCGGAACGTATTCTTCACCCATGCCGATCGTGAACGAGCCGAGACTGAACATGGCAAAACAGCCCAGGATCAGGATCCATGGACTGTGGCCGAGATGCGCAACCGATCGGTGCAATGCGGCATCGATTGCTCCGGTCTTGCGCAGAATCTCGATGACGCCGCCGACGATGAAGATCAGGAAGATGATGTCCTGGGCGTCGGCCAGCCCCTTCGTGACACCCTCGAGAAAGTGCCAGGCGGGCAATGTGACGGCCTCTTCGGGCGCTACCAGTTCATACGTGCCTGCCACGACCATCGATCGATTCGGATTGTCCGGATACGGCACGCGGTCGAAAGTGCCCTGCGGAATCACATAGGAGAGCAGCTGCGCGAAGATGATGAACCCGAAGATCAGGGCCAGCGAATCGATGTTGATGCCGCGTTTCTGCACGGGTTTTCCCCACGTCATTATTGTGCGCACAGTGTACATAAAAAAAGGCGGCCATCCGGCCGCCTTTTCCAGGTGAGCTACGTGGGATCGGCGCTAACTTCGCCGGTCACGTCGCCTGTCGGAGCGCCTGTCGATTTGCTGGCCGCGGCGATCGTGGCGGCGATCGATCTTCTCACCGCGCCGATCCAGTCGGCGATCGATCTTCTCACCGCGCCGATCCAGTCGGCGATCGATGCGGTCGCCCTTCCTGTCGAGACGATCTGATAGGCGATCACGGCCTGCAGCATCCGCACGATCCGACTTGCGGTCCAGCCGACGGTCGATCCGGTCGCCCTTTTTGTCCAGGCGATCTTCGATGCGATCGCCGCGATTATCGAGCCTATCTTCGATGCGATCGCCGCGATTATCGAGCCTATCTTCGATGCGATCACCGGTGTCCGCGAACGCGGCGCCCCCAATGACCAGCACCGCGACTCCTATAGCAATTGCCTTCCTGGTATCCATGTCAAATCTCCGTTGTATCCGTACAAAGTGATGCCTTCAGTACTTACAACGGAGCTGATGGGAAAGGGTTGACGTGGATTATGTCAGCTGCGCGCGGAATCGATTTCGACGATCGTCGAATCGTGTTTCAGGCTTTGTGTATCCTCGTGGCCGTCAACCCAGCGGCGGAAGCGATCGGCAGACATCGGCTTGGCGATGAAGAAGCCTTGCACGAGGTCGCAGCCCAGCCTGCGAACGTTGGCGTATTGCTGGTCGGTCTCGATACCCTCAGCGACGATATGCAGGCCCATGGCCTTGCCGAGCGCTACGATTGCTTGGACTACCCTGGCGTTGGTTTCAGACTCCGCGAGCTTCGCAATGAAGGTTCGGTCGATCTTGATCGTCTTGACGGGCAGTTCGGCGAGGTAGCTCAGGGACGAATAACCCGTGCCAAAGTCATCGATGTGGATACCGACACCGAGCTTGGAAAGATCGTTCAGGATCGGCTGAGCGATCGTCAGATCCTCTAGGAGCACGGTTTCTGTGAGTTCAAGATTAATCAATTCGCGATCCACTGACCGGCTCGCCAACGTCTTTTTCACCAATCCGACGAGGTTTGCATTGCGTAACTGATGCGCCGACAGGTTCACGCTCACTGGCACATCCCAACCGCCATCGTCGCGCCATGACGCCACCTCGTCGCAGACATTCTGCAGGATAGTCTCGAACAGCAGGTCCGACATCCCCATTTCTTCGCTAAGCGGGATGAAGTCATTCGGCAGCACGACGGTGCCGTCGGCACGTATCCAGCGAGCAAGCGCCTCGACCCCGGCCAGTTCGCCTGTGCGGACACACTGCTGCGGTTGATAGAAAGCTTTTATTTGCCCATTTTCGATTGCGCCCCGGAACTCGGCTTCCATATCGAATTGGTGCCGGGCGCGATAGCGCATTTCACTGTGGTAATACGTGATCGCGCCGTCCAGGCTGCGAATGGAACGGTGCAATGCTGCCTCTGCGCAGCGGAAGACCAGTGCCGCATCACGGCCGTGCACCGGATGCCAGGCGACGCCCATGCTCGCTTTGAGGAAAATATCGCGACCACCGATGAGGAACGGCTCTTCCACGAGCGTCTTGACCTGCTCTGCCAGCTCGCGAATGGCGGTATCGTTTTCAACACCAGGCATCAGAACGGCAAATTCGTCGGCGCCAAATCGCCCGACGATGGCGCGCTCACTCTGCTTCTCCTCGCTCAGGGCGCGGCTCAATCGATTGCCGATCGAACGCAGTAATTCAGTGCCCGCGTCGTAGCCCAGCGTTTCGTTGAGGAAACTGAAGCGTTCGATGTCGAGCACGACCACAACGGAGTCGCCCTCGCTCTCCTCCGATCGTTCGATCATCGCCTGTAGCTCGTCGAGTAGCATCAGGTGATTGGGCAGGCGGGTTACCGGATCGAAATAGGCAAGTTTATGCAACGCCGCCGTACGTTCAGCTACGCGGTTCTCGAGATCCTCGTTGGCCTGCCTGAGGGCCATATCCGCGTGCCACTTGCCGCACAGGGCTGCTGCAAGTTGGCGACACTCGGCGGCATGAAACGGCTTCTTGAAAAAGAATATTTTGTCGGCCGGCGGAACTTCTGCGTCGAGGTTGTCGACCTCGGCCGTGACCGAGCCGGTGACGATTACAATGTTGACGTCGGGATCGAGATCACGGATGCGCTTTGCTGCCTCGATGCCGTCGATACCCGGAGGCATACGGATATCGAGAAACACAATCGAATACTTCTTGCCCGTTGTCAGGGCGTCCTCGACGGCCCTTACAGCCTCCTCACCCTGGTTGCGCGTATCCACCTCGAAGCGTGCGGCCCCGCTTTCGTCGGTATCGTCACCGAAAAGGACCTTTTCGAGTTCAGACAGGGTCGTCGTGGCGCTGTCAGGTTCATATTCTTCGCCAAGACAGCGCAGATATTCCTCGATCAATAACCTGTCGTCATCGACAACGAGTATGCGGTTCGTCGCGGTTTCGTTGACTTTACTCATTGGTCAGTGCTCGCGAACCATCGACGCCACGTCCTCGGCAAGACGCGAAAACGACAGCGGCTTGTTGAAGTAATGCAGCTTCATCGGGGGCGGTACGCGTCGCTGCAATTCCTCGAGAGGCACGTCGGAGTAGCCTGTCACGAAGACGATCTCGACGTCCGGATCCAGCGCGCGAATCTGGCTGCCGGCTTCCACGCCATCAATACCGGGCGGCATACGGACATCGAGGATGACGACGTCGAAGGGCCGTCCGTCGCTGGCTGCTTCTCTCGCCAGCGAGATCGCATCATCGCCCTGGCTGCAGGCGACAACGTCAAAGTGCACCTCATCGCATGCGGTGCTGCCCTGCTCGAACAACTCTGCAGCCAGTGCGTCGAGCATCCGCATCTCCCGCGTTGATTCCGTGTCAGCAAACGCCTCGCGATATGCCTGCAATATGTGCTCATCGTCGTCGGCGATGAGTACGCGGATATGGTCATGGTGGTGATTGCCCACTCTCATCCTCCCTGGGCCGCCGGAAGCAGCACATGAAACTCGGCGCCCTGACCCTCACCTTTGCTGTCCGCAAAGATGCGTCCACCCATGCTGGACACCGCGTTGGCACACCAATGTAGTCCAAGACCCCTCGTGTCACCCTTTGACTTCGAGGTGAAACCGCGCTGGAAGACTTTATTGCGTATTTCTTCGTCGAAGCCGGTCCCGTTGTCGCATACAGTCAACTGCACCATGTTGATCTCGTCGATAACGGTTTCACAGGCCCGAAGTGAGATCTTGCCTCCGGCACGGCCCGCCCGCTGGATGGACTCATAGGCATTCAGAATCAGGTTGCTCAGCACCTGCAACAGATCGATCCGGTGCGCGACGACGCGAAACTTTTCGAGTTCGTCGGTCATTTCTACCTCTATCTCGGTCGACGAGTCCTTGGGAATGACGAGTGAGGCTTCCTCGATGACCTCGTCAATTACGAGACTCTCGGAAACCGGGGCGACATTGGTAAACTTTTCCTGATCCGTGAGGATCCCTTCGACTTGTCGCGCCTGTGACGAAACCACCTTGAGGTCTTCAGACGCTTCCGCGTGCACGGTCCCGATGCGGTCGAACGACGCGTCGAGATACTGAACGAATTTCTCCGCTTTTGCCGGGTCGCAGTCGGGATCCGACAGGTTTTCGACAGCCTCCTTGACATGCAGGCTGTCCGTTATCTTGAACGCCTTGCCGAGGCGGTCGAGGCCGTTGATCATCGGCGTCATCGCATTGCGAATATTGTGCAGCACCTCGGCAGCCGTGTCGGCCTTGCCCGCCTTGAACGACTGTTGCAGCAACGCCGCACGCGTCTCGTGCACCTCGGAAGTCAGCTTGTCGTACTGCATTGCGAGTATGCCCAGCTCGTCGTCACTGTCGAGATTGAGCTTGTCGTTCAGGTCGCCGCTCTTGCGAATCTTGTTGATGTGATCAACCAGCAAGTCGATCGGCTGGATGATTGTGCGTTTCATGAACCACCACAACAGCACGATTAGCAGTACACCGGCCGTGACCAGGAACAACAGTGCAGCGCTCGCGGTCCGTGAGCCGAGTGCGCTGATCGCGCGGGGTGTCTTGGTGCTGACGAGAAGGTAAGGATTTCCCAGGATATCGGCTCGCACGATGCAGTTCGTCACGAATCCGTCGGACAAATGTACGGGTAGCTCTCCGATCGGTATGTCTGAGAGCTCGTGCTCACCCTCGATGACGTATTGCTCGACGAGCATCCACGTCATATCCACCTCGGTACGAGCGCGAAGGCGCTCCAGCCTGGCCTCGTTCGCAAACTGCGCCATGATCAGGGTGCCGGCAACCGGTCCGGAACCGTTGTTGTGCAATATCGGCTGGGAACTGATGATCATCGGGCCGAGGGCGGTATTGACGATGCCCAGTGCACCGCTGTCGGGCGTCGCATGCTCGGTCAGCAGTTTCGCAGCGGGTTGCCCCGCGCCCAGCAATTCGAGTTTCTCGAGCGGAATGTCTTCCCCTTCGTAATGCAGCTCGCCCCACTTGAGACGGCCGCCAAACTCATAGATGGCCAACATATCGAGGCCGAGGTTTTCCAGTGTCGATCGATCGAGATTGGAGCGCTGGAATCCCTGGTTACGCCCCGCCGCATACTCGTAAATATCGTCCCAGAGTCCCCAGTCGAGTGTTATCGCCTTGAGATTATCGATATCGGTCTGGATTGCCTGGTCAGCGCGGACCAGGTCGGCATGGGCGGCCTTGAGCTCGAGTTTTTCGAAGGCTGGAGTGATGACGACGCGAAGAATCAGGAACACGCCGACAATGAACACGGTCATCGCCAGCGACAGTCGCAGCGATACTTTGCGTTGTAACGAACGCTTTGCCTTTATATTTGACATAAGCCACCCAGCGACCGGACATAAACTGTGACCGGCTCGACCGAGTGTACGAATCTGCCCGCGCGGCGTGCGTGACGCAGTGCACTATCTGGGCAACTGATTGATTGTGCTGGCTAATTCAACTCATAGGCGAGAAGCACGTTGCCCGGCAACTGGCCGAACATGCCGTACCCCGAATAGACGAACAGGCGGTCGCCATCGACGACGACCCCGGAAAGATCGATCGCGCCGCCGTGCCCGCGGATCCCGTTGATCGTCTCAAACTGCCGGTTTGTCTCGATAATGCGCAGAATCTCGCCGGACCCGGCGTCGATCATGCGCAGCTTGCCATCGAGCGCGCCGGCAAACAGGACGCCGTTGGCGAATAACGGCGCCGCGGAGTGTCCGTAATAAAACGAACAGGCGGGCCATAGCTCGTCGGGTTCAGCGTCCTGCATCGCCGCAAGTCCGACGCGCGGAGCGCCGGCCGGGTCGAACTCGCAGCCGCGCTCGACATGTTGCGACCAGCGAATCGCGCCGTTGTCGATATCGAGCGCGTGGATACCGGGTTTCGGAACGTATCCGGGCCGGTTTCTTGGCGGGTCCGCAATTGTGACCCAGACCGTGTCGCCCGACGCCGCCACACCCCAGTGGATGCCGCCATTCGATGTGCCCTGGCTCAGGCGCCTCCGCCAGATGACGGCTCCCGAGCGGTCGGGATCCAGTGCGTAAACGATGCCCGACTTCTGCCCGGCAACGACGAGGTCGTCGCCGTCCGGATTTCGTGTCAGTGTAATGCCACCGCCAAAATCAAAGTCCGGTCCTGCGTCCTCAGGACAGTTGGCGCCGCCGAGGTGGCAGGCAACGTTCCAGATATCGCCAGCGAGCGCCTGGAACACCCACGCCTCCTCGCCGGTTTCGATGTCGATCGCGATGACCGAATCGCTGTTGTGGGTTGCAGGCGCCGACATATTCTGTGCCGTGCCGATGTAAATCAGGCCACGTTCCGCGTCGATCGCCGGTGTTGTCCAGACGGCTGCCCCGGAAGGTCCCCAGATGTCGGTGCCCGCGCTCGTCGTTCCGACCTTGGTGGCCTGCGCCGTCGTCTCGTACTTCCAGATCGGCTCCCCGTTGATCGCGTCGAGTGCCGCAATGCCGCCATGCGAGCGGCAGCAAGGATAGGTATCGACCCCCGCGAGCGCGGTTTCGAACGTCGAGATCGGCACGTACAGCACATCATCGTGGAATGCCAGCGACCCGCTGATCACGGTCACCGGGAACCAGCGCAGTGACCGGTTCCAGCGCAGCCGGCCGTTATTGGCATTGACCGCGTAAACCGTTCCCATATCGTCCGCGAAGTACAGCGTTGGCTTGCCGTCAGACGTCGTGTCGAGATTCAGTGACGAGCGCACCGAACTGTAGGCCGAATATCGCCAGCGCACGCACCCGGTCGATTGGTCGATAGCGAGAACGTTGCCGTTGGACGTGGCGAGAAAAAGCACGCCATCGGCGGCAATCGGTTGCGAACGCATCTCGGTGGCACCGGGGACGGCGAGGGCCCACTTGAGTTCCAGGTCTGCGGTATTCGCCGGGGAGATGTTGGTGCCGGACTCGATGGAACGGCGATTACCGTCGCCGAATCCCCAGTTGTCTTCAACCCCCGCCGTTAGCGACAGCGGGGACACATTCTCGCATACCTGCGCCTTGATCCATTCGTCGCGCGTCTGCGTATTCGCACTGCTAAGAAATTTTGCTATCGCGTATCGCTCATCCGACGTCAGGTGGGCCGCCTGTTGCATCATGATGCCGAACTCGAGCGAGCGGGCAACACGCGTGAATGGCATTTGCTTGAGCGTCGCCAGCGCGGGCGCTTTCATTTCAGGCAACGAGTGGCAGGCGTTGCAATGTTGCTCGTAAAGTGACGCACCCTCTGCTTCGACCGGGTCTGCCGGAACGCCGGGATCGACGTGAATCAGCGTTGGCTGGCCATCCTCGATCATCCAGCTCGGGAAATGGGAGTTGCTCGTGTAGACGCTGCCGTCCTCGGCGATCTCGATATCGCGCGTAAACGTCCGCCGGCGCGACATGGGATAGGTTCGCCAGGTTCCGGTCTCTATATGGAACGACATGATCGTGTCGGACTGGTTGCCATTGACCCAGACGACGCCGCGCTCGCGGTCGACATTGAGCGCATAAGGCGTTTCGCTGACGACCGGCAGATCGTAGAGATCGAACTCACCGGCTACCGGATCATAACGTGCGAGCTTGCCCTCGGAGAATGCGACGATCCAGACGTGACCGTCGGCGTCGATACGCAAACGCCGTGGAGCACTGAACGGCGTCTCGATGACCGTGACTTCGCCGGTATCGGGATCGATCACGGCGATATCGTCGGCATAGAGGCGCGCAACCCAGACGCGGCCATCAACGGGAGACACGTCGATGCCGTAGGGCATCGGGAAGCCGGTCGTCTCCCAGTCGAGTTCGGGACGGCTGTTGACGTAGCCATGGCCGAGCCGGAACCTGATGACCTTGAGCGCGGCCCACTCCATCACGCCGCGGGACGGGATGTCGTAATAGGTGAATTTTCCGGTCTCGCGATCGAACATCGCGATCTGCGAAGACAACGCCAGCGTAAACCAGACGCGATCCTCCTCGTCCGTGCGAATCGTGTGCGGGTAGAAGCCGTCGTCCATCTTGTGGCGGAAGAATTCGCCGCTCTCGGGATCAAACTCGACGAGTTCCTGTTGCATCGATGGCGTCAGGAAGATATGTCCATCTTTCGGCGAGATCGCGAACGAATGCACGCCCATATAATTATCGGTCTTCGGGTAGGTGCCCATGCGGTTGCCGAGGATGCCGCCAGGCTCGGCGCCCTCGTCGTGTGGGACCTTGAACACCTCGTATTCGCCTGTTGCCGGATCGAAGGCGTAAATCCGGTCCATGAGGTTGTCGCCGACGTAGACTTTGCCGTTCGGATGCAGAATGAAGTCGTGCATCTGCGAGAAACCGTCACCGATCGGCCATTCGGTGATCGTGGCTGCCGACAGGTGCGGCTCCCAGGCCTCGAAGTCGGGCAGTTCCGCATGACGCTCGATCAGGTCCTCGAACGCACCGATGCTTCCTGCCGGCAGGTCTTCGACGAGGTCCTCGCTCGCCATCGCGCCATACATCTGCATGCGGTCGATGATGTCGACCCATTGTTCTTCGACCCGCGACGTGCGCATGAAGACTGACGCCTGCTGGTGGCAGAAACCGCAGTGGCGCAGGAAGTGTTCACGATACAGCGCCGGGTCCTCAGCCCAGCTGAAGTCCAGTTCGGACAACCAGAGGTTGGCCGGTTTGGACTCGGCGATCTTGCGCGGATC
>JABAOH010135765.1_pt1 | contig 23486 bp, 21 predicted proteins | sample 7062181 | NCBI WGS metagenome assembly JABAOH01 (sample SAMN14538630, study PRJNA623070) | marine sediment metagenome | biome: marine biome [ENVO:00000428]; feature: marine pelagic biome [ENVO:01000023]; material: deep marine sediment [ENVO:00002113]; isolation source: pool of 5 deep marine... | reverse complement strand
CATCGGCAATGCGACCGACGCCACCGCCCATTACTTCGGACTGCAGCAGGGACTTGGCACCATGCCACATGCGCTGGTCGGCTATGCCGGTTCCACCGTCCGGGCGGCCGAGATGTTCAACGAAACCTTCCCGGACGACAATCTGACGGTCCTGGTCGATTACTTCGGACACGAAGTTGTCGATTCCCTTGCCGTGTGCGAACGGTTCCCGGGACTGGCGAAAGACGGGCGGCTTGCGGTTCGACTCGATACGCCGGGGTCGCGGTTTTGCGAAGGCCTCGATCCGACGGCGTCCTATGCGGTCCTCGATCGCCATGTGCCGCGCGCGATCCGTGGCTACCGCACCGAGGAGGAACTGCGCGACCTCGTTGGCCCCGGCGTCTCCGCAGCAGCGATCTGGCACATGCGGGAACGGCTGGATGAGGCGGGTCACGACAGCGTCCGGATCGTCGCATCGAGCGGCTTCGGTCCGCACAAATGCAAGACGATGGCGATCGCCAAGGCGCCGATCGACGTGATCGGTACCGGCTCATACCTCCCGGATCGTTGGACGGAAACCTATGCGACGGCCGATATCGTCGCCTACGACGGCGAGCCGCGCGTCAAGGTCGGCCGCGAGTTCCTGCTGCGCGGCCGCGAGGCGGAAGCCGCCGAATAGGCCCCCGGGCCTTACATTCTTCTGCGCAGCTCCGAGAGTACCTCGATCGCCGCCCTGATCTCGCCGGGGTCCATGCCTGCCGAAATGTCCTCGTAGGCTTCTTCAATCCTGTGCATGACCTGCGCGAGCCGTCGCTCGCCCAAACCGGTGATCTTCAGAAGTCTGGAGCGCCTGTGCGCGGGATTGTCCACGAATTCCACCAGGCCCTGTTCCGCGAGGCCATTGGCCAAAATCTGAATGTGTTGGCGGCTTACGTCGCGCGCCCGCGCGAGCTGGGGGACCGTCTGCGGCCCGCTACTTTTGAGGCTGCGCAACAATCCGAATGATCCGGCACCGGCCGGCGGGGTTGCTCCGATTTTCTCCCCGGCCGCGCGCAGCCGGAAATACGTATGAATTACTTCCATGCCGAGTTCGAAGAGCGCGTTGCCTGCTTCGCTTCGTTGTTTCGGCCGCTTCGGCATGTGCACCTCGCAGTCGCGTCTTTTCGACAATTTAGCTGGCATATTGACAATGAATTGTCATAATGACATCGTTCTTGTCAATTTGCCTCTGATCGCGATCACACCAACGTGCGACACCGAGGCAAACCTTGGAAAATTAAAGATTCACGATATCACGAAACGAGGAGCAAGGAATGAAGTCGTCACAACATCGGCGGAAACGCCACTTCAATATCGTACTCGTGCTACTTGCCGTCTTCGGCTTGGCCGCCGTGTTCGTCGCTATCGATCCGTTGGCGCAGGCGTCAAGAGGATTTCATCATTACAGGGCCGGTGATCGAAGCCCACAGCACGTCGGTCTAACGTTTTGTGGGGACAGCGGTCTCACCCATGCGGACCGCCTGGGCTCGTTCCTGAGCAGCTGGCTCGAACTGGATGCCGCACAAAGTGAATCTTGGATCCGGGTCGAGCGTGAGCTCGAGCAAGGCTTCATCTGGTTGCGCGATACCTGCGACGCTTTTGCCGCGGACACGGCGACGACAACCTTGCCCGAGCGCTTGGAGTTCGCGGAAACGGCGATGGCGGCTGGTTTGGAGGCGCTGCGTGCCGTGCGACCGGCGTTCGAGGCGTTCTATGATACGTTGGACGACGGCCAGCGGCAGCAACTCGAAACGGTGCTGAACCACCGCGGCGCCAGCGTCCGCTAGAGGACTTGTCGATGCGTGTGCGAATTCCCGGCCGATCCCGCCGGTGTATCGGTCGGTCGCGCAAGCAGTGCCTCGTGCCCTGATCCTTTCGCGTCAGTTGGCATGCCCCAGGGCGTTGTTGACCGCATCCATCACCGTCTTGCGCTTGAGCGGTTTGGCGATCGCGCTGTCTGCGCCGAGCCGTTCCGCAATGTCGAGATAGTCCAGGGTCCTGGTCCGCCCGCCGCCAGAGACGGCGATGATTTTCAGATCGGGCCGCTGGCGTCGAAGCTCGACGATTGTCTCGATGCCCTCCTTTTCCGGCATAATGATATCGGTGATAACGAGATCAACCGTGGTGCGTTCAAAGGCATCGAGGGCATCCTGGCCATTGACCGCCTCGATGACCTCATGTCCCGACTTCTCCAGCATTTGCCGAAGGGTAAAGCGGATGAATTCCTCGTCATCGACAACAAGTACACGAGCCATGTCGTTCTCCTTCGCCGCATGGGCGGCTCCGGCTGCGGTAATGTTGCGAGTATTTGTTCCAGGCCGAGTCGGTGATCATATGGCAATCATTCGGCGGCGTGTCGCGGTTCGCTGTGGGCCGCGCACGTTCGTTCGAGCGGAAAATAAATCTCGACGGTCGTACCGCCACCCGGCTCGCTGGATACGATAATCGCTCCTTCATGCGATTTGACGATGCCATGCACCACCGACAGACCCATCCCGGTACCACCACCGACCGGTTTGGTGGTAAAGAAAGGATCGAAAACCCGACTGAGAGTGCCGCGGTCCATGCCCGGTCCAGTGTCGCCAACGGTCAGCAGCACGTGCGGGCCCGGATTGAGATCGGTATGTCGCCCCGCGGTCTTCTCGTCGACGTCCACCCGCTTCAAACCGACCGTAAGGGTGCCCGGTTTCGACGCCATCGCGTCTCGCGCGTTGGAGCCGAGATTCATGAGAATCTGGTGAATCTGCGTCGACACGGCCATGACCTGCGCCACGCCCTCGTCGAGGTCGTCCACGATTTCGATGGTGGCTGGCATGGTGGCGCGAAGGAGTCCCAAGCTTTCCCTTACCAGAGGGCAGAGATCGACCAGTATTCGATCCGGCGCGTGTTCGCGGCTGAAGGCCAGGATCTGGGCGACGAGTTCCCGGCCGCGCTCACCGGCCCACAGGACCTGCTCCAAATTGGTCCGCGACTGGCTTCCGGGGGGCAGATCGTCGACGACGAGTTCGGTCAGGCCCAGTATGGGTGTCAGCGTATTGTTGAGGTCGTGGGCGATTCCGGCGGCCAGGCTGCCCAGGCTGTCCATCTTCTGGCTCTGGCTCAACTGCGCCTCGATGCGTTTGCGTTCGGTGATATCGGTCCCGATGGCGCCGATCCCCGTCATCTCGCCCATGGAGTCGAATATCGGGAACTTCACTGTCAGATAACTGTGCTTGCCGTCCTCCTCATCCCACACTTCCTCCTGCTCGATGGGACGGCGGCTATCAATTACCGCCTGGTCATGCGCCCGGAATGCCCCCGCTATCTCGGCAGAAAAGATTTCCTTGCTGGTCTTCCCCAGGCACTCGGCCTCGGTCTTGCCGAACAGCTTCGCGGCCAGCGGATTGACCAAAAGATAACGGCCGTCCATGTCCTTGATGTGTATCTTCTGGGGTGAATTGTCCACAACGGCCCGGAATCGCTCCTCGCTCCTTTGCAGCTTTTCTTCCGCTCGCTTCTGCTCGGTAATATCGGTACGGGTCAGAACGAAACCCCCGTCCGGTGTCGGAAATTCACGGATAAGGAATATACGCCCATCGGACTGGGTCTGAATGTGCGACTGGTTTTTCCCATGCAGCTGGATCCGCTTGGCGATCCACTCATCCAAATCGGCCGCCATATCGCCATACAGGCCCTTTTTCGCCAAGATTACGACCACTTCCTCAAAGGTCTTGCCGATGAGGGTCGAGACGTTTTCCACGCCGACCTGGTCGCCAAATCTGCTGTTGCTCAGCACAAGTCGCTGATCCTTGTCGTAAAGGGTGAATCCGTCCGACATGCTTTCGATCGCCTGGATCATCAGGTCGTGCATCTCCCGCAGGGACAGCTCGCTTTGCGACAGAGCCCACTCGGCCTGTTTTCGCTCTGTGATATCAAGCAGGTAAAGCGTGATGCCGTCACTACTGGGAAAGCCGCGCACGTCGTACCAGCGGTCGAGCGGGGCATAATACCCGTCGAATGTCGTTGGCTCGGAACGCCTTACCGCGTCGTTCAGTCGATCGTAGAAGCTGGTCGCAAGTTCGGGAAATTCGTCCCAGAGCACTTTGCCCAGCAGGTCTTCCTGGGTCCGGCCGAACAGTTCCTCGGCTTGCGGATTGACATAGGTCAGCCGCCATTCGCGGTCGGCCGCAAAGAATGCGTCATGGATGCTCCGCAGAACCGCTTCGATTCGCTTGCCTGCGTCGGTTGCATCTTTCTCTGCATTCATGCGCTCGCGAATCGCGCCCTTGAGCCGAGCATTGGCCTTCTGAAGCTCGGCGTTCCGTTCCTGCGCCTCGTCGCGCGCCTTCTGCAGTGCCTCCTCGGCCTCCTTCCTCGTCGTAACGTCGCGCACGATGGCAACCAAGCGAGGGGTCGCGGCCGGCGGCGTGACATATTGCAGCAAGACCTCGACGGGTATCAGCGTGCCGTTCTTGTGCCTGTGAACGGTATCGAACGTGCAGAACCGTTGCGACCCGTCGATTAACGGCGCAATCATCTGGCGGAATCTGGATTCGTCGAATTCCGGTTTGATGTCGACCGGTGTCATCCGCATCAGCTCGCGTCGGCTATAGCCGACCTGCTCCGTGGCGCCTTGATTGACGTAGAAGAATTTGAGGGTGTCTGGCCGGAACATGAATACGCAGTCAACCGCTTGGTCCAGCGTCCTGTTGAATTGATCCAGTACCCGCGCGGCGTGGCCGACGCGTGACATGGCCCGGAAGCAGAGCGGTCCGGCGACGGCCCAGATCGCCATCGCGGCGAGCGTGGCTGTTATGACGCTGGTCCAGTGCTCGTGATGGTTAGGAGCACCAATCCCTTCGCTGCTCGTTCCTGCCAGAGGGTCCAACGGCCAATGCGCCCAGACCGACGATAACGCGAAGACGAAGGCGATCGTGATGCCCGCCAGATAAAGAACGTGCCGGGGCTCCTTGATCAACGGTTTCTCCTCTGGTCAACCGTCATGTGCCCGGGATCCGGTTCGAAGGCAACACGATGTCCCGTTGCCTGTCCTCGGGCGGCGGCAACTCGCCAAGATAGAACAAATTAGTTAACGACATGGATAGAAGATTTGAGGGTCCCGTCGGCACGCTCTTCGGCGGCCGGCCCAAGCGTATGACGGACTACCCGCCGCGCCGCGGCACCGGCAAGCGGCGGTCGCGGACTTTATGGCGCGAGTCGTCGGAGCGGGGTCACATTGGCTGGCGTATCGAGATCACGCAAGAAATCCTGCAGGATTTCGCGCACCACGACGCCGTATCGCTCTTCGATCCGCCGTCGGCCGGCGGTCGACGCGAGCTCGATTCGTAAGGGCCGGAACAAAGCGTCCATCATTAAGGCGAATTCCGCGTCTCCGAACACCCATCCGCGCTCCGCCTCGTCTTCTGGCAGGGGCATATGCGAGATGACGACACCGATCATCCATGCGCGGCGCTTGGCGAAATTGGCGAATGATTTGCTGAGGTGGACGAGAATGTCGTTGACGATCACCTGGCTGGTGGGATCATCGTAGACGTCCTGCCATTCGAAATCGCTGCCCCGCGCAGTCTGGATGATCCGGACCAGTTCGCGGCAGCGGCTCTGGTACTGATCGAGCAGGACCGGGCCGAGAATCTGGTACAGCGCCGACAGATAGCCGGGGATGATCCGGCGTGACAGGCCTTGCCCGGGGATGACCGCCCGATCCGCTGCCGGCAGCAGGTGGGACAGCGGATGGACCATCAGCCGTTCGAACGGCATGCGCCGGCTGCTCTCGCGCCGGACCTCGTCGATTACGGACAGGCACTCGTTCCATCCGGTCCGGTAGAACTCCTGGGCGTCCGTCCGCGTGCTGTCCCGGAATGCTTCGATCGCGGCAGTCAGTTGTGGAACGTCAAGCGAGCCGCCGCACTCGGCCGCTTCGTGCTGGAGATACTCCATGATCCGGTCGAGAACCATATGGGTCAGCGTCCTGAGCCGCGTTGGACCCGGCCCCAACTCCGGGAAATCATCGTCGACCATTCCTGCCGATTCCACGTCCGGTTCGCGCTTCGCCGCGGCGGGAGCCGTCGGCGCAGGCTGTTGAATTGGCGATTGTTTTTGCCAATGCTTCCCGCTACCACGTGTAGCGCGAAAAAGTAAAAATTCCAGAAATGGGGCTCCGGAATTGTCGAGAATCCGTGACAAATTGCAGGACGCGGCGCCCTCAGGACTCGTCCAGTGCGGATATGAGCGCACGGATGTTGCTGACCGCCGCCGCACCGTGTCGTTCGATCAGGCGTGCTTCCCCGTCGTCCGTCGACAGCGCCTGAGCGAGGCGCGAATAAAGCGCCCTCATGAGCGCTGCGAATCCATCGTCGTCGAGGGCGAGGGCATGCGCCAGGTCATCGGCAGGCAGGGGCATGGCATCGTTGACGAGGCCGATGAACCAGTCACGTTGCTGCTCGTATTCCGTGAATTCCCCGGCCAGCTTCACGAGAACCTCGTCGACGATGTCCTGGCTGTGCCGGTCGTCGTACACATCCTCCCAGCGAAACGCGCCGCCCCGTGCAGTTCGCGTCGCCCGCACCAGGTCCCGGCTTCGTTCCTGCTGGCGTCCGACGAATACCGGGCCGACCAGGTCCTCCAATGCGGCCATGAATCCCGGAATGACTCGTCGCGACAACACGTTGCCCACGCCGTCGCGGCTTCCGTGTTCGGGCAGCAGATGCGCGAACGGCCGGACCATCAGGCGCTGGAACGGCGCCTTGCGGTCCTCGCCGCGGCCTTCCGACTCGAAGATCGCTGCGCATTCGTCCCACACTGCCTGGCAGATTGCGCCGAGGACGGGCGAATCCGGGCGTTTGAACGAATCCACCACGTCGGCGATGTCGTCGACGCCGATCTCCCCGCCTCCGGCCGAAGCGCGCTCTCGGAGTTCGCGGGCCAGCAGATTGACGGTACGATACAGGTAGCCGCGGACTGCCGCGGGGCCCGGCTCGAGGTCGGTCAGGTTATGGTCGCTCATATTCGCTGCATCCTCCGGCGGCGAGCCAACTGCCCGTGCGCCATAATTCGGGTTGCTTCCCGCTTGATTTCAAGGTTGTCGGGATAGGATAGTCGGCTACACCGGTTACTTCCACAATGCCGGCCGCCGCCGGCGCCAAGGCGCGACATGACGGATCGAATGAAGATATATTTGGCGCAGCGCAATCCGACGGTCGGTGACATCAAGGGGAATGCTGCACTGGTTCGCGAAGCACGTGTCGCGGCTGCGGCGGACGGTGCGGACCTCGTCATCTTGACCGAGCTGTTCGCGTGCGGCTATCCGCCCGAAGACCTGGTGCTGAAGCCGTTCTTTCAGGATCGCATCGAGGACGCGGTCCGCAGCCTGGCCGGCGAGACCGCCGATAACGGACCGGCGCTGCTGCTTGGCGCGCCGTGGCGTGACGAGGGCGGCGGGTTGCACAACGCGGCGCTGCTGCTGGACGGCGGCGAGGTCGCGTCGGTCCGCTATAAGCATGACCTGCCGAACTACAGCGTGTTCGATGAGAAACGTGTGTTCAGCGCCGGCCCGCTGCCGGGGCCGATGCCGTTCCGCGGGGTGCGGCTGGGTGTCATGGTCTGCGAGGACATGTGGACCACCGACGTCACGGAGTGCCTCGAGGAATCCGGGGCGGAAATTCTCGTCGTGATTAATGGTTCCCCGTTCGAGAGCGACAAGGGCGACGTGCGCATGCAGCATGCAACTCAGCGAGTGACCGAATCCCACCTGCCTCTGATCTACGTGAACCAAGTCGGCGGGCAGGACGAGTTGGTGTTCGACGGCTCGTCGTTCGTACTGAACGCCGATCGCTCTGTCGCCGCTTATCTGCCTGCCTTCTGTGCGGTGGATACGGCGACCGACTGGTCGCGAAAGGCGCAGGGATGGGTTTGCGCCCAGGCAGTTTGCACCGCACCGCCAGACGACGACGAGGCGATGTACCGGGCAATGGTGCTGGGGCTGGCGGACTACGTTCGCAAGAACGGATTCCCGGGTGTAATCGTCGGCCTGTCGGGTGGCATCGATTCCGCGCTGACCGCGGCGGTCGCGGTCGATGCCCTGGGCGCCGACAAGGTGCACTGCGTGATGATGCCCTCGCCCTATACCACCGCAGAGAGCCTTGAGGATGCGGCCGACTGCGCGAAACGCCTCGGTGTCTCGCTGGACGAGATCGGGATCGAGCCGGCCATGGCCGCGTTCGAGGCAATGCTGAAGCCCGTATTCGGCAACCGGCAACCGGACACCACTGAAGAGAATATCCAGGCGCGCAGCCGCGGCATCGTTCTGATGGCACTGTCCAACAAACTGGGCCACATGCTGCTGACCACCGGCAACAAATCGGAGATGTCGGTCGGTTATGCGACGCTGTATGGCGACATGGCCGGCGGCTTTTCGGTCCTCAAGGACGTCTACAAGACCGACGTGTTCCGACTCGCGCACTGGCGCAACGACCACAGGCCGGAGGATCTTGCCGGCCCGGACGGGCAGGTAATCCCTGCGCGGATCCTCAGCAAGCCGCCGTCGGCGGAACTGCGGCCCGGCCAGACCGACCAGGACTCGCTGCCACCCTATGACATGCTGGACGATATCCTGCGTTGCCTGATCGAGGGAGAGATGGGCGTCGAGGAGATCGTGGAGCGCGGTCATGCGCCCGAACTCGTGCAGCGCGTCTGGCGCATGCTCGACACCGCCGAATACAAGCGCCGGCAGGCGCCGCCGGGGGTCAAGCTCACGAGCCGCGCCTTCGGCCGCGACCGCCGCTATCCGATCACCAACGCGTTCCGCAAGATCCTGTAGGATGACGGCGCTGCCGAAGGTTCGTTTCGCGCCCAGCCCGACCGGGCTCCTGCATGTCGGCAACGCCCGGCTGGCGCTCGTCAACTGGTTATTTGCACGACACGGCGGCGGGTCGTTCCTGCTGCGCCTCGACGACACCGATGCCGCCCGCTCCCTCGACGAATATGGTGTCGCCATTGAGGCAGACCTCCGCTGGCTGGGCCTCGATTGGGACGATTTCGTGCGCCAGTCCGACCGCGTCGACCGCTACGATGCGGCGATCGCGCAGCTCAAGGCGACGGGCCGCCTGTACGCGTGCTACGAATCGCCCAAGGAGTTGTCGATGAAGCGCAAACGGCGGTTGAGCCAGGGCCGTCCACCGGTCTACGACCGTGCCGCCCTTCGCCTGAGCGATACCGACCGCGGTCGTCTCGAAAAAGAAGGCCGGCAGCCGCACTGGCGGTTCCTTCTCGACGATGTGGGGGTGGCCTGGTCCGACCTTGTGCGCGGGGCCGTGCGTTTCGAGCCCGGCCACATGAGCGACCCGGTACTGGTGCGTGAGGACGGTCACCCGCTGTACATTCTGTCCTCGGTCGTCGACGACGGAGAACTCGGGATCACCCATGTCATGCGCGGCGAGGACCATGTCGCCAATACCGCGGTGCAGATTCAGCTGTTCGCGGCGCTCGGGTTCGCCTTGCCCGACTTTGCGCATCTGCCGCTGCTTTTGGGCGATGACGGCAAACCCTTGTCCAAGAGACTTGAGAGCCTCAGCCTCCGGGCCTTGCGCGATGACGGCGTGGAGCCTCTTGCACTGTGCGCGTATCTTGCCCATCTGGGGACACCGCTGACCGCGAGTGGGGCGGAAACCATGGACGATTTGGCTGCCCGCTTCGATATCGCCGCATTCGGACGCGCCGCGCCACGTTTCGACCGGTCCGAACTCGATCACTTGAACGCCCGTGTCCTGCACCACCTGCCGTTCGAGGCGGTTCGCGAGCGACTTGGCCTGGCCGGCGCGGACGCGGCGTTCTGGCTGGCGGTGCGATCCAACATCACCAAATTGTCGGAGGCCGCCGTCTGGTGGCGTATCCTTCATGGCAACGTCGAGCCGGTCATCATCGATGCGACCCTGTGCAGGACGGCCGCGGCTCTCTTGCCGGACGAGCCGTGGGATGAGTCCACCTTCAAGACCTGGACGAATAAGGTCAGCAAGGCGACCGGCGCGAAGGGCAAGGCGCTTTTCATGCCGCTGCGCCAGGCGCTGACGGGCATGGACCATGGACCGGAGCTGCGCGTTCTGTTACCTATGCTCGGCCGCGAGCGGGCGGTGGCGCGCCTAGCGGGGGCAACTTCCAGACAAGCCGGATCCTGACGACGTGACGCTACGCATCCACGATACCCTGAGGCGCGGAAAAGTCGTTTTCGAGCCGCTCGATCCGAACAACGTGCGCTTTTACGTCTGCGGGCCCACGGTCTACGACTTTGCCCATATCGGCAATGCGCGGCCGGTCGTCGTGTTCGACGTGCTGGCGCGGCTGCTGCGGCGCCTGTACCCGAAAGTCACCTATGTCCGCAACATCACCGACGTCGAGGACAAGATCAACGACCGGGCCAAGGAACTGGGCGAGGACATCCGCAGCCTGACCGAGCGCACGGCGAAGCAGTTCCACGAGGACATGGCGGCCCTCGGTGCCCTGCCGCCCGACATCGAGCCCCGCGCGACCGACCACGTCGCCGAGATGATCGTGATGATCGAGGCGTTGATCGCCAACGGCCACGCCTACGAGGCCGACGGGCATGTGTTGTTCGACGTGCCGTCGATGCCGGATTACGGACGGCTTTCGGGCCATAGCCGCGAGGAGCTTGTCGCCGGGGCGCGAGTCGAGGTCGCGCCCTATAAGAAAGACCCGGCCGATTTCGTGCTGTGGAAGCCGTCGACGCCGGATCTGCCCGGCTGGGACAGCCCGTGGGGCCGCGGCCGGCCGGGCTGGCACATCGAATGCTCGGCCATGAGCATGAAGTACCTCGGCGAGAGCTTCGACATCCATGGCGGCGGCCAGGACCTGATCTTCCCGCACCACGAGAACGAGATCGCGCAGAGCCGCTGTGCGCATCCCGACGCGGGCTTCGCGAAGTACTGGATGCACAACGGCTACCTGATGGCCGAGGGCGAGAAGATGTCGAAGTCCCTCGGCAACTTCTACACGGTGCACGAACTGCTGGAGGAGTTTCCCGGCTGGGGCGAGGCGATTCGGCTGGTCCTGCTGCAAACCCATTACCGCCAGCCGCTCGATTTCACCAAGGACGGGATCGTGCAGGCCAAGACGACGCTGGACCGTCTCTACCTGGCGCTGCGCGACGCAGCCGGCGTCGTTGCAGCCGCGGACAGGGCGGCGGATGTGCAGGCGGCGCTGGAGGATGATCTCAACACGCCGTTGGCGATCAGCCATCTGCACGAATCGCTGGGCAAGCTCAACAGGGCGAAGAGCGACAGCGACAAGGCGGCCGCGAAGGGCAGGCTTCTGGCTGGCGGCCAGCTGCTCGGCATTGTGCAGCAGGATCCCGACACCTGGCTGCGCGGCGATGCCGGAGCCTCTGATCTCGACGACGCGGAAATCGAAGGGCTGATCGCCGCGCGCAATGCGGCCCGAAGGGCCCGGGACTTCGCCACCGCCGACAGGATTCGCGACGAACTGTCGGCGGCGGGCCTCCTGCTTGAAGACAAGCCCGACGGAACAACCGCGTGGCGCCGGGCCTGAGCCGGCGGCGGACACGGCGGGAATTGGCCGGCAATGCCCGGGCGTGCTAAATTTTCAAAGGACGTGGGCCCCGTTTCGTGCCAGAATTGACATCATGAACAAACCGATGGATATCGATATCGCCGCCGTGAAAACGCGGCTTATGGAAATGAAGGCGGAGCTTGAGCGCCTGGCGCACGAGCATGAACACGACAGCGATATCGTCGAACTCGACCAGACGACGCAGGGGCGCCTGTCGCGTATGGATGCGCTGCAGGGGCAGGCGATGGCGCAGGAGGTGGCGCGTCGCCGGGAGGCCGAAATCCGCCGCATCGACGCCGCCCTGGCGCGTATCGAGGACGATGAATACGGATACTGCGTTACATGTGGCGAGGAGATCGCGCGAAAACGCCTCGACCTCGATCCGGCGACGCCCAACTGCATCGACTGCGCCCGCGGTGAAGAGACATAGACCCGGTCCGCGGCAGCCCGGTCTCGGATATCACACGGATCGGGGCGGACCGGCACAGCCACCGGATGGCATCGGCCGATGCAATACCCGATAGAACCTGAACAAATCATAGGGATTGCGCTGGCGTTGGGCGTGTTCCTGGTGGTTATCGTTGTCTGGATGACGATTGTGTGGCGCCGTCTCGAACGGGGCTGGCGGCTGGTCGACGGCCACTGGAAGACCGTGCGCGCCCGCCTCAAGGATCGCGGCGATTTGCTCCCGGAATTGGCCCGTGTCACGCGGCACCGGCTGGCGCACCAGAAGGAATCGCTGGAAATCCTCTCGCGACTCCGCACGCGGAGTATCTCCGGGCGCAACCCGGTCGAACGGGCGGCCGCGGAGGCCGAGCTGGAATCGGTCCTGCGCCGCGTGCTGGCGGCCGCGATGGCCGATCCCGGGCTTTCCGGAGTGACCGAGTTCGAAACAGTACGGGCGGCGCTGGAAGACAGCACCGCGCAGATCCGGCGGGCCGTCGCCGCCTACAACGATGCCGTTGCCACCTTTAACCAGTCGACCACGCGGTTTCCTGCGAGCATGCTGTCGCGCCGCATGGGCACGACGCGGGCCGAATTCTTCGATGACGGCAGGGGCACGTTCTTCGAGGCGGCAAAGTATGGGCGCGAGGCCGTCGCAACGCAGGGACAGCCTGTGCCCCGGTGAGCCGTGTCCGTCCGGGGGCGCCGCGCGCCTTCCCGTGCGAATGTTTGGCGACCGGCATATCGCGGTGGGGTCTGGCGATACCGTGGCAGCGAATGCATTTCTGGGGCGTCTTAACCAAATTGTCGCATTCGGATGGTTGAATGGCCCGATGCTTTACCGCCGCGTGCGCGGTCAATAAAGGGTGCTGCCATGATCGAAACCATCGTCATTGTCGCAATCGTCGGCGGACTGTTGCTGTGGGCGGTGTCCATCTACAACCGGCTGGTTCGCAATCGTAACCTCGTGGAAGAGGGATGGAGCGGTATCNNATCCCCAATCTCGTCGAGGCGGTCAAGGGCTATATGGGGCAGGAAAAGGGCGTCCTTGAGAAGGTGACCGAGATGCGGTCGCGGACCGGGCGGGCCGAGACGCCGGCCGAGCGAGGCAAGGCCGAGGGCCTGCTGGGACAGGCGCTGGCCAACGTGTTCGCGGTGGCGGAGGCATATCCGGACCTGAAGTCGAACAAGAACTTCCTCGACCTGCACCGCCAGCTCTCGGACATCGAGGACGAGATCCAGATGGCCCGCCGCTATTACAACGGCACGGTGCGCAACCTGAACATCCTCATCGAGTCCTTCCCGAGCAACCTCGTCGCCAACATCTTCGGCTTCCTGCAGGCCGAGTTCTTCGAAATCGAAAACGAATCCGATCGCGCGGTGCCGCAGGTCAGTTTCTCCTGACCCGGAAGGCTTCGCGATGAAACCGATTTTGCGGATCCTGTTGACCGCACTGGCCCTGCTGTTGCCATCGGCGACGGCGGCGGATGCGGAAGAGCGGATACTCGAATTCGACAGTCGCGTCGTCGTCGGTACCGACGGCGGCCTCACCGTAACCGAGACGATTGCGGTCGAAGCGGAAGGTCGAAGCATCAAGCGCGGCATCTACCGCGATTTTCCGACCCTCTATGAGGGACCCGGCGGGCGGCGCCACGTCGTCGGCTTCAGGGTCGTCGAGGTCCTGCGCGACGGCCGGCCCGAGAACTGGTTCACGAAGCAGCGGTCGAACGGCGTGCGGATCTATGCCGGGAAGGAGGATGTCTACCTTCGGCCCGGCCGGTACGAGTACACCTTCAGGTACCGCACCGATCGCCAGATCGGCTTCTTCGAGGACTACGACGAGCTGTACTGGAACGTCACCGGCAACGAGTGGGAGTTTGCCATCGACCGCGCCCGTGTGACGATCGTCCTGCCCGGGGATTCGAGGATCGTACAGACCGCCGCCTATACTGGCCGCCAGGGCGAGACGGGGCAGGACTGGGCCGGCTGGACCGACGAACGGGGCAATCCCGTGTTCGAGAGCACCCGGCGTCTTGCGCCGAGAGAGGGGCTGACCGTGGCGGTCGCCTGGCCGAAGGGCTTCGTTTCGCCGCCGACCGTCGCGGACGAGGTTGCCTGGACGCTGCGCGCCTATCTCGGTGTGATCGCGGCCGGTGCGGCCTTGCTGCTGGTCGTGATCTACTATTACGCGGTGTGGCGGCGGGTCGGCCGCGACCCCGAAGCGGGCCCCGTGGTGCCGCGATGGCGGCCGCCGCGCGGAATGTCGCCGGCCGCGTCCCGTTTCATCTCGGAAATGGGGTTCGATGCAAAGGCGATCGCCGCCGCGGTCGTCAGCCTCGCGGTCAAGGGCCGGCTGATCATCAAGGACGACGGCGGCGACGATTATACGCTGCTCAAGCATGACGGCGGGTTCGGCGTCAAGCTGTCGCCCGGGGAGAAGGCGATGGAGCGGGCGCTCTTCCTGTGGGGCGACAGCGCAGCCGTCCGCAGGGGCAATCACAGATACCTGAAGCCGGCGGTCGACGCGCTCCGCGAGGCCCTGTCCGCCGACTACGAAGGCGCGCATTTCCGGCGCAACCTCGGATACTATGCCGGCGGCATGGTGCTCAGCTTCCTGGCCGCCTTCGGCGCCGGAATCGTCAACGTCCACGCCGCTGTCGGCCAGACCGAGGCGATGGGCGCGGGCTTGATCGCCGTGACCATTTTTGCCCTGCTCGGCGTCAATCTCCTGTTTCGGTACCTGTTGAAGGCGCCGACCCTGGAGGGCCGCGCCATCATTGACGAGATCGAAGGGTTCCGGATGTATCTGACCACCGCCGAGCAGGAGCGCCTCAATCTGCTCCATCCGCCGGAACGCACGCCGGAGCTGTTCGAGAAATACCTTCCCTATGCGATGGCGCTGGACGTCGAGACCGAATGGGGCGAGCAATTCGAGGACGTGCTCGCGAAGGCGGCAGTGGATCAAGACGACGGCTATCGCCCGCGCTGGTACTACGGGCGGCGCGGCCATCACGGCTGGGCGTCGCCGGGGCGGTTCGCCAGCAGCCTCGGCGCCTCGCTCGGCGGCGCGATCGCGTCTGCCGCGACGCCGCCCGGCTCGTCCTCGGGCTCCGGCGGCGGCGGCTCCTCCGGCGGCGGCGGCGGCGGCGGCGGTGGTGGCGGCTGGTAGGGGCGGCAAAGCTGGGCGATGCGCGGTTCAGTATTACTTCTCGGATTGCTGCTGGCCGTTATGGCCGGGTCCGCCCGCGCTCAACAAGAGGAAGTTCTCAGCTTCGACAGCCGCATAGAGGTTGGTGCGAACGGTATTCTCACCGTTACCGAATCGATCACTGTCCGCGCCATGGGCGGCAAGATCAAGCGGGGGATCTACCGGGATTTCCCGACCATTTACCGGAAACCAGGCGGTACTGCGCATCGTGTCTCGTTCGATGTCGTATCCGTGCTGCGCGACGGCAGGCAGGAACCTTGGTTCTCAAGGTCGATGGACAACGGAATCAGGATCTACATGGGCGACAGGGACAGCCTGCTTGCACCGGGCCGGTACAGCTACACGCTCACCTATCGCACGGACCGGCAGATCGGGTTTTTCGAGCAGCATGACGAACTGTACTGGAACGTCACGGGCAATGGTTGGGAGTTTCCGATCCGTCATGCGTCTGCCGCGGTCATGCTGCCTGGTGGAGTCGAGCCGGTCGAGACGACCGGCTACACCGGTACCCCGGGTGCCCGGGGGACAGCTTGGACAGTCGGGCGCGACGGGATGGGAGATTTGCGTTTCACGGCAACGCGTCGGCTCGCCGCAGGAGAAGGGTTGACGATCGTCGTCGCTTGGCCGAAGGGATACGTTGCTCCACCAACCGCCACACAGATAGGGCGATGGTGGTTCCGCGATAACTACCCGTGGCTGATGAAGGCCTTCGCATTTCTGGCCGCCCTCGGTTACTTCGTCATTCAGTGGCTGCGAATCGGGCGCGATCGGCGGACCAGCAATGTCATTCCGCGGTTTGAGCCGCCGGCCGGAATTTCCGCAGCGGCGAGCCGTTACATTTCCCGGATGGGCTTTGACAAACGGGTATTCGGCGTCGTGGTGATAAGCCTCGCGACGAAGGGTCAGTTGAAGATATTGCGGAATGGGCAAACGACTGTGCTGCAAAAGCCGGTAAAACCGCCTGCGGCAGAACTCGCTCAAGAAGAGGACAATTTCTGTCGTCATCTGTTTGCGGACAGCAACCGGGAGACGGTCTCGCGAAAAAACCGCAACCTGTCCCTAGCAGCGCGGACGACGAAACGGCGTTTGGAGAACGACTGCGACGATGTCTATTTTGAGCGCAATTTCGGAGCCTTCGCAGTCGGCGCGATCGTCAGCGTATTTGCGGCCTTTGCAATCCTCTTGGCCGCATCCCAGGCAGTCCTCGACGGGGCGATGTTGATCGGTGTCGGCCTCTCGGCGGTACTGGCCGGAGTCAATCTACTGTTCTTCCGGTTGCTGAAAGCACCGACGGGAAGGGGACGACAGGTTCTGGACGAACTCGACGGATTCCGTATGTACCTTGGGACCGCGGAGCTCGATCGGTTGAAGCTGTTCAATCCCCCGGAGCGGACACCGGAGATATTCGAACGCTATCTGCCTTACGCGCTCGCCCTGGACCTCGAAAACGAATGGGTCGCTCAGTTCTCAACCGTACTGGCCGGGGCCGCAGTTGCAGGTGCCGGCGTCTATCAGCCGGCTTGGCTGGACGGCAGCGTAGCCGACTGGGACTGGGATACCACGGGCTCCGCCATTGGCGGCGTCGGAGATGCGCTGGGCCGCACCATAGCATCCGCCGCCACGCCGCCGGGTTCATCGTCAGGTCTGTCGATGTCTGGCAGCAGCGACTATTCGGGCGGCGGTTACGCGGGGGGCGGTTTCTCCGGCGGTGGTGGCGGTGGCGGTGGCGGCGGGGGCTGGTAGGGATGCTGCAGGTTCTCCGGTATTCCGGGCTCGCCGTTGTCGCCTCGGTGGTGCTGGCGCTGGCCGTCGTGTTCGGATTCTTCGTGATCAGCTTCTTCGTCACCGAGTGGCGGCCGGACTGGACGATCGCCGAAAGCGTCAGCCGATGGCTGCATGCCGAGCCGGAACCGGCCCGCCAGTCGCCACCAGCGTTCCCGCGCTCGACCTGGGACAACGTGTGGCCTTGGATCGCAGCGGCGCTGGCGCCGCTCTCCTGGTACCTGCTCGTGTGGTGGGGGTGGGGTCGCGACCGGCTTCTCGGCGTCGCGGCGCCGCGATTTCGGGCGCCGGCCGGCCTGTCGCCGTCCAGCGTGCGCCAGATCCTCGGCATGGGGTTCGATGACAAGGTCGTGGCGGCCGAGATATTGAATTTCGCGGTCCGCGGCCACCTGCGGATCGAGCGCGATGCATCTGGTTTGTATACGCTGCGGCGCACCGAGACCCCGTCGGGGGAACTCACCGCGGCGCAACGATACCTGATTGCCGGGCTGTTCCGGGCGCGGCCGTGGTTCCGGCTGCATGGCAACGATGCGGCGCATCTGCGCGTCGCAATCGAAACGTTCCGCAGCGAGCTCGAGCATGAGCTGGAAGGGCCGGTCTATGCCACAAATGTGTGGGCGGTCGCGCTGGGCATTGCGATCTGCGGCGCCGCGTTCGTGGTGGCGACGGGCAACCTGCCGCATGCGGCGCCGGGCGGCCTCGACATCTGGCTGGCCGTCGGTGCGCTGACTGCGATGGCCGCGGCGAACGTGTTGTTCTTCCGGCTGATGAAGGCGCCGACCGCGCTCGGGCGCGAGGTCCTCGACGGAATCGGTGGCTTCCGGCGGTTCCTGGCGACGGCCGAGCATGAGCGGATGAAGCTGGCCGATGCCCCCAAGCTGACGTCGCATCTGTTTGCGAAGCACCTGCCCTACGCGCTGGCCATGGACATCGAGCTCGACTGGTCGGAGCGGCTCGCTGAGACCCTGCGCCGGACGATTCCGGACGCGCTCGACTACGACTGGTATGCCGATCCGACGAAATCCCGCCACGATGCTGGCCTGGTGGGCATGGTGCGCATGTTGGGAAGCGCTGTGGCAGGAATTCGCAGTGGTTCCGACGACGACGGTTAGCCGACTGTGCGTCTCTTGCGTTTTTCGCTCGGTTGCCCCATATGCACGGCACGAACCGCGCCCGTCCGTCCGGGCGCTCGTTTCATGGTGCGGAGCCCTGCGCATGGCTACCCTTAACAACGTCGTCGCGCGGCGGCGCACCTTTGCGATCATCTCGCACCCGGACGCGGGCAAGACGACGCTGACCGAAAAGCTGCTGCTGTTCGGCGGCGCGATCCAGCTCGCCGGCGCGGTCAAGGCGCGCGGCGAGCAGCGGCGCGCGCGCTCCGACTGGATGAAGGTGGAGCGCGAGCGCGGCATCTCCGTCGCCTCCTCGGTGATGAGCTACGAATACGCGGGCTGCAGCTTCAACCTCCTGGACACGCCCGGCCACGAGGATTTCTCGGAAGACACCTACCGGACGCTGACGGCCGTCGATTCGGCGATCATGGTGATCGACGCCGCACGCGGCATCGAGAGCCAGACGCGCAAGCTGTTCGAGGTCTGCCGGCTGCGCGACATGCCGATCATCACCTTCGTCAACAAGCTGGACCGCGAGGGCCGCGACCCGTTCGAGCTGATCGACGAGATCGAGCAGACGCTGGCGCTGGACGTCACGCCGGCCAGCTGGCCGATCGGCATGGGGCGCAATTTCTTCGGCTGCTACGACCTTATCCACGATCGCCTCGCGCTGCTGGAGCGGGCCAAGAAGGGCAAGCCCGAGGAAACCGAGAGCTGCACGGGACTCGACGACCCGCGGCTGGATGCCTTGCTGCCGGCCGATGCCGTCGCGAAGCTGCGCGAGCACGTGGAGATGGCCCGAGGCCTGATGCCGGCGTTCGACCTGCAGGCCTATCGCGAGGGAAACACGACGCCGGTCTATTTCGGCAGCGCGATCAACAATTTCGGCGTCGGGGAGCTGCTGCGCGGACTGGTCGAATTTGCGCCGTCGCCGCTACCGCAGCCGGCGGCCGAGCGGCTGATCGCGCCGGACGAGGGCAAGGTCTCCGGCTTCGTCTTCAAGATCCAGGCCAACATGGACCCCAAGCACCGCGACCGCATCGCCTTCATGCGGCTGGCCTCCGGCCATTTCAGGCGCGGCATGAAGCTCAAGCACGTGCGCAGTGGAAAGAGCATCGCGATGAGCGCCCCGGTGCTGTTCCTGGCGCGCGATCGCGAACTCGCCGAGGAGGCCCATGCCGGTGACATCGTCGGCCTGCCGAATCACGGCAACCTGCGCATCGGCGATGCGCTGACCGAGGGCGAGGACCTGCACTTCACCGGGATTCCGTCTTTCGCGCCCGAGCTGCTGCAGCGGGTGCGCCCGGAGGATCCGATGAAGGCCAAGCATCTGGGCCGCGCGCTCACCCAGCTGGCCGAGGAGGGCGCAGCCCAGGCCTTCCGCACGCGCCTCGGCTCGGACTGGATCGTCGGTGTTGTCGGGCCGCTGCAGTTCGAGGTGCTGGCCGACCGGATCCGCACCGAATACGACATCCCGGTGCGCTTCGAGGCGACCCAGCTCTACACCGCCCGCTGGGTCGAGGCCGACGACCCGCAGACCCTGAAGAAATTCGTCGACGCCAACGGTGCGGCGCTGGCCGACGACCATGACGGCATGCCGGTGTTCATGGCCCGCAACGCCTGGCATCTCGAGCGCACTGCCGAGGACTATCCGGCGATCCGCCTCCTCAAGACCCGGGAACAGGTGACCTGACGCGGGATCACCGTCGCGGCAGGGCGGCCCAGAGCCCGTCCCGCTGGCGGCGCGCCCTGGCCTCGGCCTCGGCATATGCGGACGCAAGGGCGCCGTTGGCGCCATCGTCCGAAAAATCATTGCGCGCGACGACCGCCCAGCCGCCGATCAGCATCGCGCGACCGACGTCGCCGGCGCGGCTGTTGGTGCAGACCGCTTCGTCACGCCGCCCCGAAGTATCCTTGATCGTGCAGGCGAGCGTCCCGTTGCGGCCGATCAGGTCGTCCAGCGCCGCACGCGCATGCCAGCCGTCGCTGTTGTCCAGATTCGGCGCGTCGATGCCCCAGAGATCGACAAGCCGACCGGCGACCTTCACAGTATCGCCATCCAGTGCCACCGCTGACCCGCTTACAGTGCGCGGGGCCGCCGTGCCGGCACTGCCGGTATCCCCGTCAAACTCCATTGCACAGCCTGTCACAAGGAACGCTGCTCCAAAAGCGGCTGGCCAGATAGCATTGAGTCGCATCACGTTACTCCGTGTAAAAGATGGCAAGGATCGAAGTCAGCGCGGGACTGTGCCGCCGGAACAGGGCTCAGAACGGGATGGCGGCGTGGCCACGCATCGGATCCGTGGCATCGGCCGTGTCGGTTTCCGGCGACGTACCCGCCACTTCGAGGATCAGCTTCTTGAGGATCGCCTCAGCGAACTCCTCGCGCGAATGTGCGGTCATCATGAACGCACCGGCGCCGCCGATGACGTCGTTGGCGTAGTGCTCGGTCAACGGCTCGCCGCTCGGCCCCGGATATCCGCCGCCTTCCGAAATCACCACCAAGGCGTTGATAATAATGCCCTTAAGCAGCGTCGTTTGGCGCACGAACTCCAGCGGCCGTCCGTTGCGCTGTGGCCCGTCGCCTGACACGTCGATCACCTTGCGCGTGCCCTCGAAGCCGTTGGTCTCGATCAGGTTGGCGGCGTAGTGGATCGCATTGCTGATCGAATTCGAGCCCCAAACGGAACGCGGCGCCGCCATCAGCTGTTTGCCGAACTCGCGGGCTGACGCCTCGTCCGCGATCACCGTCCAGTCGACGACCGTATGCTGGGACTCGGGCGCCGCCCATTCGATATAGGCGACAGCGATCTTCTGCAGGTAGCCGCCCCGGATCGCAGCCAGCACGTCCGGGTGGGCCAGCGCAGCGGCATAGCCGGCCCGCTGCAATGCCAGCTCCTCGTCGTCGATGGACCCTGACCCGTCGGCTGCGAACACGAGCTCCAGGTCAACCGGTTCCTGCGCGAGGGCATGTCCGGTTCCCAGCACCAGCGCAATCGCGACAATCGTGCGTCGAATCATCGCTTTCTCCTCCCGCACCGCGATTGTCGCACATGCCGGCTACAGCGGCCAGATCCACAATAACATCGGGATGGCGACGATTACGATGATCACTTCCAGCGGCAGCCCGACGCGCCAGTAGTCGCCGAAGCGGTAACCGCCGGGGCCCATGATCAGGGTGTTGTTCTGGTGCCCGATGGGGGTCAGGAAGGCGCAGGAGGCGCCGACGGCAACGGCCATCAGGAAGCAGTCGGGGTTGACCGCCAGGCGTTCGGCAATGCTTATCGATATGGGCGCCATGACAACTGCGGTCGCCGCGTTGTTCATTACGTCCGACAGGGTCATGGTGACGACCAGCACCAGCGTAAGGATGCTCCAAGCCGGCAGTCCCGCGGCCGCGTCGACCAGTGTGTCCGCTAGGAACGCGGTTACGCCGCTTGTCTCCAGCGCTCGGCCGACCGGAATCATCGAGCCGAGCAGCACGATCACCGGCCAGTCGACGGCATCGTAGATGTCCCGCGCCGGCACGATGTTCAGCACGACCATGAAACCGACCGCCGCGGCGAAGGCGGCGGGCAGGCTGACGAGACCGAGGCTGGCCAAGATCACGGCCGCGACGAAGGCGCCGATGGCCAGCAGCCCGTAACGCCGGCGTTGAATCTGCAGGCCGCGTTCGGCCAGCGGCAGGCAGCCGATCGCTGCGATGACCGACGGCAACCGCTCGGGATCCCCCTCCAGCAACAGCACGTCGCCGGCCCTGAAGCGGAAGTCGCGCAGCCGGCCGCGGAAGGCGCGGCCCTGGCGCGAGACCGCCAGCAGGTTGACGCCGTAGCGCCGTCGCAGTCGAAGCGCCTCCAGCGTCTGGCCAATGATGTCCGATTTCGGGAGGACGACGGCCTCCGTCAGCGCGATATCACCACTCTCGGTCTGCGGCGGCGCGGCTTCCTTCTGCCTTTTCTTCACGATGTCCGCGGGGCTCAGCTTCAGGGCGTTGTGGACCGCCGACAGCGCGTCGGGCCCGGTTTCGAGCACCAGCACGTCGCCGGCCAGCACCGTCTCCTTGCGGTGGCCGTGTTCGATGCGCTGATCGCCCCGGATCAGCCCCAGCACGAGTGCATCCTGTTCCTCGGCGAGGTCGTCCGCCTCGCTCAGCGACCTGCCGACCAGCGGACTTTTGTCCTCGACGATCGCTTCGCTGAGATAGGCGTCGATCTCGAACAATTCGCGCGCCGACATCTTGGCCCGTCGCGATAGCGGCACGAGACGCCAGCCGACAAGGGCGACGAAGGCGATTCCGGCCACTGCGACGACGCCGCCGACCGGCGTGAAGTCGAACATCGAAAAGGACTCGCCCACGGCATCGCCGCGGAAGGTCGCAACGATTATGTTCGGCGGCGTGCCAACCAGCGTTACCAGCCCACCGAGGATGGAGCCGTACGACAGGGGCATCAGCAGCAAGGCCGGCGAACGGGCAGCCTTGGCCGCGGACTGCAGCGCCGCCGGCATCAGCAGTGCCAGCGCGCCGACATTGTTCATGACCGCCGATAACGCGCCTCCGATGCCGGCAAGCGCGCCGACATGGCCGGTCACCGATTTCCCTGCCGGAATCAGCCGGCCGATCGACTGGATGGCCCCGGAATTCTGCAAACCGCGCGAGACGATGAGCACCAGCGCCACGGTCACCGTGGCGGGATGGCCGAAGCCCGCGAACATCTCGTCGAAGGGCACCATGCCGGCCAGCGTTGCCGCCAGCAGCGCCGCGAACGCGACGATGTCGTACCGCCAGCGGCCCCAGACGAACAGCGCCAGGACCGCGCCGAGCAGCGCAAGCAGGAAGATCTGGTCGAAGGTCATGGAAACGCCGAGGATCGCGTCGTGGCAGATCCCGCAAACCTAGCAGTTTCGCCAGCGAGGGCAACAACCACGGTCGCGTGCTTGCGCTGGCAGTGGTCTGTTCTNNGCGCTGGCAGTGGTCTGTTCTATTTGATACCCTGTCGACAACAGAAAAAAGCCAGAGAATCGGCGGGTTAGACGACATGACAACCATCGACCCGCAGAGTTTGCGCAAGGCCCTCGGTTGCTTTGCGACCGGCGTNNTGGACCCGCCGCTCGTGCTGTTCAGCCTGAACCGCCGCGCCTACAGCATGCCGCATTTTCTGGAAAGCGGCCATTTCGCGGTCAACGTCCTGCGCGAGGGACAGGAGGAACTGGCAGACCGCTTCGCCACCCCGCTCGCCGACAAATGGGACGGCATCCATTTTGACATCTGGGATTTCGGGTGCCCGATCCTCGCCGATGCCCTGGCCAATTTTGAATGCCGTACCCGCTATACCTATGACGGCGGT
>JABAOH010003627.1_pt1 | contig 23491 bp, 20 predicted proteins | sample 7062181 | NCBI WGS metagenome assembly JABAOH01 (sample SAMN14538630, study PRJNA623070) | marine sediment metagenome | biome: marine biome [ENVO:00000428]; feature: marine pelagic biome [ENVO:01000023]; material: deep marine sediment [ENVO:00002113]; isolation source: pool of 5 deep marine... | reverse complement strand
GCAAAATCAACAGCATGCTGCTCGGCAATACCGACGTCATAAAATCGCTCAGGAAATTGATAGGCAAAAGGTCTTAGGCCTGTTCCGTCGGGCATAGCAGCTGTAATAGCCACGACTTTCTCGTCTTCTCTGGCTATTTTCAATGCTGTTTGCCCAAAAACAGAAGAAAAGCTTGGTCTCTTATCCTTGCTTAAAGTTTTTCCTGTCTGGATATCAAAAGGGCTAGCCCCGTGGAAGCCTTCTGGATTGGATATAGCAGGAGAATAGCCTTTTCCTTTCTGGGTGACGCAGTGAATGAGCACAGGACCATCAAAATCTTTAGCCTTTTCAAAAACCTCGATTAAAGCTCTAATGTTGTGCCCCTGGACTGGTCCGATGTACCTCACCCCCAGTTCTTCAAAAACCAAGCCAGGAAAGACCATCTTTTTGATTGCTTCTTCTACTGCCCCGCCTACTTTAATCATGGGCTTACCCACAGCAGGGATAATTCCCAGGATAGATTTCACAAGGTCTTTAATTTTCAGGTAATGCTGCCCAGAAACAATATAGGAGAGATACTTGGACATGGCTCCAACATTATGAGCAATGGACATTTCATTATAATTGAGAACGATGATTAGCTTTTCTCTTAAATGACCAATCTGGTTTAAGGCCTCCCAGGCTACGCCTCCTGTCAAACTGCCATCTCCTACAACCGCCACGACGTTATGGGTTTCTTTATTTTTGTCTCGCGCAACGGACATTCCCAGTGCGGCAGAAAGAGCGGTTGAGGCATGGCCTGTATCGCAAACATCATACTCGCTTTCTTGCCGGGATGGAAAACCACCCAAACCCTGATACTGACGAAGAGTCTGGAACTTCTCCTTTCTCCCGGTTAAAATCTTATGGGGATAGCATTGATGACCCACGTCCCAGATGATCTTATCTCGAGGAGCATCAAAGACATAATGAAGAGCAAGAGTTAACTCGACCACACCCAAGTTTGATGAAAGGTGTCCTCCATGCTTAGAGACAACATCAAGGATAAGGTCTCTTATCTCCTTTGCGACTTTGGAGAGATCTTTTATCGGGAGTTTTTTTAAATCGTGCGGGATTTCTATTCCATCAAGAATTCTACTCATTTTCGCTCCTTTTCTCGAGCTTTAAAAGCTGCACAGCTAAATAATGAAGTTCCTCCGATTCCAAAGAAGCTTCATCCAGCGCGTTTCTTGCAGCCTCGACAAAGTCTTTGAGCCTTCGTTTTGAGTCTTCAAGCCCGAACAGAGAAACGTAATTGGGACGGGGGAGGCGGCCTTTTTGAGCATCTTGGCCTGAGTCGATAATATCATCCCTGATTTGGAAAGCAAGGCCTAAGTTCCTCCCGTATTTGACAGCGGCTTCAAACTCTGAAGCGCTCGCCTCACCCAGAATGGCACCTGTTTTGACTGAAGCGATAATTAACGAGCCTGTTTTTTTAAGCATAAGCTCGTGATAGGTTTTTTCTGTCAAGGCATCCTGAGAAATGGTTATATCCATGAGCTGTCCCCCGACCATTCCTTTAACTCCAGCGGACTGGCTAATCTCCATGATGATCTGCTCTCTTTTAACCTGGGGATTCTTTCTCAGAGGAGCTCGGGCTAAGATTTCAAAAGCCATTGTCAGAAGGCTATCACCAGCCAAGATTGCGATATCCTCGCCGTACGCTTTATGGCAGGAAGGCTTGCCCCGGCGCAAATCATCATTGTCCATCGAAGGCAGATCATCGTGGACAAGCGAATAATTATGGATTAACTCCAAGGCGCAGGCAAAAGGCAGGACCAAATCAGGAGAAGCTCCGAAACACTCCCCTGAGGAGAGAGCGAGTATTGGTCTAAATCTCTTCCCTCCGGATAAAACAGCATGTCTCATTGCCTGGAAAAGAAGGGAGTTTTCTTCAGATAGAATTCGTTCCAGCTCACGCTCTACAGCTTTCTTTTTCTGACTGATGCTCTCTTCGACTTTCATCATCATTCAGCCTTCATCCCATTAAATTGGGGCCTGGCCCCATTTTCTGTGGCCCCATTTTCTGCCATTTTCTAAAAGGGAAGGTCTTCATCCTTTCCTGGTTCGGAGGATTCTTCCTCCTCTTTTTCCTCCTCCTTTTCCTTTGAAGGCGCGTCTTCTTTCCCGAGCTCAAAAGGCTTTCCCTTGATCTCTCCTTTTTCATCCTTGAGGAGAATCTCTACTTTCTTCTCGGCTTTCTCGAGTTCTTCCCTTAAAAATCTTGCCAGCTTGACTCCTTTCTCAAAAAGAGCCAGTGACTCACTTAGAGAAAGCCCCCCCTTCTCTAATTTTTCCACAATCTTCTCCAAGTCTTCCAAGGCTTTCTCAAAGCTAAGGGTAGCCATTTTTTCTCCTTTTTTTATCATTATCAATAAAATGGGGCCTGGCCCCATTTTTTCATTTTTTCATTTTTTATCAAGCCTGGATTCGATGAGCTTCGCTCTATCGATTTTTTTAACCAAGCAGTCGAATTCCCCCTTATAAAAAGAAACTGTCAATTCCTCTTCTTTTTTAACCTCGTCTATTTTTCGAATCAGATACTGTCCGTCATCTCTCCAGCAAAGTGCATAGCCCTTTTTTAGTATATTCAGGGGACTCAGGTTATGCAACTGCGCGGAAAGCCTTTCCCACTGCGCCTGAAAATGTTGAAGCATCCCTCTCAAAGTACCGCGCATCTTCTCTTCCATCAGGGAAGCCGCAGATTTGTCTTCAGCAATCTTTTGCTGTGTATCTCTGATGGTGTTCCAGGCTTTTGTCTCCAGCTCGTCAATCTTTTGTTCGAGATTCAAGAGTTTTACCTTCATATTCTGAAAAGCCCTGTGTTGGGCAAGGCTAAAAACTTGATGCCTTTGCTCTTGGAGGAAATATTGCTGGCAGTGGATCATTCTTTTCTCCAAGTTCTTGATTCCTTCCTCAAAAGACTGTTCCTTCTCGATCAATATCTCCGCTGCGACAGAGGGAGTCGAGGCCCGAACATCAGCTACAAAGTCAGCAATAGTAAAATCAATCTCATGACCGACGGCTGAAATTACGGGAACAGAACAGCTAAAAATGGACCGGGCAACCTTTTCCTCGTTGAAAGCCCACAGGTCTTCTATTGACCCCCCTCCTCGACCGACAATGATGGCATCTATATCGGCAAGACGGCCCAAATAATCTATCCCTTCGACAATCTCTTCCGCTGCTCCCTCTCCCTGAACTCTGACCGGATAGATAAGGAGATGGAGCCGAGCAAACCTTCTCTCAAGCGTCTTAAGGATATCGACGATAGCCGCTCCTGTCGGGGAAGTGACGATCCCGACCTTCTTGGGAAGAAGCGGAAGTTTCTTTTTAAACTTGGGATCGAAAAGGCCTTCCTTGTTTAACTTCTCCCGGAGCTGCTCAAAGGCCAATTGGAGCGCTCCTTTGCCCTTGGGCTCGACCACCTCAACCAAAAGCTGGTATTCCCCCCTGGGTTCGTAGACATTAATCTGTCCCCGGGAGACGACCTGGAGTCCATCCTCCAACTCAAAAGGAACTTTTTGGGCCATGGAGCGAAACATGACTGCGCGAAGCTGGCTTCGCTCGTCTTTCAACGTGAAATACAGATGACCTGATTGATGGCGGTAGAAGTTTGATATCTCTCCTTCCACCCATAACAACGGGAATTTACTCTCCAGCTCCTGCTTGATCATCAGCGTGACTTCAGAAACAGTATAAATCTTGTCCGGCTTTACGAGATTGTTAATCTCCACTTTCTTCCTCGGTTATAATTTCTCTGCGGATAGAAAGAGCTCTCCCTGTCTTTGGGTCGACCTCAACAAAGACAGCAGAGAAGAATACCCCTTCCTTTCCTGGCTCAAAGCGGTGAGGCCGAGCGGTGAGGAATCTTTTTACAGCTTGGTCCCTGCGGATCCCGATTACAGAATTGTAGCCGCCGACCATCCCCACATCTGTGATAAAAGCTGTTCCCTGGGGAAGAATCCTCTCATCAGCCGTGGGAACATGAGTATGGGTTCCTATGACGGCCGAAGCTTTTCCGTCCAGATACCAGCCCATTGCCTGCTTCTCAGAAGTGGCCTCAGCATGGAAATCAACAACTATTACTGATGTAGAAGCTTTGAGTTTCTCGAGTTCTTCGTCTGCGGTTCTGAAGGGACAATCTATCGGCTCCATGAAGACTCTTCCTTGAAGATTCAAAATACCGATCTTTTCCTTCCTCCCTACGTCAAACACGTATGTCCCTTTTCCTGGATTTTGGGGCGGATAATTAGCGGGTCGAAGCAGCCTCGGCTCCTGAGCCAGGTAATCAAGCGCTTCCTTCTTATCCCAGATATGATTTCCTGAAGTTAAGACATCAATCTCCCTCAAAAGTTCCTGCCCCACCTTCTCTGTAATCCCCAATCCTCCAGCGGCATTTTCGCCGTTGGCAATGATAAGAGAAGGAGAATGCTTCTTAACCATAGAGCGCAAATATTTCTCCAATATTTTACGCCCTGGACGGCCGATTATATCGCCTAAGAACAGAACGCTAATCTTATCGGGCATATTCCACAGCTCTCGTCTCGCGTATAACTGTCACTTTTATCTGTCCTGGATAATCCAGCTCATCCTTTATTTTTTGGGCGATCTCTTTGGCTATCACCGTCGCCTTTTCATCAGAGACCTTATGGCTTTCGACGATAATCCTGATCTCGCGACCTGCTTGAAGAGCAAAAGATTTGGAAACTCCCTCGTAAGAATTGGCTATTTCCTCGAGTTTCTCCAGTCTCTTGATATAGGCCTCCAAAAGCTCACGGCGTGCACCGGGTCGGGCTGCTGAAAGAGTATCCGCCGCCTGCACTAAGACCGCTTCTACGGAAGGAAAATCAACATCACGATGATGGGAAGCAATGGCCTGTGTGACAGCTTCAGATTCTCCATACTTCTTGGCGAGTTCGACACTCAACTCCGTGTGAGTTCCTTCGATTTCCTTGTCCACTGCCTTTCCTATGTCATGGAGAAGTCCTGCCCTTAAGGCAATGTTTGAATCCACATTCAGCTCCTTAGCCATTAAAGTTGACAGATAGGCAACTTCTTTGGAATGCTGGAGGACATTCTGACCATAGCTTGTCCGGAATTTAAGCTTGCCAAGAAGTTTAACAAGTTCAGGATGAATATTCTGAACCCTGAGCTCTAAGACTATGGATTCTCCCTCCTGCTTGATTTTCTCCTCCAATTCTACCTTTACTGTCTCCACTACCTCTTCTATACGAGCAGGATGAATCCTGCCGTCGATAACCAGCTTTTCGATTGCCAGACGAGCCAACTCTCGACGGATTGGGTCGAAGCTAGAGAGAATGACAGCCCCAGGAGTATCATCAACTATGATATCAACGTTTGTCGCCATTTCAAGGGCGCGAATATTTCGCCCTTCCCTTCCTATGATTCGGCCCTTCATATCATCAGAAGGAAGATCAACTACAGAAACCGTTGTTTCTACAACATGTTCGGCCGATGAGTGCTGTATAGCTTGGCTCATAATCTCACGAGCAAGAACCTGGCTTTTCTCCTTGGTCTCTTCTTCTATCCGTCGGATTGCCTGAACAGCCTCGAGTTTGGCTTCCTCTTCCATCTTTTTCATCAATACGTTTTTTGCCTCCTCCTGAGACAACCCTGAAATCCTTTCCAACTCCTCCGTTTCTTTTCTAATCAATTCATTATACTTATTCTTTTCTTCAGTAATTTCTTTTTCTTTTGAGTAAAGCCTCTGCTCTTTTGCTGAAAAATCTTTCTCTTTTCTTTCCAGGCCCTGGAACTTGCGCTCCAGATTCTCCTCTTTTTGCATAAGCCTTCTTTCCATATCGTTAAATTTTCTGCGTCTATCGCGAGTCTGCCTTTCAAAATCAGCCTTGAGGTTCAGAAGCTTCTCTTTGGCTTCGATAGAAGCTTCACGCCTCATCTTTTCTGCTTCTTCCTTTGCTGCCTCTCTAATCCTCTTGGCCTCTTGGCTGGCTTTAAATACAGACTTTACCCCAGAAGTCTTTTTAATAAAGATAAAAATAACGGATCCAGCCAAAACAACGCAGGCTACGACAATTATCCATGAAGCCAAATTCACTTTGATCACCTCCTCATTAGCTGAATCAAAGGAGATGAAAGTAAGGAGGGTTACAGAAATGTTGCTCTTTCTATTCGAAGACTAAGAGGAAACCTTAGCTGGCGAAAATTTAAGGAACGAAGCTCTTCCTCGCAAAGTGGAAGAATAACTCCAGGGCAAATGACAGGCCTATATATTCCTCTCTGAAGATTTTGACTCTCTGCCAACTCACCAAAGAACTTTAAAGCTCTAATCCTAATTTTATTTAGGGGCTTCCTCAATATTTTTGTATGTATTCTCATCTTTTAAGAGATAATCCTCCAAACTTTCTATTTTGCTCTCCACTTGGCCGATAACTTCATTCAGTTGATCTAATTTTTTCCGAGATAAAAAATATTCGTCGGCGATATTCAATGCTGCCAAGACCGATATCTTTAATGAATCCACAGATTTTGATTTGACAGCAACTTCACGCATTTTTTGATCAACATAAGAAGTAAGACGACCTATATATTTTTCATCCTCTTCTCCTTTGACTCTTATCCTGTATTTTTGTCCATAAATTTCGACTTCTATTACCTTGTCGCTCATATTCCAACCTTGTCTATCTGGCTTAATATGGTCTCTATCTTTTCTTTCATGACCTTCCTGTCCTGCTCGTATTTCTTCATATCCTCATCAAGTTTTTCTGCTCTCCTTACCTGCCCCTCAAAATCCTTCTTCTCGGATTTCAACTCTTTAATCTGCTGCTTAAGCTTCTCATTCTCTTTGAGAAGCTTATTTATATAATCAACAACCTGGGTAACCTTACTTTCGAGTATTTTAATCCTTTCTATTTCGCTTGTCAATTTTCCCTCCTTTTCTTAATTGAAATTTGAATTCCGTTACTAAAGAATCAAAAATTTTTTCCTGAAGAGCATCCACTTCTTTAGCTAATAATGTCCTCTGAGGGTGGCGAAAAACAAAACGAATAGATAAGCTGATTTTACCCTTTGGAATCGATGACCCTAAAAAACGATCATAAAGTTCAAACTCCTCCAGGTTCGGAATGTTAAGCTTCTCTACAACCTCCTTGATATCTTGATAACCCACGCTTTGATCAGCAATAAAAGAAACATCCCGAGTAATACTGGGGAATCTAGCCACTGGAGAGTACTCGAAAGAGTAAGGCTGCTTCTCAAATAACAAGGCAAGGTTCAATTCAGCTGCCCAGACGGGATCTTTCAAGGCGTATGAATCGAGAAGATTTCTTTTGAGAAGTCCACAATAACCAACCGTCTCCTCTTTAAATATGAAAGCGATAGAAAACTCCTGCTCGAAGAAGGGGTGGTCTTCTTCCTTAAAGGAAAAAGGTTCGTGCCGTGAATAAGTCAACAGAGACTCCAATGTTCCTTTAACGCGGAAAAAGTCAGTCTCTTCAATCTTTTTACGCCACTGGACTGGACCTACTGGACCCGTTGATGCCAGGGCAAGCGTTAGCTGCTCTCGATTTGTCTCGTTTTGCCAAAAATAAACATTCCCAATCTCAAAAAGATGGACACCTTCAGCGCCTCGATTTTTATTCCAGACAATATTCTCCAACAACCCCCCCAGGAGTGTTGTCTTGAGGAGTGACGCTTTTGAAGAAATGGGGTTTCTGATTTCTATGGCTTTCTGTCCGGTCTGGAGCCTGGCTTCCTTTTCAGGATCAGAAAAACTGAAATTGAGGACCTCATCAAAACCATTATGGAATAGAAGCTGCCGAAATTTATTGATTCTCTCTCTTTTCTGTTCCATTGGGGGTTCTAACACTCTGAGAGGTGGGATAGAGGCAGGAATCTTATCGTATCCATAAAAACGAGCAATCTCTTCAATCAGGTCCGCTTCCCTCTCGATATCGACTCTGAATTGAGGAACTTTAACCTGCCATACTCCTCTTTGTTGGACTTCGACCTTGAATTCAAGACCAGCAAGAGTTCGCATGGCAAATTCCTCATCAATTTCTATCCCAAGGAGATCAGAAATACGATGGTGTCGCAAGACGACTGTTTTCTCTTTTCTCGGTTTCGGATAAGCATCTAAAATGCCCTTAGAAGCTTTCCCCCCAAATTGAGTTAGCAAAGACGCTGCCATTAAAGCAGCCTGAGGGGGAAAAGAGATATCCGCTCCTCTCTCGAATCGGTATGAAGCATCGGTCGAAATCCCTGTTTTCTTGCTGGTTTTTCGGATAGAGACTGGATCAAAAAAGGCGCTCTCTATAAAAACATCCTGGGTGCTCTCCTTAACAGAGGACTCCTCCCCGCCAATGATTCCGGCCAGAGCTACGGGCTTTTCCCCGTCAGCAATCACCAGCATCTCCGGGGAAAGAGAAATATCGCTGTCTTCCAAACTTCTTAATACTTCCCCAGCGTTTGCTTTCCGGACTATAATTCTTCTGCCAGAAATCTTGGCCAAATCAAAAGCATGAATAGGGTGAGCAGTTGAGAAAAGAACATAGTTGGTCACATCAACGACGTTATTTACAGGCTTCAAGCCCATTGCTTCAATTCTCTTCCTCAACCATTTAGGGGAAGGGCCAACCTGGATGCCTTTGACAACCATGCCGCTATAACGAGGGCAAAGGTCATTATCCCAGATTTGGACATCAGCAAGGTCAGAAGTCTTTTGTTCAATCTCTATCAGGGGCCACTTCTGCTCCTTAAGGCTTAGCTCGAGCGCTGCAGCTAATTCCCTGGCAACTCCCAGATGTCCTAGTGTATCAGGACGGTTGGCATAGGTCTCGATGTCTAATATGACATCCGAGTCTTTCTCTTCCCGATCCTCAACTATTAATCCAATCATATTTAGCTTTTCAATTAACTCGGGAATAGAGAGGTCAAGTTCGATATAATCCTTGAGCCAACTCAGACTTATTTTCATTTTAAGGTGAACTGCCTTGTGAACCTTAAATCATTCTCATAAAAATATCTTATGTCCGGAATCTGATAAGAAAACATGGCCGTCCTGTCTATTCCCATGCCAAAGGCGAATCCAGCATATTCCTCGGGATCGATATTAACGTTTTTCAAGACCTGAGGGTCCACCATCCCAGAACCTAAAATCTCTTTCCAGCCGCTTCCATCGCAGACTCTGCATCCCTCATCTTTTCCTCCACAGACTATGCACTCAATGTCAACTTCAGCCGATGGCTCGGTGAACGGGAAGAAGCTCGGCCGAAACCTTATTTTGATTTTTTCATGAAAGAGAGTCTTGAGAAAATGCTCCAATGTTCCTTTCAAATGAGCAAAAGTGATGGCCTTGTCCACAACAAGGCCTTCAACCTGGTAGAACATCGGAAGATGGGTTGGGTCAGGTGTCTCCCTCCGGTAGACCTTGCCAGGTACAATGATTCTGATGGGAGGTTTTCTCTTTTCCATGGCACGGATCTGAACGGGGGACGTATGTGTCCGTAGGAGTAAGTCATCTGTTATGTAGAGAGTATCCCAGTCATCTCGAGCAGGGTGATAAGGGGGAAAGTTTAAGGCTTCGAAATTATAATAATCTGTTTCAATCTCCGGGCCTTCTTCGATAGAAAAACCCATGGCAATGAATATATTCTCAATCTCCTGCTGAAACAGTGCAACCGGGTGTGGGGCGCCCCAATATTCTCTTTGCCCGGGGAGTGTAAGGTCAATCCTCTCCTCGCTCACGCCTGGTTTAGGAGCCGTGATTTTTTTCGATGCGCTCTCAATTTTTTTCTGCACGTGCCTTTTCAGCTTATTGACCATCTGACCAGCCTCAGCCTTCTCTTCCGGTTTGAGTGTTTTAAGTTCTTCAAAAAGAAGCTTCAGCTCTCCTCGCTTCCGACTCATGAAGGTATTACGGACTTCCTGTAGGGACTTTTCATCTTTTACACGAGATAGAGCTTTTTCGAATCTATTCTTGTGTTCTTCTATTTTTGCCTTAAAATCTTTCATATTTATTCACTCATCTGTCAAAATGGGGACAGGCCCCATTTCTTCGAAGAAAGGGAGCAGTCCACTCTGAAAAAGTAGCCGGTCCCCTTTTCTTATTTTGCATCCTTTACTTTCTGGACAATCTCTAAAAAAGTCTGGGGAGAATTGACAGCTAAATCTGCTAAGATCTTCCTATCGAGTTCGATATTCAGCTCTTTCAGGCCATGAATAAAGTGGCTATAAGAAAGACCGCTGTTCTCTGCCGCAGCTTTGATGCGGATAATCCACAGCCGTCTGAGATCTCTCTTGCGAGTTCTTCTATCCCTATAGGCATAAAGAAGGGCCCTCTCCACCGCTTCTTTAGCTGTGCGATAGTTACGGCTCCGCGCTCCCCAGTAGCCTTTGGCCAATCTTAAAATCTTTGACCTTCTTTCTCTTTTCCTTGCGCCTCTTCTTACTCTGGGCATTTTCTTCTCCTTGCAGTTTAAATCAGTTGTGTTTCAGAGAGTTTATTCTCTAAGATTCGTAAGGAAGCATCCTTTTGATTTTGCTTCGATCCGAACTTTTAATAAGGTCCTTTTTCCCTAAGTTCCTTTTTCTTTTTGCTGACTTCTTGGTGAGAAGATGGCTCTTGTAAGCCTTATTATGAACTATCTTCTTTTTTCCTGTTACCTTGAACCTTTTTTTGGCTCCTTTGTGCGTTTTCAGTTTTGGCATCTTTTCCTCCTGTCTTTACGGGGCATAGCAGAGCCGAGACAGCCCAGCTTTGTCTTCGAATATCTCCATCCTGAAATCCGATGTCCTTGGTGTCTTCGAAAACCCTGTCTAAAATGTGGATGGCCAACTCGGGCTTAGCTTTCTCTCTTCCTCTCATCATCACCCTAATTTTGACCTTATTGCCATCATTCAGGAATCTCTGGATATGACGCAGCTTGAAATTGTAATCATGAATGCTGATTTTGGGCCTGAATTGGATCTCTTTGACTTGAATCTGCTTCTGATGTTTCCTTGCCTCATGTTCTTTTTTATGCAATTCATACAGAAACTTGCCATAATCCATAATTCTACACACTGGGGGAACTGCCAAAGGGGCAATCTCGACTAAATCCAGGCCTTTCTCTTTGGCAACAGATATAGCCTCCGCCAACGGCAGAATCCCGACTTGTTTTTTATCCTCGTCAATCATCCTGACTTCCTTTGCTTGTATCATCTCGTTTATCCTATGCGGCTTTCTGCTCCTTCTTCCTGGATAAAATGTGCGCCTTTTAATGATTGACCTCCTTTAAAAATTCACGGTTAAGTGTTTATTTTTATCCAATTCCTTTACTTTTTCAAGGAATTCATTAACAACTACTTCACCTCTATCGCCCTCCGTATGGACTCTCAGGGAAGCTGTTCCGTTAGCAACCTCTTTATCCCCCACAACCAGAATGAGAGGAATCTTATGGACCTCTGCATCCCTGATTTTGTAACCGATTTTTTCCCGGCGCAGGTCTGCGTGCGATCTTAATCCATTCTCTTTAAATTTTTTATCTAAAGAAGTCGCATAATCGTCATGCCGTTCTGCAACAGGGATAATGATTACTTGAACAGGGGCAAGCCAGACCGGGAAATTTCCGTTGTAGTGCTCGATCAAGACACCAAAGAATCTTTCAAGTGAGCCCAGAATTGCCCTGTGAATCAAAAAAGGGCTGTGGCGTTTTCCGTCTTCGCCCACATAGCGTAAATCAAACCTTTCAGCCAGATTAAAATCAAGCTGGATGGTTGTACACTGCCAAGCCCTCCGCAAAGCATCTTTTATTTTGATGTCTATTTTGGGCCCGTAAAAAACTCCTGCTCCCTCATCCACCCGAAAATCAAGCTTCGCAGCCTTCAGGGCTTTTTCCAGAGCTTGAGTCGCCCTCTTCCAATCCTCGACCTTTCCCACATATTTCTCAGGAATCGTGGAAAGAAAGATTTCATACTCTTTAAACCCAAAGGTATTCAAAATTCTTAAAGCTAGAAAGATGACACGCGTTATCTCTTCTTCAAGTTGATCAGCGCGGCAGAAGACATGCGCATCATCCTGGGTGAATCCTCTGACTCGCATAAGGCCGTGTAGAACTCCACTCCTTTCGTAACGGTAAACTGTTCCCAGTTCCGCCCATCTTATGGGCAGATCGCGATAGCTTCGCTGCCTGGAGTTGAAAACCATTATATGGAAAGGGCAATTCATGGGTTTAAGCTCGTACTCAACTTCATCGCTCTGGACTGGAGGGTACATGGCATCATAAAACTCCGTGTGCCCGCTTTTCCTCCAAACATCAAGCCTGGCCAGGTGGGGAGTGTAGAGAAAATCATAGCCATCTTTAAGATGCTCTTCCCTCCAATAGGACTCGATAACATGCCTGATAGCAGCTCCTTTGGGATGCCAGAGAATCAATCCAGCTCCCAAGTCCTCATGGAAACTGAAAAGATCCAGTTCAGCCCCGAGCTTCCTGTGGTCTCTCTTTTTAGCTTCTTCTAAGAGAATGAGATAATCCTTTAAGTCCTTCTTCTTAATAAAAGCCGTCCCGTAGATCCTTTGAAGCTGTTTTCCCTGCTCGTCTCCTTTCCAGTAAGCACCTGACACAGAAAGAAGCTTGAAGTGTTTGATATGGCCCGAGGAAGGGACATGAGGGCCTAAACAGAAATCTATAAAACTTCCCTGCTCATAGCAGGTCACCTCTTTGTCACCCTTTTCCTGTATAAGTTCCACTTTTAGCTCCTGACCCTGTTCCTTGAAAAGGCGAAGAGCTTCTTTCTTAGGAAGGATCCGTTTTTTTATGGGGATATCCTGTTGAGAGAGCTCCTTCATTTTTTTTTCGATGGCTGAGAGATCCTCTGGGGTAAAGGGTTTATTTCTTAAGAAATCATAGAAAAATCCATCCTCTACTGCTGGTCCAATCCCTGTTTTGGTCTTCGGAAAAAGATCAAGAACAGCATGAGCCATAAGATGGGCAGCGCTGTGCCTTAAGATGTCTAGAGCCTCATCAGAGCCTTCGTAAATCAATTGAATCTCCGTATCTTAAAAAAATGTAAAAAAATGGGGCCTGGCCCCATTTTCTTGGCCCCATTTTCTTTCCACTATCTTTTCTCCAATCTTGGCAAAGAGGGATTCATGGGGCAGCTTGTGATGGGGGATTAAATCGGAAAGTATGGTGCTTTTCTCAATCGAAAATACAGAGTCCTCTACTTTGACCTTAACCGATTCAACCATCAATATCTATCTGCATCCAACGTGGGAGGCGAAGCAACTTATCTCTTCTACTCTTCCTCATGAATACGCACTCCTTATAATTGGTAGGCGCGGAGGGTATCGAACCCTCGACCTCTTCCGCGTCAAGGAAGCACTCTACCACTGAGCTACGCGCCTATTCCTTTCAAGCTGTATATATACTAAATAATTTAATCTATTAGTGTCAATAGTAACGGGGGAGGAGCGGGGTCAGACTAGTAAAACTTGAAAAACTTTAATCATCATTTGATTTTCCCTAGATACGGTTTCAGACCTATCAAGCTTACATTATTATCTGGCTATTGATAAATCTTATTTTTCGGACATATTAGTCCTAAATAATGCAAGCTTGAAAGGCCTGACCCCATCGATGATCCCCGTGGATCTGAATCTGAACCAGATGAAATTAGACAATTATGCCTCATTTCTTTAGAATAAATACGAGGGATATCCCTTAAGGAAAGAAAGAATGATAGGTATCATGGCTGATTCTCATGATAATGTTCATTCTATCAAGCTGGCCGTCCGTATGTTCAATGAAACAGCGTGCAGTTTGGTAATTCATGCAGGAGACCTTGTTGCCCCCTTTGCCGCGCGAGAGCTTGAGAATCTAAGCTGTCCAGTGAAAGCCGTTTTTGGAAACTGTGATGGAGAAAAAAAAGGGCTTGAGAAAGTTTTCCACTCCTTTGGAGAGATAAAAAAAGCCCCTCTGGTCTTTAATCATGAGAACCTCAGTTTTCTAGTCACTCATATTCCTGCGGCCCAACGTTCTTATCCTGCTTCTCGGAAATACAACATCATAATTTTTGCCCATACTCACCAACCAGAGATAAGGCGCGAGAAAAAAAGCCTGCTCATCAATCCAGGAGAAACAGGGGGATGGGTTTCGGGAAAAAGCACAGTAGCACTTTTTAACCCAAAAACTTTATCCGTAGACATCATTACCTTATGAGATAAAAATGCCTCGACAGATAAAAATGGGGACAGTCCCCATTTTGCAGATTCATTCATTTAGCAACAGGAAAAAAGGGGCCTGCCCCATTTTTTCCCTTCATCACTTTAGAGGGTAAATACAATGCCTCGTCAAATAAACAGACGTCAAAAGCCAGCCTGGCAAAAACTCCGCAAGCGTCATCAGGCTCCTCCTAAATCCTGGACCCCAAAAGGAAGAAAAACAGGGCCAGGTAGAAAGAAGTAGCCTGTAGTGCTTGCTCATTAATTTGAGAAAATGGGGCCAGGCCCCATTTTTATAACAGTCCCCATTTTTATAAGAAAGAGGATATTCTCAACCTGTGGACAGAACATCCAAAAATGAGGTCTGTCCCCCTTTTCCTTTTTTTCCTTTTCATTAGGTTTTAGGAAATAGCTACAGCGACCATTGAAGATTTAGCCTTCGGAGTTCTCTCTAAGAGGGAATCCGACGCAGTCGGACGGCGAGTATGTCTGAGCGAAGCGTTGCGAGGAGCGAAGCGTTGCGAGGAGCGAAGCGACGAAGTAATCTCATATAATAAAAGAGCGAATGGAGAATGGCGTTAAAAATCTGAAGGGAGCTAGGCTATTTTCCAAAACCTTTTTAATCATGGAAATAGAAATAGTCACAGCTTAGTCCAACTGTTTGCATAATTTAGAGGCCTGTATTATACTTAATTTTCTTTTTTTAAGGAGTTATATTGATGAAAAAAGTTCTAATAATGGGTGCTGCAGGAAGAGATTTCCACAACTTCAATGTTTATTTTAGAGACAGGGAAGAATACCGGGTTGTGGCTTTCACTGCCACCCAGATCCCTGATATTGAGGACAGAAAATACCCTTCTGCTCTTGCTGGGAAGCTCTATCCAGACAGTATCCCGATCTACCCTGAGGAAGAGCTTTCTTCGCTCATCGGCAAAAATGAAATCTCAGAGGTTTTTTTCTCTTACAGTGACGTTTCTCATGAATACATCATGCACAAAGGGTCACAAGTGCTAGCAGAGGGTGCAAGTTTCACTCTCCTCGGCCCCCGGGAGACGATGATAAAGAGCAAGCTCCCTGTTATATCGGTCTGTGCTGTACGGACTGGATGTGGAAAAAGCCAGACAAGCCGAAAAATCGCCCTCCTCCTCAAGGAAAAAGGAAGAAGAGTTGTCGTAATCCGCCATCCCATGCCTTATGGAGATCTAGTCAAGCAAAGAGTCCAGCGCTTTGCAACCTACGAGGATATGACGAAGCAAGAATGCACTATTGAGGAAATGGAAGAATATGAACCCCATATCAAGAATGGTATTGTTGTCTATGCCGGCGTGGACTATGGGGCCATCCTGGAAGAGGCTCAAAAAGAAGCAGATGTTATTCTTTGGGACGGTGGAAACAACGATTTTTCCTTCTATAACGCGGACTTAGAAATAGTAGTCGCCGACCCTCATCGGCCAGGCCATGAACTCCGGTATCATCCTGGTGAGACGAATTTTAGAAGAGCCCAGGTTCTTGTCATCAACAAGATAGATAGTTCTGAAGAAGCAAAATTAGACGAGCTTCTTCGAAACATCAAAGAATTCAATCCCGAAGCAACCATAATTCGGGCCAACTCTAAGATAATTGTTCCGGAAGGAAAGGATATAGCCGGGAAGACAGTCCTGGTTATCGAAGACGGACCAACACTGACTCATGGCGAGATGCCTTACGGTGCAGGAATGCTTGCTGCCCAAAAATACGGGGCTTCAAAAACCGTGGATCCCAGGCCTTTTGCGGTGGGAAGCATTAAGGCAGCATACCAAAAATACACCCACCTTGATAGAATCCTTCCCGCCCTGGGTTACGGAAAAAATCAAATGGCTGAGCTTACTCAAACAATAGATAAAGTCGAATGCGACCTCGTCGTCAGCGGGACTCCTATTGATCTCGGCCGATTGATCAAAACAAACAAAAGAATTCTTCGGGTCACATATGAGCTGGAAGAAATCGGATCTCCTGACCTTAAGGAGGTTCTGCGCGAGTTCTGATGAAAAGAAAGATTGCTCTCATTGCCTTCGGCGGAAATGCTATTCTCCCAGAAACCCAGAGAGGACTTCAATCAGAGCAGATTAATAATGCTCAAAAAGCAGCTCGGCTCATGATTCATGTGGTGAAAAAAGGTTATGATCTAATCCTTGTTCACGGCAACGGCCCCCAAGTCGGCAATCTTCTCATTCAGATGGAAGAATCGATCACCAAAGTCCCACCCTTTTCCTTGGAAGTCTGCGACGCCATGACAGAAGGGAGCATGGGCTTTATGCTCGAGAAGGCCATAATTAACGAACTCCGCAAAAATTCCGTGGATAAAGACGTGGCTACACTGATCACCCAGGTTGTTGTCGACAGGGAAGACCCGGCTTTTGAAAATCCGACCAAGCCTGTTGGTCCCTTTTACTCGAAATACAGAGCCCAGATGCTGCGTAGAGAGAAAAACTGGATAATGACAGAAGATGCTGGCCGCGGCTACCGCAAAGTTGTCCCTTCTCCAAGACCAATCGATGTTATCCCCAAAAGGATCATCCGGGACTTAGTGCGCTCGGGAAAGATCGTTATTGCCCTGGGCGGGGGAGGCGTGCCTGTCATTATTAACGGCCGCGGGCTTTTTGAGGGAGTAGAGGCGGTTATCGACAAAGATTATGCCGCGAGCCTTGTCGCCCGCGAAGTTAAGGCAGACATATTTATAATCTTAACCAACGTGGATCGCGTGTATCTGAATTATGGCAGGCCTGATGAAGAGCCAATCGGAGTCATAACAGTTAAGCAGGCTGAAGAATACCTCTCTCAGGGGCAGTTCCCTCCGGGTTCAATGGGGCCAAAAATCAAGGCAGCGATTGAATACATCCAGGGTGGAGGAAAAGAAGTTTTGATCACTTCAGCAAATCACCTCAAAGCTTCTTTGATCAATCGTTCAGGAACAAAAATCAAAGCTTCGCTGTAGGAAAAAAGATGCTTGAAAACTTCATTTCCATCCATGATTTAAGCCTTTACCAGTTTAGCAAAATTCTAGATATCACGAGGGAAATTAAAGACAACTCCCACCGTTTTCGTAACAAACTCAAGGGAAAAATCCTGGCCATGATATTCCAAAAGCCTTCATTGCGAACCAGGATGACTTTTGAAGTGGGGATGCTCCAGCTAGGAGGAGAGGCTGTTTATTTAAGCCCTTCAGATATCCAGATAGGTAAAAGGGAAACCGTTTACGATACGGGCAAGAATCTGGAGCGTTGGGTTGACGCCATCATGATAAGAACTTTTGCCCACCAGAATGTCATTGATTTAGCCCAGGTTTGCCGTATCCCTGTCATCAATGCCCTGACCGATCTCCTTCATCCTTGCCAGGCTATGGCTGATTTCTTCACTTTAAAAGAGAAACGGGGAGACCTGGCTAATTTCAAGCTGGCTTACGTAGGCGATGGCAACAATGTCTGCCACAGCCTTCTTTATGCTGCGGCAAAAGCGGGGAGCAAAATGAGTGTCGCTACGCCGCCCGGGTACGAGCCTGATCCAGAAATTCGAAAACAGGCAGAAGAGGACGGGAAAGAAACAGAAGCAAGCTTCTTTTTCACAAATGATCCTTCTGAGGCAGTCGAGAACGCAGATGCTGTCTATACTGATGTTTGGGCTTCGATGGGACAGGAACAGGAAAAGGAAAAAAGAGCCAAACTTTTCGCACCCTTTCAGGTCAATAAGCACCTGATGGCAAAAGCCAAAGAGGGAGCCTTTTTTATGCATTGTCTTCCAGCCCATAGGGGAGAAGAGGTGACAGACGATGTCATTGATTCCTCGCAATCCATTGTGTATGATCAAGCAGAAAACAGACTTCATGTCCAGAAAGTCATCATTCTTTCACTTTTAGGGAAAAAATAAAAAGGACGATGGAAAAAGAGAAGGAAAACATAGAGATCACTGAAAAAGATCTTTTGTTTATAGAAAAAGAATTCTCTAAAAGCAACAGACCTCTTTCTCTCGGAGAGATGACAAAAAAAATGGCCTACCAGAAGACTTCAAGCCAGCTGGTTCAAGAGGTCAAGAAGTACGATCCCCTCTGCACGTATGAAATCGGCGACCTCATCTATAAAGAATACGATGAGCCCTTGATGGTAAGCAGTAAAGGAGTGGAACCCTTTAAAGGAGCTGTTGTTTTAACAGTTATGGGGAAAGTCGCCTATGAAGATTTCAAGTGCGAAATGCTTGAAGTTGATTGCTCAGGAGGAGGCATATTCAGAAAATACATCGATTACATGAAGAAGACTAAAACTCAAGTTCTGCTCCCCAGTAACGTTGATGGAAAAGCAAAAATCCCAGAAAAAATTGAAAAAAAGAAGGATCCGAGACTCAGTGAACTTCCTATGACGGATAGAGACTTAAAAATCCTGGAGAAAAACCTGAAGTCTGCGCTCGTCAAGTCATCAAAATTTTTCTGCTGGAACAATTACTGGCAGCTCAATGAGAAGCGAATGGAGATCCGGGAGAAAAAAATAAAGGAAATTAAAGGTCACCTGCTGGAGAATAAATTATCGGCTGCATCAGGTGAGTTGGTGAATAAATTTTTAAACATGGAAAGTTCGGATGATCTCTTCGAGCTTTGTTGTATGAGCTTAAACTTTATACTGGAAAAAAAATACAAGAAGGAATTTGTATATGTCTCTCCCCTGGAGTGGGGTAAGTGGCACCTGAAGAAGGTCCTTAACGCTCTCCCCGAGAAATTGCCCCTCTCCGCTCCCAAAGCAAAGCTTCCAACTTTTGGCGAGGAGGAGGGGAAGGAAATAACCCAGATACATGAATTCCCCTTACAGACCTATCTTACCTGGAGAGAAATTCTCTCTGGGGGTGTTAAAATTTCAAAAAGCCTTAACAAAGAATTATCTATTTCCCGAGAATATATTTTCACTGACAAAGAGGAAGAGAAAGACTACACTGTTTATTATTATCCATCATCTGCCTTTTTTCTGGGCTTAAAAGACTTCTTCGAGAGCAATAACGTTCCCCAGGGTGCACGCCTGACATTGGAAAGAAAAGGGCCCACTCGATTCAACTTCTCGTTGAAGAAGTCAAAGAAAAAGCTTCCTGTATTGAAAATAGAGTATGATCCCAAAGAAGATAAATTCTCCACCAGCGGCGAAGAAGCTTTCACCTTCTCCCTACCCAACAAAATCATTCACCTGAAAAGAGAAACTCTAAGCGGGCTTTTTTCCCTATACTCCCAACGAGATGACCTGGAGCTCCGGGAGCTCTTGGTCCTCATCTTTAAGAACTTTGGCCTGGAAAGCAACAATTTCGCTCTCCATTACTTAAGAGCATATCATCTTGTCGACATCTTAAAACAAACCACCCAGGAAGAAGTGGAAAAAACTCTGCTCAACTCACCAGGATTCTTCCCATCAGAAAAAGAGAAAGGGATTTTCTTCTATCGAGAAAAAATCGAGGTTGAAGAAGAAGTGAAGCCCGAGGTGCCTGCAGAAATCGTGACTGAGGCACCTCCTCCAGAAGAAGTTGAGGAAGCCCCACCGCTAGCTCCCTCCTCAGAAGCGCCCGTTGAGGAAATCCCTGCTGCGGAGATCAGGGAGGAAAGAAAAGAAGAGATTAGAGTCGAAGCTCCTCTCGAACCTGTTAAGGATGCGATTAGAGAGAAGGAAGAAATAGAAAAGCTACCAATAGCAAAAAGAGAAAAGGTTTTAAAGAAAAAGAAACTGAGGATGGAGGTTGATAGAGTCCGCCGGGCTAGAAAGGGAGAGAAAAGAATTATAGAAGAGAAAATCGAAATCGAAGAATCCGAACAGGAGGCCCTCAGAGCAATTAAGGCAGAGGAAAAAAGAGAGGCTGAAGAGGTAGCTCGAGCAAAAGAAAAAAAGGAAAAGTTTAAACCTTATGTCTCCGAAGAACCCGTCTTTGGAGTATTTGCTGAAAAGCTCAAAACAGCATTAGACAAAACCAAGAAAAAGAAGAAGTAAAAAATTCACAAGATTTCTCGAATGCGGCCTTTTCTTCGGGTCACTCCCATTTGATCCAGCAGCTCCAGAAGAGGAATGGCGTATTTACGGGTGAGGCCGGTCATTTCTTTAAAATCCGCAACAGTCAACTCCTTTTTTCTGGATTTCTCGATCCTCGAGATGATCTCATCCAGCCATTTGGAATGAAGGATCAACCCATCTTTTCCCTGGACGATTTTTTTCCTTTCCACTAGAAGAGAAAGCAACCTCTCGAGCCTTTTCGAAGAGAGACGAAAACGCTGGCGAAGGTCTTCGAAGGAGAGCGAGCGAAATTCTCCTCTGAAGCATAAATCTTCAAGCTCCTTTAGGACGCCTTCTTCTTCCGGGGTGAGAGTCATCGCAAATTCGGAAAGGGCAAGCTTGCCTTCAAATTCTTTAATTTGACCTTCTCGCGAGAGATGTTTCAGGGCTAAGGAGAAAATCCTTGGATGAATCTCAAATCTCTTTTCTATATTTTCCAGAGATGTCCCTTTCTGTTCAGGATGCCTTTTATGAAATTGAGCAAGAAATCTGAGGATTATCTGGCAGAGGAAATCAAGACTCTCCTGGGAAAGAAGAAAAAGAGGGGAGAACGTGAGAATTCTTATCTTGCCTTCAGCCTCAAGCTCCTGAGCCAAACGCTGGAGAATCATCTTGGCCAGGGAGGAAAAATCGGTTATCTCTCTCTCCTTTAAACCCTTGAGACCTTTTTGCTGGACTAGAGCAAAAAGCATCTCTTTTTCATTTCCCTGAAGCCGCTCGAGAAAGACAAGCCTTTTCTTTATCTTACCCCGACTTATTTTCTCAGAAAAGGGATTAAGAACGCGTCCTTCTCCCAGAAGTGGCGTCTTCCCGGACCCATGGACTCCAAACTTATCCTTCCATTTTAGCAGGAGAGGCTGGCGAGAGTGGACGCGAACAAAAAACGCTGGCCTTGCCTTTTGAACCTGTTCATAGAAGAAAAAAGAAGCTGAAATCTTCTCTCTGCGGATAAGAAGAGACACATCCATAGGTTTCTCTCTATCAACCGGGCTAAAGTTGACTACTGCATCAAAGCAACTCGTCTTCATCGAACCTCTTCCTTCCTTTCTGGACTCAACGTCAGGCTCATCCTCCTCAGGATGGGATCAACAGAAGCCAGCGTCACTTTTAGTCTATCTCCTAACTCGTACTTTCTGCCTGTCCTTCTTCCGATAAGAGTTTTTTCTGATCTTTTAAAATAGTAATCACCACCCAAGTCAGAGTAGGAGATGATGCCGTCGACAAAATAGTCCTCGAGTTCCACAACTAAACCTGCTTTAGTGATATCAACGATTATACCTTCAAATTCATCGCCGAGCTTCCCTTTCAGAAACCGAAAGATCCTCCACTCCATGAGTTCTTTCTCTGCTTCCTCAGCATTTCGTTCTTCCTGGGAGCAGTGAAGAGAAATCGAAGTGAGTGAGGGTATCTTCACTCGCTCTTGCCTGAGGGCTTTTTTTAAAATCCGATGAACGACCAGATCTGGATACCGCCGGATGGGGGAGGTGAAGTGAGTATATTCCTTTTTGGCGAGGCCATAATGTCCCATGTTTTCTTCAGAATAAACAGCTAGTTTCAGGGATCTCAAAACCCGAAGATTGATAAATTTCTCCTCAACCTTTCCCTCAACTTCCTCAAGGACTTGCTGTAGATCCTGGGAGCGTATCTTTTTTGGCATAGGAAGAGAAAGACCAAAATGAGCCAGTATCTCCCTGAGCTTTTCCAGGTCTTTAAGATCCGGGGGAGGATGTATTCTATATATAAGGGAAACGCCTTCCGCCCCGAGAAAAGAAGCCACTGCCTCGTTGGCCGCAAGCATAAATTCTTCTATGACCCGGTGGGCTTCATTGTGCTCAAAGGGCACGACCGAATGAAGACTTCCTTCTTTATATACGAGTTCTGGTTCAAGCAGGTCAAAATCAAGGCTCCCTTCTTTCGCCCTCCTTTTCCTCAAAAGGCAAGCCAGGTCTCTCATCAGCAATAAATCAGGAACCAGATCGGAGAATTTTTCTCTTTCTTCCTCATGCCCTTCAAATATTTTGAAAACAGAATTATAGGTCATCCTTTCTGCCGTTCGAATCAAAGAGGGATAAAATTCAGTCTTTAAAACTTCACCCTCTCCATCAACTTCAAGCAAAGCTGAAAAAGTAAACCTCTCTTCTCGAGGTCTAAGGCTGCAAATATCGTTGGAAAGCCTCTCGGGCAGCATAGGAAGGGTGAGGTCAGGAAAATAAACACTCGTTCCTCTATCGTAGGCATCGGCGTCCAAGGCGCTGCCTGGCTTAACATAATGGGAAACATCCGCGATGTGGACCCCGAGAAGAAAATGACCGCTACGAAGTTTTTTCACGCTCACAGCATCGTCAAAATCCTGGGCGCCTTCGCCATCAATAGTCACAATCTTCCAGTTTCTATAATCTTTTCTATCTCTTTTATCCTGAGGTTTTATTTCAGGGGAGCACTCTTCTGACTCAGTTATGGCTTCTTCTGAAAAGGAAGAGGCCAAATTGTATCTCTTAATGACAACTCTTATGTCAACTCCCGGGTCATCGGGCATACCTAGAACTTCCGTCAAACGCTTAGATTCTCTAGCTACCTCAACGATCATCCCGGATTGGGGAGAAAGATTCTTCTCAGAGGTTAAAGGAATTTCTTCTGGAGAAGGCGAGTCTAAGGGAAGAAAAAAAGCTTGTCCCCACCGTTCCTTATAAAGACCGAGCATCCTCTCTGTTTCCTTTTTCACTATCCTGATCACTCGCCCTTCAGGCTTCCCTTTTTTCCCTTTCTCTCGATAGAGTACTTCTACAACATCCCCCTTGATGGCGTCTCCAGAATAGCGGGCAGGAATAAAAATATCCTCAGAACTCCCTTGTTCTGGGCTAACAAAGCCGTATCCTCGGGGAGAGGCAATGAATCTGCCTTTTACTATGTTTGATCTGGCAGGGACAAAATATTGCCTTTTCAACTTGAGGACGACACCCAGGCTTTCCAGTCTCCTAAGAGTCTTTCTTAAAAGCTGCCTTTCTCCAGGCTTAATATATAGTTCCTTAGCAATTCTTTGGAAACTCAGGCCTTCCCTTCTTTTCCTGAGCAGAGAGATAATCTCGCTTTCCATCGCCTTACTCATTAACAGTCCTTATTCCGAAGTCGTTTTATTGTATGCCATGGCGAAATGTTTGTCATTGCGAACTATATGTCATTGCGAACTATATGTCATTGCAAACTATATGTCATTGCGAGCCCTGTAAGGGCGAAGCAATCT